>Ga0315915_1005064_pt1 | contig 16488 bp, 13 predicted proteins | sample MpolbnodulesMG_FD_207738 | JGI IMG/M metagenome (GOLD analysis project Ga0315915, IMG submission 207738) | Medicago polymorpha root nodule microbial communities from Los Angeles, California, United States - branched nodules | ecosystem: Host-associated > Plants > Roots > Nodule | place: USA... | reverse complement strand
ATATTCAAAACGTTTAAGTCAGAGGAACATGAACCACCAAACAAACCTTTAAAAAAGTTCAAAGCACGTACCTAATTGGTGGATAATGCTAGGGAGTATATCCTGTAACTCTGTAGAAGGGAAATTTATGTCAATTTTTTATGACAGCAGTAAGTAATCAGCCGGAAAAAAAAACAGCACATAATAGAAAGTCTAGCTCTAGCCATTCATAAATTGTGGGAAACAATGCCCTGGTGTACTCTAAAATATAACAAAGGTCCAGATATTGCAATGTGTTGAAGATTAAGCATAGTGTAAGATTGATGGAGCCAAAGTTTTTATTTACATAATTTTTGGAAATATGCATATTATGTTGGCAAAGCTCATGTAATAGACTAAATTAGCTAGATATATGAAGAAAAAAGGATGTAGATTCTTACTCTTTGTCTGAGGAGCACCACTAACGACCCATGTATTAGCAGCAATGGATGCTTGAACTGGAAAGAAAACAATCCAACTTTGTAGTCAGCAAAATTTGAAAAGCAATATATATATAGCCTATCATATAAAAAGAATACATGCTGGAAATATTATGGGCTGATGATTACCTTTGGGGTTTAAGAACTGGATAACTACATCATCCTTAAAGATATTGACCTCCTCAATTTGTGGGATGGCATTCACCCCTATTCTCTTCAGGGTGCTCTGAAGCCTTTTGTCATCTGTAGTTGTTGTCTTGTGGACAGCCTTCTTCTTTCTGAGGTAAACAAAAGGCAGAACATTACAAGACAATTCAACTCAACAAAAGCATTCTGTGTGGTCAAGAAACATTCTTTAAACAATGGATTCGCAACAACATGAACAAAGTATCAATTCAGAGTAAATGAAAGAATAAGGAATTGTGAAGTTTTGCTTGGACACGCTCAAATATGGGTGTATTATTAAGGGGAAAGGGGGAAGCTTTAATTTTAATATAAGCTCAAGAATTAATGTCAGTAGTATATGGCTAGTGAGTGGTGACTCTAATGACAAATGACAGATCTATAAAAAACATTTGAAGAACAAAACAACACTATACAACTAATATTGGAATCACTAAAAAAAACCAAGTTATATTATAATGAACCATAATTGAGTTTCACATATAAATATACCTTCTGACGGTACCCTTTCCTCCGGTTCGAACAGAACCGGCCATCTTCATCAACTTTTCACGATTCATCTGAGAAAGGCAAAGCAAAAATATAAAACACATAAATTTCATTTCAACAAACTATGCCTAAAAAAGATGCAAAAATAACTGGAAACAAAACTACAGAGAAGAAAGTCAAGACACAACAGGAAAATTATCAAAAATCAAACCTAGTTACTTATTCATATTTATTGAAACACATCAACATGCCATGAAAAGGCATAAACATACCACATACTTATACATATTGCCATGAAAAGGCATAAACACACTACATCAGTGCATTGTGTAATCGAAATATACATGAAACAATTGTTAACCGCAGCATCAGACAGACTCATAATTCCTATTTTATAATATACATCAAAGAAATTAGATTTTGAAAAATAATGCAGCCTATTAGTCTATTAGAACAGGTCATCAAACTAGAAATGATTTCAATGACTACAACTCTTACTACGTGTGAATTCAACTAAATCTTATGATATACGGGTGTAACAATCAAGTTAAATTCAGCTCAAATTTGCATATTTCCCAAAATCCACATAGGAAAAACACAGCATATAATCTGAAGCACAAAGGTTTTTTTTTTCTTTTCATTTCTGATAAAAAAATAAAAATTTGAGACAGTCTCCTCAGTTCAGGTCTCCAATAATTATCTTCCGCATAGAAACATCTCAGAAGAACGAAAGTTATATCATTTTGTTCATCATCGGAGACTAATATTACAAAACCCCCTTAACTAAAAAAACACTCACAATAACCCTCGATTAAATCAGTAACTTACAAGCTCATGAAACAATTAAAAAAAATTGATTTGGGAAAATAGAGGCCTAAAAAAGTGATAGAATTCGAAATCAACAGAGCACATAGTAATTAGGTCAAAATCTGAGGGATTAGGTCAAAATCGATTTACAAGAAATGAAGGAATCATTGAAATGAAATAAAGTTGAAGTAAAGAAGGTACCTTTGTGAAGATTCGGTTTAAGGACAGTGATTTAGGACAAAGGGGTGAGCCTCAGTGTGAAGAAGAACAGAACGGAACTACTCGAGAGAAGAAGATAAGGACCCTTCTTATACCTACAAAACCCTAGTTCTTTTTTTTTTTTGTTAAATGATTAGAATTAAAAATAATAATAAAGTTGGGCCGGGTTTATAGGCCCAATAAGAAAAGCCATTACCCGAATCGAAATGTGTGGTTATTGTCATAACTCGAGTCCGAACCCGAGTCCGAATTATCTAATAAAGAGCGAAAATGTTCATGGTGAGTTCTGAGTGGTGATGAATATTTTTATTTATTTTTATTTTTAATTAATGGCTTCGTTATTATTACATTCTTCTTCATGTTCATGTTCATGGTTCTCTTCGTTGCGCCTGAAACCAACAACGTTAAAATCTACAAAGCTGTGCTGTGTTATGAACCAAGAGAACAAGGAAACTGCTTCTGTTGATCCTATAAAGCTTGCGTTTAATAAAGCTAAAGCTTATAAAGAATCGATTAAATCAAACTCTGATGAAGGGAATTTGGTTAAAGAGAGTAATGTTGTTGATGGAGGGAAAACGGATGTGTCAGCTTCTGTGAAGATTGCAATGGAGAAGGCAAAAACGTATAAGCAGCAGAATAAAGGGGTTGCTGTTAATGAGATTGATCAAGGTAATACTTATAGATAGTTGAATTGGCTTATTTAAGTTCATAGCATACAACAAGCTGAAGCAATACACGTTTTTAGCGTCGTTTGACTTCAAATATTCTAGCAGTCATTTTATATAGCTTATTTTCTTTATCTTAAAGTTTTTTTTTTTGTTAAAAAATAGCAAATAACTGATAAGATAGCTTAAAAAGGATGGACTTATAGTGAATACCTTAACAATTAGCTTATTATAGCTGATAGCGGATAAGCTAGCCAATTGAATTTGTAGTTTTGGGAAAATTGACACAGATATAAGTTGTTTTTAGCTTATTTGCTTATGTTATAGATAGTCAAATTAACCTATAAGTTTATATGAAAATTGTTTGAATTTAGTTTAGGTTTTATTATAGAAATAGCTTATACATAAACATTTGCTTATGCTATAACGCTTAATTAAGCTGTTTTTATTATAATATAAATAAAGTCATTGCTTTCTTTTGATTTCTGCTTCCATTATTTCAAAACAGAAACAAACTAGGGAGTATTGTGTAATTGTAACGGAGTTGTAGTTGATATCTTTGATTATTTCAGTGTTAGTTGATGTCTTCAAGGTCGCATTGCTATTCTTGATATCACCAAAATTTGCTGTTATATAAAGCTGCGTCAATGGACCTCAATCAGATAAATTAACAATCTAAGTTGCGATCACAATTGTGGTTGCAAACTGTTTAAAAACCTTTTAATGATAGGTGTGTATTTTTTGTCTCATGGTTCGTGCTAAAATGGGTATGTAAATTCATTTATAGGATTGAGGGGAGGGACTGAGAAGACATGGGGGGAAAATGTGAATGACGATAGCGTTGGTAAGAAGGGAGAACTGTCTGTTTCAAAGATTGATTTTGTGGGGCTTGGCTTTGCGGATAATAAGAAGACAAGAGGATTGCCACCTGGACTGGTTCCTTTTTCAGACTCCTTCTCAGATGATGACTTGCCTGAGGTGGAGCTTATTGTCGGAGATGCAAACAACTTCGATGCAGCAACAACAACAGCTCCACAACCTGAACAGACTACGGATGATGAGTCAGAACTGTACAAGCCAAAAGTTTCTACATGGGGTGTATTTCCTAGACCTAACAATATTTCAAAAACAGTATGTATTTAGTATTTGCCAAATCTTCTTGCAGAAAAAACCTAGATAGTCCACTTGTTTGTGAATGCCTTTCAAATTTACCCTTTTCTTCCTTGACCTGTTCAGTTTGGAGGTGGAAGAACTATACGTCCTGGGGAGATTTTAGAGAGTGAAGAAGAAAAGGCTGCTAAAGAAGCACGCACGAAGCAGATGCTTGCTGCTTACAAGAAGAAATATGGATTAAGTATTGATCCAAAGCTAAAAATCGAGTGCGAGGAGGTAAACATGTCATATCTATTGGTATCCCAAAATATTACTACCATCCTTTCCTTCTTTTTAGCGTGTTTTTTCTTCTTTGCAATATTTGTAATTTTATATACATATGGTTTATTTGTATGCATGTGAGTATATTTTAATTTCATAGATATTGATTGTAGGGATACATTAATAATAGCTGATCAAGTTTCTTGGCTTGTTGAAATGAAGGCAATAACTTGGTTTGATATTGAATGTGATGTATCATTAGATTGATCGTTAGTAATCCCAACATGATTATATGTCTTGATTTGTAGGCATTGAAGGATGGTGACTTGTTAATGGATGCGGGAAAACTGAAGGATGCATTACCCTACTATGAGAAGATTATTGACAAATTACCCTTCAAGGTAAACTTTTAAATTTAAATTACTTACGGACCAGTTGTTTAGAGGTGGGGGAATGCATATCTATCTTTTTAGTAAGTACCTAATATCATGCATAATCAGGGCCGGTCCTAAGATTTTTGGTGCCCTGGGCGAAACAATAAAATTGTGCCCTTTTAATTATTTCAATAGTTTTCTTCATACATTTTTTGTTGCAAAAGATTCATTTATAATCAAAGTTTTTTAAAAATATATTCTCAATATAATTAATCAAACCGAATTAAAAAGATATATATCTATATAGTACTAAGTACTAACTACTAAGTAAAAATAATAATTTTGGTGCCCCTAAAATAATGGTGCCCTGGGCTGCCGCCCACCCTCAGGACCACCCCTGTGCATAATGAAGGTGGACACAATACAAGCACCAGTGGAATGAGATGAACTTTTTTTTTTTATTCAAACCAAAAGGGTGTTTTGATTGCCCTTTTTTAATTCTTTTCAGATTTATTGAGCATTACATTATGTTTAATATTTGAACTTCTGAATGGCATGACATATACTCTAGCAGGGAAACTAGGAAAACATATATATGGAGGAATATATGAATGAGATTGAACATGTCTGTGCACTGCAGAGTGAGCTACATGGATTAGCTGCTTTACAGTGGTCAATTTGTCAAGACTCCCTCAGTAGGTATGTTTGCAAAGTTCTTGACATATAAAAAATTCTCATGGAATCTACCAAGTTATGTTCTACATAGACTTGAAGACTCCCTGATTATGGTCAGTTTATTTATTCTCGATAAAAAAGTTTCCAAACATATTTTGATTTGATGATTGACAGGCACAATGAAGCTCGAAGTATGTATGAAAAGCTTCAATCTCACCCAAGTGTTAAAGTAGGCAAGAAAGCAAGACAATTCATGTACAGCTTTCAGGTAACGTGATTTGCCAAATACCAGTGCAGACTTGCTCTTTCTTTTTATTGAGTTCAATGATCGAGCATAAAATAATTTTACACATGTATTCAATATTCCATAGTAACATTATGGTGAGATGTGATTTGATGCACGTGTTAAACTTGTTTATCCTGTCAGTGCATACTCATCAAACTCTTTTTTATTTATGGAAAAAACGTGTTTGTCTATTTGTCTTGTCTAATAGTAGTTGTGTAGCACCTATACATTACATGGTAAAATTAAAAATATAAAAGATATTAAATCAAAATATTTTTAGAAAATTAGCAAATAAAATGGTATCATTACAAAATAAATTTAACTGAACACATAATATATTAGTATAATTTTAATGAGAAAATTTTTATTTGCAAATGGATAACCTTTTAAGATAAAGTATAAGAGTGTTGAAAGTATAACACATAATTAATAAAAAGAAGTATAACTGTTAATTACTTTGAATTCAATATTTCCATACCATTTTTTACATGAAAGCTTGTAAGTTCCATTATCCAATTTTACTTCCCAAATAATAAAGGTAAAAGTAAAACTAAGGATTTTTAGAAAGGAAAATGAAATATTTTTTCGTGCAACTAAACATATATTTGGATCTAACTTTGTATTGCTTGCTTCTGCACACCTTGTGGTTAAACTTTGTTTCATTCCATAGTAATGACAATTACAATAAATATATTTTCATTGAATATTGCTTATATGTGAACTCTTGCAGGCTATGGAAATGATGAAGGTTAGAACAAGATCTTCTCGTTATTCAAAGAACACATTTTACCAGAGTTATTTTGATGCATTTATTGAAAATAAATCAAACTACCCAGTTAAAGATGAAGTGGCTCAAGAAAGTGAAATGAATCAGGTTTTGCTGTATATTGTTTTTCTCATTTCTCCTATTTTTGTTGTACTACTTCTTGCAGTGCAGAAAAGAATGTAAATTTCTTTCTTTTGTTTGTATATAACTATAAGTGTACCATATCTTTGTAATTGTTAATGATCAAGTCCTTGGAACACAGAGATTGAATATATCCAGTTTGGACAACTTATGTATAGGTATTTTTGTTTAGAAGCAGATATTTATATGTATATAGTAGGATATTACATAAGATTGGATTTTGGATGGAAGAAGTAAGAATCATGCAGATACTCTCAACCCTTGCCATTTTTAGGAAGGGATCTAAATTGCACTTTGTCTCTATATCCTAAAAATTTTCCCATACACTTTTGATGTGGAATTGACATGATAACCCTTGTGCTTACTCTCCAATAAAGCAATCATTCACACTTATAGTCTAAACACACACAAAAACCAATACTAAGGGTTCGTTTGTTGCAAATTATAAAAACAAAAAATTGATATTTAATAATTTAGTGACTTTTAAAAAATGTTTTTGGATGTTTGTTTATCATCATGAAAATCACAAATCAGTTATAAAAACTGATTTTTTTTAGAGAAGCTACTCAAGCAACTTCTTGTTTGTAATGGTTTTTAGATTTTTTTTTCTTCACATTCTCATTTAAAAAAATAAATAAATTGTAACAAACATATGAACATTTCTAAAGTGATTATTTTTTTTAAAAAATTTACTTTTTTCACACATTATTTTTTTAAACAACTGATTCCTAGATTTGAGTCGTTGTTATTAAAACATACTTCTGTATGTCTTAAATGACTATACGAACCTAATTCAAGCTACAGAAGAAGAAGCACCACAAAATATATGGTAGTTTAGCCAAAAATAGAAAAGTAATGAGTGATAAGTGTTAGTATGTATCTATCCCTAAATCAATACTCTAATTTTAGAAGCAACAAACAAGTAAGTGGTAACCAACCATCCAATAAAATTGAGGTCAAGCGCATCTCTCCAATTACAAACAATTTAACCCTCTACTAAGTTTCCTCACAATAGTTTATAAACAAAAACTTGAATTAATTAGTTTCATAAAATTAAACTAAATCCATATAGAAGGAAAAAAATGGAAGTCACAAAATACTTATCTCTCTTGGCTATCTACCTCATTTTATTAAATCACCAAGTTACCTTTGCACAAGACAATCCCCTGATCAACAAAGTATGTGCAAACTTACCTAACAAGGCACAATGTGTGTCGGTCCTTTCTTCGGACAAACTGAGCCAACAAGCGACTCTAAAAGACCTGGCTATGATATCACTAAGGGTGGCCGCTTCAAACGCGACCGGGATACTATCCGATGTGAAAATGTTGATCGACGATCCAAATTTGGACCCGGGAATTCAACAAGGTTTGGCTGATTGCAAGGAGACTTTATTGGATGCAGAAAGCCAGCTTGAGGATACCGTGGCAGCTCTTTTGTCAAATGCCAAACGTGATGCTCAATTATGGTTGCAAGCAGCTTTGGCTGCAATTGATACATGTGATGCTTCAATACCTGGTGATGATGATGTTCTCTCTACAAAAAGTCGATCATTTCGTCAATTGTGCAACATTGCTGTTGCTGTTAATAAGGTTATGACCGATGATGATAAAGCCTAAATTACAACATTACAACATCTTTTGCTTTTCTCTTAATTTATCTTAATGATTATGAATTTTTTAGATTCATTCAACATTGTGATTTTGTTTTGTGAGGAAGATTGTGGTTTTGTATTTTAACTTAGACAATAATAAAATTTCAATTTTGACTCTACTCTATATAGATAGTACCACGTTGAATTGAATTCATCATACAAACATGAATTGTGTTATCAGAAACGTTGCATTTTATCTATCAAATAAAGAAGAAAAATGTTTTATGGAACGAAAGAAAACATGCACGAGAAGCGACGAATTCATTACCACCCTTAGATGTTTATATTTACATTAAACTAATTGAATTCTCTCCCCCCATGTTTTCCTTTCCATCGCATGATTTCCACTATTTCACTCGTTGGTTTTCGTCTCGTGCTATAACGTTATTTTTTTTTGGTGAAGTACTTTTTTTATTGATACAGAAATGTTATCGTCATAAAAAAATACAGAAATGTTACATTGACCTCGGCAAAGATATGTTACATTGAAGAGTTCCTTTCCTTTCTTTTTTTTCTTTTTTAAATCTTTTTGTATATGTTGTTTGATCAATATCGAGTTTCATGTCCATTAGCTAAATCACATGACATTTACAGACCATTGTTTATTATGGTTCATGTTTAGATTTCATTGCACTTATGTGTGGAGAGTGGAGACAGGATGAATCAAGTTACTCTACTTAATGATCCAATTTAGTAATTAAATTTAATCGTTCTAATAGTTGAATGTTATTATTATATTATTTGAATGATCATACACAACAAGTTTGAAATAAATTGAACCTTTGTAGCTATGATTTTACGTTCAATACTTTTCTTGAATTTTGAAAAGTATACTGATCATTTATGAAAACTTGCATACTTATCGAGTCAATAGAACATTTCAATTTCACGATTCAACTGATAAAATTTAGTATTTGCAAAGAGTTTTTTTTACCCAATTTACCAAGATAATTTGTGAATAATTTTTCAAAATTATCTATCATTGATGAAATTAAAAGAGAAAACATCAATGCTTCATTTTTATTGTAAAATGAGACAAATTGTTTTGTTATCAAATGGAAAAGAAGGAGAAAAAAAAAACAAGAAAGAAAAAGGCTAAAGCCTAGAGAAGTGACATTTGAACAACCATTTTTTAACAATCTTTGTGACAACTTTTTCTCTCATAGTCACATTATGTTTTTACTTTCTCTCTCTCTTGTTTTGGTTTTTGTGTCACTACCTCATTTTCTTTAAAAAAAATTGGTTGTATTAAAAGTTGTCATATAAATAGATGTTCAAATAACACAATTCGCCTAAATGTGATGATTCCTTAGACATTAACAAGAATACAAGAAGAAAGACCACGGGACAACAACTCCAAAACTTTGAAAGAATCTTTGGAATAAGATGTGAATAGCTGCTCAATCTTCTATTTCATTCCCCTCTCTCAACTTATGATAAAACACAATTGATGAATCATATTATTTGTTTTAGAGGAAATTTATTCTTCCAAATACTATTTTATCCGGTCACTATTATAAGAAAAATTTACTTTTTAAATCTATTGAATAACTGATTTATAATATATCAGTTATTCAATGAACCGAAAAATTAACTTTCTTTCTTCTTATAAAGAACGGGGGAGTAATTGATAAGAAAAATACACAGTAGGATGCACGGTCCTGCCATGAACTTCCCTCAATTTATTATCATTGAAGCATGTCTATTACGAGCATTATTTTAGTCAAGAAATTTGGCCAACTTTCAAATTTCCAACTACTATTCTCCCTGTCATAAATAAATACAAACACAACATTATTTGACAAATTACTTACCATCATTACACAATAATTATAAGTCTACACTTTAGAGTTGTAGAATATAAAACACTCCTATCTATTTTATTCATGTAACATCATTATTAAGCAATTGAATGGAAGGTAAAACCAGTTGAGTCAATTTCGTGAACCAAAGGGTTGCCTTAATATAACTTAATTGCCATTAAACAACAGTATGCCAAAGTAAGTGAAAAATGTATTATTGTATTCATCTATCAACTAGAAAAGACCTCAAGATTTTCATTATCCAAATCAAGAGGGTAGTTCAGTCATTTGGATATTGATGAGTTGTGGAATCAACAAAGGCACAATCTTGTGATGTTTTGTTAGCTAATAGCAACAATATTATATTTTAAATATAAGAAACAAGTCACAAGCAAATGGAGTATTTCCAGGTTACATATACTAATAATGCTCCAACATAAAGGGTCACCAAACCCTCTGATCAGTACATGTCAGCATGAAACATATCAGTTTCATTCAAATTTCATCATATACCAAACAACAATTGAGAATAAGAAAAAAGACAGCCTTTGCAAACAAAGCAAAATAAACCAAGAAGAGAGAATGTTTTTGGTTGTTTTGGTTTCATTGCCTCTTCTCTTAGCAGTGTGAACTTCCTATGAAAACAAAAACATAAGAGTGTTTCTTCTTCGAGTGATTGAACTCCATAGAAAGGAAAACCAATTTTGGTTCTAAAATCCTACATATTATAAATTTGTTTTTCGTTTGGATATGGTCGAAAGAAGGGTTTGCAGTGAGCTTAGTATCCAAGTTGATCATGTTAAATCTGAAGGGCAGAGGAACTGATGGGATGAAGAAAATGAAAAAGTCGAATTCAAATAAGCTTTCGGATTTGGAGGCTCTTCAATTAGAACATCCAAGGAGGAGTGTATCTCAATCAAGAAAGTCGTTACCACTTCATGTTCCAACCACTGCAGCAACTCGACAAAAGTGTAAGCCTTTGCTGAGATGGTCACCAAATTCAAATTACATGAAGCCTATCAGCAGTTCAGATGCAAAAAAAGGAGCTTATGCCAGTGAGTCTTCAGAATAACCAATTAGGTTCAGATGGTAAGAATCTACAAAACAAATGTCCGAGTAAATTCAAAATCTAGTTCTGTTTTTAACAACAAAAAAAACTACAAAAACCATGTCAAGATCATCTAGTTTGAATTTGGTCGGAACATTAACGAAGACTCTTGGTTTTAAGAATAGTACAACTTGTCCGAGAAAATCTACCACAGCAGCACCTCGCGTAGATATTACTGCACCATACAGAGCTACCTGCTCTTCAGCTTTGAAAATTTTCAAGTTCCCTGAACACCACATGCTTAATCCTGGGGGTATTAAGTCTGAGGGAGCTTCGATCATGAAAGTTTGTCCATATACATATTGTTCTCTCAATGGCAATCAAGATACTCCTTTGCCTCAATCTAATCGCATCATGTCAGCTAAGAGGGGCCTTTTGAAGACTCGGAAGAATATAAAGATGGAAGCTCCTGAAAGATTGAAGGTGTCTTGTGAGACAAGGAAGGAAGTTGATATTGAGCCGATTGTTTCAGATGGAAAACCTGCATGCGATGAACCTCATAAGGGTGATCTAATAATCAATCACTTAATACACGAAATTGGTATGGATTTATTTATTAAAGCCAATGCCAAGGAAAGGGAAAAAGCATACAAAATGGGAAGGTCTGACGCTGTCAAACACCTTGAGGATCAAGAAGGTATCAAGTTTGCAATGGAGGGGAAGGGCAACATAGCAGAAGAGAGATGTGTTTATCAAGTAATTCCATGTTTGCCTTTTGATGTCCTCACCGAGTCTGAGACCAATCCCAAGGTGGAATTCAAAAACTACTATGATACTTTTGAAATTGAAGCAGATACCAAGGAAAGCTTTCACCAAGAACCAAATGTTGAAGATGCAGACAGAAACCACCCACCTAGCTGGTTTCATGAAGAAACATGTACTGGAAGCTACTGCCCCGAAGTTGGCTATGATGAGGAACAGATGGTGAATATTGAATTGGATGATTCTGATTCCCAAGGTACTGATATGGAGTGGGGGGAGGAACAATTGTGTCCAGTCAACTATAAAGAGATTGATATTGGTTCTTATGTCATCACACAGGAGACAGACTCGAAATTTAAGTCATTATCAGAGGAATCACATGATATATTTGAAACGTGGCTAGATGACATCCTCAGCAACCATTACGTAGAAAACATTGTAGAAAAAGCACAACAAAGCATAGAAGAGAAAATAACATATTTTAATGCACAACCTCATGATTCAAATTCTCTCCAGGAAATCACACGTGAAAGCATACAAACTAATTATTCATCCAATGGCATAGATCATGAGTATAACCAATCTTATTTGGAAAAGGAAGAATTTCAGTATCTGACGAGCATAGAAGATAATTGCATAGAAATTGAAAAGCACGTGGATAATGAGGTCGGTTGTGCCTCGATGGTGCTTGATGAAGGTACAGTTGACCATAGTGAAGGTCAGAAGATCTGTGAAACTCCCAAGATTGAAGAGAGCCTTCAAGACAACAACAAAAATCTAGAGAATAATGACAACGAAATTGGCCAAAGGAACCGAATTTCCTCATCTGATGTACCTGAAGAGAGCGCCATTACTGTTCAGGACCAGGAATTACTGGAAGGAGATCAAGTTACAACTAATAAGTTCCAGGCCAAAAGTTGTGTAGGTGGTGAAGAGCAAAACACAAATAATAGTTGGCAATGGCCAGCTAAGAACAAGAGACGTGTGCAAGATGTTGAGGAGAATAGAAAGATCAACCCAAGAAAGCCAAAGTTCTTGCCCTTGGTTTCTGACCAAGAACCAGAAAAGGTTGAACTGAAGCATCAAATGGTGGATGATAGAAAAAATGCAGAGGAGTGGATGCTTGATTTTTCACTCAGACAAGCTGTCACAAAACTTGCTCCATCCCGGAAAAAGGTTTCATTGCTTGTCGAAGCTTTTGAAACAGTAATGTCAACATCCAAATGTGAAACTCGTAGAAAAAACAATTCACCCTTGGCTCATTTAAGACCTGTTCAAGCTTGTGGCTGACTCAGGCTGCTGGGGTAAAAAAAGAGGCCTTATCTGGTGACGTTTTTTCCCCCAGACAGCAGAGGAGAAAATTCAGCTAGAGGAATTAAGGGAGGAACGTGTGACAGTTTTTTTTTTACATGGACACAGAAATATAAGAATGGAATTTTATGGTTTCCGCTAAGCTTTGTGATTTTCTCCACCAATTTGGTTGTTGTATCCCGGTACTTGAATTTCTTTATGTTTGATGAACTAGTATTTTCATGTTCAAGTATAAGGGGTACTCATGCTCAATGTCTGTTAATATTCTATTTGTTTGTATCATGTAGAAGCATAGCTCCTTCCGAAAAAAAAAATGTAGAAGCATAGCTAATATGTGCTTTATATACTCTCTTTTAGTTTTCTTCTATCTTTCAACACAAAAAAAATACTGAAATACGGCAAGTGAATTGTTGTATCCGATGATAAACTCCACTGAACAGTTTCCAGGTTCCGTAAATAATCTATATGTGCAGGCAGAAAATATAAACCGTAGCGACTTAATATTTCTAGAGACCAATAAATAACAAACCTTTTCTAACCATAAGTCAAAATATTAACTCGACAAAGAGCTTGATGTGATGACAAGAAGTAAACAACATCAACAATATTTTATCAGGCTTATATTAATGAACAAACGAAGATTAATATACAGAAAAGAAAAAAAAAGTCTAATAGGGGCAATGTAAGCTATAAATTTTTCTATATGGATTTATTATTTATTATACATGTGGAAAAAAGATGTAGCTTTATTTATTAGCTACAGCTTAAAAAGTCCTCGTAAGCTTTAACTCAGTTGGTAAGGACAATGCATAATATATGCAAGGTCCGAGGTTCAAACCTCGAACACAACAAAAAAAAGCTACAGCTTAAAAAGCAAATTACCACTAAACTTCAGCATGCTTCGTTGAGTTCAATTGTGTTAAATAAAACTGAGATTTAAGTGGGAACATTATATGTTGAGTGTTGCTTTCCTGACATTCAAAGTGTCCTAGGAACACAAGTAAAAGGCCAAAAACCCGGCGGCAGAGTTTCTAGTTATAACCCAACAGTAGTTAACTACCACTGGGGGTATTTTAGTAATTTACTTATGTTGTTAAGAACTTCTGAATGTACAAAAGCAATTGTCTTATATGTTTATTCAATGGTGGACTTGGTGAAAAGTAGAAGCAACAACACAAATTTTGTTTCTACCACCTGAGATTAGTTTCCTAGTATATCTATGAATCTATGAATATGATACAACTAAGGTCAAGAAAAAGGTAAACGAACGCTAATTTGTATAAAAAATCTGGCTTTCATTACCAAAAAAGAGTTTTAAATGGAACTCAAGTATAACAACTTGTAAGTTTCATAATCATGCAAATGGGGGAAGATATTTTTCTACAAGAAGCCCTTACTATTCTAGGCTAAAGTGCTTTACATAGAATACAAGGTATCATCATCTATTTCGGTTCAGGTAAATGACTGTCAATTGCAGGAGAATCACTTATCAAAGATTCAAGTTGCCCACGATACTTTATCAGAGGAGAGTTATGTGAAGTTTGCTCCTGCAAACTTACAGTGTCGCAGCTAACATCCCCATGCTCATTTTGTTTCAAAGCTTCTTGTGCTTTGTAGTCTTCATGAAACAACCTAAGAGCATCTGTTGTCGACAAAGATTGCACTGATTCATACAGCCCTTGAAATTCATTTCTCTTTTCTAGTGTTTCAACCAACTTCTCTTTTAACTGATCTGGAAGATGAGCAAAAGCACTTCACAGGAACCAAAACATGAAAAAGAAAATAATCAAAAATAAATTAGTGAGCCAGTAACAGTATCAAATTCAATTAAACTGCATAATCATCTTTATGTATTCTCTCTCAAATACCTGGATGCACCTCTTACAACACCCCAGCTATAACCAGCACGGACTGATTGTTTAAAACCAATATTGAATCCCTCTTGTGCAGAAGCTTCCTTTGCTGCTATAAGACCTTCTCGATATCCACTCTAAAGCATGTGAAGAATGAAAATTACTAGCTAATCATTCTATAGAACTAAAAAATTCATAACTAAAATAAGGAAAATGAATTACAAATTATTAATTGTCAAAATACCGTATGGAACTGGTCACGCCTCCTTTGCCACTCCCTGTCCAAATCTGACACCTTGTCATCAGAATCATCCCAGAAAGAATCATCATCACAATCTGAAAACAACATACAATTAGAAGCCTTAAAGCAACAATCCTGAAAAAACAATTTCAATACTTTTTTTAAAACCGAAAATTCCAGACAAAGATGCATCTGTTTAATCTAAAAAAGAATAAAAAAAAAATGTTTGTAGACAAAGTGACAATTCCACCTGAAACTCACACACACAACTGCGATGTTACGTGTTCGAATCCGGATGAAGGTGTCCAACCTAGCAATTCCGGCATTGCCAGTTGAGCTAGGCCTTATGGATTAAACCAAACTAATTCCAAATTCAATAGTTTATATATATATAATAGTACAGCCTTTGTATAGTATAGACAAAATCAATTCATTTTCCATAACAAATTCATTGATAAAGAAGAATCTAATTACCGTTTAATTTATCACCGTGATCGTCAGCCTGATTAGAACTTAATTCTAGTTTTGAGACTTTTAAACTCTCAGCATAAAGCTCCTCAGCAAGCTTACCCTCCATCTGCATTCTGCAATACAATACACACTAAACTACCATCAATAATCTAACCCGGAGACTATAATTAACCAAGTTAAACCATACATAGTAAAAAGACATTTAATTTTTCAAATTTCAACAAATTTTCTCCTCAACTGCAAACATTAATTTGTTCTGTACAAATTCACAAATAGGTTATGCTCCTCGCATCACAAGAAATATTATTATATGGATATCATTTACTTTTTGTTTGAACAATATATCAATACCATTGCCATGAAAAGGCATAAACATACCACATACTTATACATATTGCCATGAAAAGGCATAAACACACTACATCAGTGCATTGTGCAATCGAAATATACATGAAACAATTGTTAACCGCAGCATCAGACAAACTCATAATTCCTATTTTATTATATACATCAAAGAAATTAGAATTGTTGACCGCAGCATCAGACAAACTCATAATTCCTATTTTATTATATACATCAAAGAAATTAGATTTTGAAAAATAATGCAGCCTATTATTAGTCTATTAGAACAGGTCATCAAACTTGACTACAACTCTTACTACGTGTGAATTCAACTAAATCTTATGATATACGGGTGTAACAATCAAGTTAAATTCAGCTCAAATTTGCATATTTCCCAAAATCCACATAGGAAAAACACAGCATACAATCTGAAGCACAAAGGTGTTTTTTTTTTTCTTTTCATTTCTGATAAAAAATAAAAATTTGAAACAGTCTCCTCAGTTCAGGTCTCCAATAATTATCTTCCGCATAGAAACATCTCAGAAGAACGAAAGTTATATCATTTTG
>Ga0315915_1005063_pt1 | contig 16491 bp, 10 predicted proteins | sample MpolbnodulesMG_FD_207738 | JGI IMG/M metagenome (GOLD analysis project Ga0315915, IMG submission 207738) | Medicago polymorpha root nodule microbial communities from Los Angeles, California, United States - branched nodules | ecosystem: Host-associated > Plants > Roots > Nodule | place: USA... | reverse complement strand
CGCCAAAACAACCTCACAAGTGCTTATATCATATCAGTAGATAGCCGTAAATAAGCTTATCCAAACATGTCCTATATAGGATTGGTATTTTTATTTGATTGTCATATTCGTTTTATAATACATGAGGTGGAAAGAGTCAAAAACAAAACTAGGAAGATAGATTGTCATATTTATTTGCATAAGCTATTTTTTATAAGCTTGAAAGTAAGTCAATCCAAACGGACCTAATTTGCAGCTTATAGCATATAAGCGCTTAAAAATAAGTTACTTCTATTATACAATATCAAATAAAGTCAATCTTTTTTATATAAGCTATAAGCTGGTTTCATAAGCTATCTTGGAGAATTTATAGAAATAAGCTGAAAGCAGCTTATGAACACGTCATAAGTTGTTTTCGTAAGTTCGCCAAAACAACCTCACAAGTGCTTATATCATATCAGTAGATAGCCGTAAATAAGCTTATCCAAACATGTCCTATATAGGATTGGTATTTTTATTTGATTGTCATATTCGTTTTATAATACATGAGGCGGAAAGAGTCAAAAACAAAACTAGGAAGATAGATTAGCAATTTTGTAGATTTTGGTGGAATGGGGTGGGTGGGGTACATCATCACCCTGTTTTTGCTATAGCCTATAACCTATGAAGAACATACACTAGACACACGTTGACATGTAGATATGAGGAAAAGAAATGATTGAATGTGCTGCATTTGTCGGTATCGTGACAGCGTTGGACACTAACACACATTCTAGACCTTTATAAAGTTTTAAGTGTCCGGGCTCATTATGTTACGCATTTTGCCTTTATCTCTCTCTCTCACTTTTAATCTGTATGTTCAGGAAAAAAATTGAAGATATTCCGGAGGAACGGCGTCATCGACTACTGCTATTGATAAATCCTAGGTCTTTTCTTCACTCCTTTATTTATATGCTCATAATATGCTAAACTGTAATTGATATTCTGTCATGATCTTATTTAAATGTGGGAATATGAACATCTTTGAGGAATTTGTGCAGACTTATATCAATGGCTTGGCAGATAGCTGGTACAAGATATGAGGATCCCAAGTTAGTAAAGAAAAGTGAATCTACATTGTTGATCAGCTCCAACAAAGATGATGCGATGCTTGAATATTACAACTGCCGAACAAGTGGAGGTAAGTGAAGTGAATCATGATTAATTACTTCTGTTTGTGTTTGTTACAATTAAGTTGAATACAATGAATTAAGACCAGTTTGGATCGACTTATTTGAACTTATCAACTTTCATGAGTACTTGTGAGACTGCTTGGAAGAACTTATGGAAACATAAGTTGTTTTCAGCTTATTTTCATAAGTCTTCAAGATAGCTTAAGTAAAGTAGTAAGCAACTCATATAGCTTAAGCGAAAAAAATTGACTTTTATTTTATCATTTGTTTTAGAAATTGCATATTCACAAGCACTTGTATGAGAAGCGCTTATGCTATAAGCGCTTAATTAAGTGGTTCATCCAAACAGGGCCTAAATGCATTCCTTCATCATACTCCATTGTGTTCTAATGTCAAAGGGAGTGTAATGGATGGAGTATGAATACAACATGGCTTCTCGTATTGCTCGCTAGCCACTATACCTAATATTTTTCCAATTCTAATTTACTGAAATAAAATATTTTAAATTGAATTAGTAATTGTTTCTTTCTGTGCAAGTTGTACCTCAATGTATATTTTTGTCTCAAAATTCATTTTGTGATTCTGTGTGTATTTGCCTTTAATTTTTAGCACGTCTCAATCTTTAAAAACCTGGTTTTTAATATTATACTTTTTGAAATAGGTCCAATGCTAATTTCCTGGATTAATTCATTCAAAAAGGTAAACTTTCAATTTCCTATTTGCTTTTTCCCTCTTGTACAGTATATTTGAAAACTTAGGCCGGCTGTTTTGCTACTTTTTAAGGCTATATTTTCTGGCAAGGATGGGAAAACCTATGGACGACTTATTGGTAAGGTTCTTAATTTTTGGCGTAGAAATGCATAAATTCCCTAACAAAATCACTCGTTGTAGTGAAGTATGCCCCGTCAATCGTAAACACCACTGCTCATTATATCTCCACATTGCAATGTTTGTCTGATCATGAATGTCACTTTGATGTCTAGTTACATGCAACAACGTGTAAGCCAAAAAATAAAATCACAAAAGATGTGTAGTTTATTGACTTGAATAATACCACATATTTATATGGCGCTTCATTGTACATATTTATTCAAAGTTTTGGAAAATAGTTATTAGTCACAAAGCAACACATGACACACGCATGCACACATAAGAGGCTTTTTACTTTCTCATGTACTAGTCTTGAAATTGTTCTATGATATTTAACTTGTGATCCCTTTTCTTTGTTAATAAGTTTTATTCATCTATATCTATGTATATTTTGATTGTCCAAAAGTGAAAATAGTATAATGCAAGTTTATTTTAGCACTGTAGAAGTTTATTGATGAGGTTGTAAAAGCATGCTGGTTTTCGTCTATACATCGATGTAATCGTGCATTAATCAATGTTCTTTGAAGAATTTCATTTTTCCTACTTGGGTTTTATTTGTTCTTCTATTACTGTAACACGGTTCTTTATTTTTCAAGCTTAATTTAATTGTTCTTACTATGAACATATTTTGTGAATTTCACTACCACACAGGCGGATCAGCTTTGGCTTCATTTGCTAATTCTTTCGCTCCTCTGTATTTTACGATGACACAAGTTAAGGAAGTGCTGTCAACTGAGCAGCCTTGTGATTTAGCATATGAATTTGGGGATGGACTGTATGATATCATAGAACTTCCACTAGGATTTCCTAGACCAGGTAGGGGCTATTTTTTTTTCTTTTCATTCAGCAATAATCTTATTATTTACTTCTTTAAGTTTATATTCAATGTTGTTTAATGTATTTATATGTATTAGAGGTAATTCATTGTTTTAAAAACTAGACCAAAGATTGAATTGGCGAGACCTCCGGGTCATGAAAAGAAAAAAGTATTAAAAAGTAAATATAAATAAAAAAATGTAAAAAATAAAAACTGGCCTAGTCTGGTTCAACCAGAATGTAATGCAACCGAGATCAAGCAACTGAGGAACTGGCCGATTCCTGGTTCCAACAATTAAACCAGGCGGTTTTTAAAACATTGGTGTAATTACACTGATCTTCATTGAATATCTGGGCAGGCTTATTGCTATGGCATCTTGTTATTATAGCGTAATCACCTTGGTTCTGAAGTCTTCATCGTGGTTTTGGGAGCCAGTGGTGTGTAAATCTTTTATTGATTTTTAGATGTCACTAATATTCAACCCTTAACCGATCAAGTTCTCTAAGAAATATCTGTACAGTGTATTCTTGTGACATTGTTCTCATGGTGGCTTTTTCTGGTCAGTAGTGGATCTTTATAGGGACATAGGGAGGCCATGGCCTCCCAAAAAGGTTCACTCTTAATAGGTATATACACATCTTATGACATTTTTTATATTAAATATATCATGTTGTGTTTGATTCCTTTAAGGGTCTTTCTGGCATTTGTTTATTTTTTAACCAAAAAAAAAAATGTTATTATGCAATGTTCTGGGTTCGAACTCTATTTAGCAAGCAAAAGTCACTAGAACTAAACCACCTAACCATAAGCACCTAAACACATTAAACAAATTGGCCCCCTCACAAAAACCATTCAATCACCGCCACTGTTTTTAGTTATACTGTTTCTCTTCATGTTCATATTTTATCCTGACTCCTGTAATACACATACATTCTTCCATTGCTTATTGCTATCTTGTCTGGTGTTTAATTTTTGTGGTGTTGGTTGTAATTTGTATCATCCCAATTATAATATTTTATTTTATTTTTGCAGTTAAACATCCTTATCCTTTCAACGATCAAATTGTTATATATATTCGCTATCTAGGACCCGGTGTTTCAGTAGGGCAAGCATGGCAAGAGGGAAATAAGTTGGAACAAATACCACAAAAATTATGTGGTGAGATTTTAATGGTGAAAGATTACAAATCATTACAAGAAGGGCAGTGAAGAAACTTTTTCCGTTTAAAAGTTTTGCGCAGACCAACCAATGTGTCTGTTAAGCGATGATGTGCGGACGTCTAAGTTTCTGTTTCTATGGCAAATGTTACAGAATTATGACTTCATCTCGAATGTTTTCTGTTCTTGTACAGGCCAATTTGGTATAGAACTAGTTGAGAGAATGCTAGAGCTACGTTATAAAGCATAGCAATGTTTAGTTATAGCCTTTGAACCCTAATTTGTACTTTATAGGCTCTAATCTTTTTGATTGAATTCTTTAACTATTGAAACACTGCAGAGTACATTTTTCTTTTTGTAAAATCTTAGAATAGTTAGCGTGTTTTGAACTGCGGCGGGTTGTGGCTTCGACCGCTCATCCGGTTGAAGCTTCAAGTTGTACTTTGCTCCACCCATGCAGTGGCATCTTGAAGCCATTGCTTTCAAAATACACGCTACAACTTTCCATGTTTTTTTCATAGGAAAATGTTAGTATGTTAGGGTTCGAACTTTGACTCTCGTTAAACTCCTTCCGGTATCTTATCACAATTTTCCATGGGCATTGGGGACCTACAACTTTCCATGTGATTTGCATTTCCTTTTTCTTTGACAATAACGCATAAAAGTCTATAATTGAAGTTATTTATAAAAGGTTATGGAAAACTATTGTTTATCCAATATGCCCTACAATTCATAAAAGTCTATAATTGAAATTAACTGGTATTATATGATAATAATCTGAGTTGATATGTCACATATGTGACTGTTTTACAAATTGTATACAAAAAAACTCATAAAGACAAATGTGATCCACATGAGTTTGTAGTCTGCAAAACAGACATACAGTGTATAAGGTGAGATGTCCATTTTCCAAGTTGTCATTTTTGTTGAGATGGTTTTTTTGGTTGAGATTTGTCGGTGGGAGGTCATTGTATTTCAGGAATAACAGTATATCTGGAAGCAGAGGGACAAAGCATTTGTCAATAAGGGCCAAGTTTGATGACAACCTTTAAAGAAGGGTCCAAATGATTGCATGGTTATGGTAGCTTTGGTCAGTTATGTCCAAATATCGTTTGGTATGGTTTACTGTTTCACTGAATCCTCAATCACAAATAGACAATTTTCTTCGAGACACGTTCTTGGTAGGTTTAAGCCTTATTCGTCCTACTTTTGGTATATTATATACAAGAGTGATGCTAAGGTATGTGTTAATGATTCCATTAATAGCAAGTATTTATCAAAAAATTAATTTTTGAACTTTTTAAAAAATAAATTGCCATGATTTCGAATAATAATTTCTATTTTTAGTATACTAACATGTGTCTTGTCATATTAGCATTTACCTATATATAATATCAATAAAGTATTTTGGGTCAATATTAAGTAATGGGTAAACAAAAAATAATATTCTTTTTTTAAGGTTTGTTGAAACTACACAATACTTTTACTCAGCTTGGAAAAGTTCCTCGATTAAAGTAAGTTTATGCTTTTTTATTATGAAAGTTTGTTTGTGAAAAGTCTTTAAAAATCTAGAGCATGTTTGAATAAACAAATTTTGTTTGAAAGGAGCAGCATTAAGTTGTTTCATTAGATATAATAGGACTATAGGAGCCATACATGTAGGAATATTACTGAATATATCTAAGTTAGTTAAACCTATGGCCAATTAAGCAAAAGTGTTGGCAAAACTTTATTTGCTTGTCTCTTAACAAACTTAATATGATTTATAGTACTTGAATCAACATAGTCGTTTATGAATGTGGGCGATAAAAACTATCAAGAATTCACATAGAATCAAGCTCGAAATCAGCATTGTTCAGCTGAAGACAACAAATTAAATTGAAAGCAACCAACAAATAGGATAAAACTAAATTGTTTGAGCCAACACCAAACAACTTTTTTTAAGGGAACACCAAACAACCTTCGAATACACATACCAATACCAATACGATCTTGTTGCATTAAAAAAAATGCATCCATATAATATTTATACCGTCAGTAGCTGGTGTAATCCATCTAACAATACTTTTGAACATAAGTATTTATTGAGTAAACAACTGAATTTACGGTTTATAGAGTAAATAATGCTTATCATATAAATACTCGTGTCAGAACACATAACTAAATAAGTTCTTCATACTCATTCGAAACGTGGCCTTATTTGTAGAAAAGTCACTTGTTTTTTTTAACAAAATTGGGATATATTAATTTTAGTTTATATGAGAATATACTTGTTTGAAAAATTCATAATTGTTACGAGAGCATTTTGAATATATATTTTAATAATATTTCTTGAGAACCCTGCAACGATTAGGTTGAAGAAATCACTTAAGCATTGATCCTTCCTCTCTCTGCATAATACGGTATATTTTGACATAAAATAAATGTGACACATAAACAGTATGTACTTTCATTTGTTTACGTGCAACGTTAACAATCAAACAAAAAATGTTTACGTGCAACGTTATTAAATAATATCTACCATCTCTCTTATCTCTCTAATATATATAAAAAATTTAGTTTAGTTATGTTGATGGGAGATTTCATACAATGATCTAATATACACCATTATCCAGTCTCACACTTCCACAAGCTGAATCGAAGCTATGACACTACTAGGAAATTCGGTGTAACATTGTAACCAACAACGAGTCAATGCTTCAAAACCATAAAGAAATCGAAAGTCAAATGTTCATTCAAAATTTTAAGGCATTGATATATAGTTTACCTCTTTTATATATTAATATGGTGACTCAGCATTGAACCCAACGAATATGTATATGTACAATGCTAACAAATTGTGTTTCAAAGTGACACAGCTGTTTGACGTAAGATTGTGCTTCACGTGAAAAAGGTGAACACATTCAACACCACAAATAAGAAGACACAACAACTCAATGAGTAATTAACATGCAGTTGAGTTTCTTGTCAATATTCAATTCATGTTAAATGTATGACATAAAAGGAATGCTCAAGAAGCCCCAAGGTAAAGAACATTCACTGACTCACCTCATATTCACCTTCACCTAGGGATAAAAAAGAATTTTATCTGATAACTGGAGACTCACAGTTCAGCCATCACATTCACTTCTTACACCTCCATCTTTGTTGTAATTGTCATACTTAATACACTCCACTAAGAAAATGTAATGATGTATAAGCACCACTTAGTGTTGAGTCTAAAAGTTTATGTGTGGAGAAAAAAAGCCTCAAATTCATGGTATGAGTCTCACATATTGGATAGAATATGGTTGGAGTTTAAACATGTGTTTATAATTGGAGACAATTATTGTATTATAAGTCGATTTTGTATAAATCAGTTAAAATTATCATAAATTTTAAGATGATATTAAAGTTTATTTAAGATCCGTTGAATAATCTACTATCAAGTTACTATATCGGATCACTCGGGTCACGCTTCGGATGTTCAATCATAAATGTGAGAGGTGTGTTAAGATTCATATATTAGAAAAGGTATAACGTGAAAACACGTGATCACAATATTTAAGCACATCATATTAAAAAAAAATCACATCATTAAGGTGTCCACACAAAAAAAATGTAGAAAAAGAAATAATGAAATGTTTTTAAAAACATATAATTAAACTGCATGTGTTTTTTGTGTGCGCCCAAATAATTTTTATTTGAAGTTATGACCACCCAATTATTTCTCATTTTTACTAAAAAAAAGTATTTCTTTCCTTTTGAGTTACGAACCGATAAAATGCTTAGGTGGTTAGAGAGCCAATACGTTATCCTCGTGAGCTTAGCTCAATTGGTATGAACAAAACATAATATATGTAAGGTCCGGGGTTTGAACCCGACCACCACAAAAAAAAAAAAAAAAGCCTTTTCTAAGAAAAAAAAGAATTTAAGGATTATTTTTGAATGGACGAAATACAAATTTCTTAAGCATACTCACAAAATATAAACTTCATATCTTATTTTTTTAATTATTTCAAAAGTAATAAAAAAAGTTATTTTTTTTTATATGAGTGTGCTTAAACTTGTGCTCGACTATAGAAGACTTGTTCAGAATTTAGAGCTTTAGGGTCATTAAAACTATTGATGCAACTTAATGCAAAAGCATTAATGCACCTATATGTTAACGATGTTCTAATTCATCACTTTGTAATGAAATCTTAAAATAGAGATGTTATTTTGAATTTTGATAAAATTATATACAACAATTACAAATGTCTATTGTAGTTTTACATATGTCGCTCCCCTAGTATTTTAGGCAAATTTGATCAATAGACCCACTATAAAATTTAAGATTAACACTTCAAGCTTTAAACAAATTTTCGACCAGAGACAAATAAACTACGAACACCCAAATCCGTCAGAATTATTATATTTTTTTAGAATCACTTTTACTTCTCACAAGAATAGTTTAAACGCCGAGTTTAAAGGTGGACTACCTTTATAAATGATTCATTAATCCATCATTGCCAAATATTTAAAATTATCAGAAATTCGAAGACAATTGATAGTAATATTAAAAAGTGAAAACTCACAACCCTTTTCATCTTTACGACTAGGACAGTGATTTGATTGAAGTCAACCCAATACAAGTTATATATTTATTTTCCGTTGTTTTGATCAAATTGATATCAATCGAATTATTATCTCAATTGTGGAAATGGTGAGGATCATTAACCTCCACTACTAAGAGACGATGGTTGTCCTAAAAAAAAGACAATGTTTATCATCGTTGAAATTTTAAACATTTTTAAGTATCATTCATGATAGACCATTTATAAAGATAATCCACATAAAAATTTGTCTAATCTAAACTTGAACTCGATAGAGACAAACTAAAAAAATTTGCAAATCTTAAACGCAGTTGATTTCGTCAAAGATTGTCCGTTTGAAATAAAAGTTATTTTTTTTAAAGATAGTTTGAAATAAAAGTTGGTGTAGTTAAACCTTTTATTTATTTTATTGTAAAATTTAAACGAGGAAAGGGAGAGGACACCAAGATAAAGCCATGCTCCACTTGCTTACATATTTTTGACATCCAAAGTAAGGGTGAGACAAAATGACATGGAACAAATTATAAAAATGTACCTTTTATGTCCCTGTGCAAAAATAAGAAATTAATTTTGATATACAACAACATAAAAAGTTTTACATTATCAACACTTTACAATCAATTATGTAAGTAATTTTTTTTGTCAACTAGTTTGGCGGCTAAAGAAATTCACCTTAAAGGTGAAAAATGGAGTGTTTGGGGTTTGAACCCTTTAAAAGTGATTAAGATCAATGTCATATATTTTTAATAACCTGAAAATGAGTTTAAAATTTATTTTCGTTGAAAATGTATATAAATTAAAACTTTTTAACCAATCATGGATTTGTCTAACTGGTAAGAGACATGAACCCTTTAAATATGTGATCAGGGGTTCGATTTCAAGCTTATGCGTATGAAAAAATTCAATTGAAAGGGGAGAAACCACCTTGTGTGTTCCACCACAAATTCTTCGACGGAGATTAGTCACTGTTAAAAGACGGTGGAAACTTCATATCAATATTATAATAACCCAAAAAATTAAAACTTTTTATACATATTAAATCTTTAAAAGTAAAAGAATACACTATACTAAATGTTAGTTGGTAAAGTGGACAGGTCATATAAACGCATAAGAAAACATAAAATAACATTTTATGGAGACTAAACGTGTAAATTTTAGACAATAATCTCTTAGACTTAGTAAAGTACTAAAAATTAGTATATTTGCTATGATGGATTTAGGACTCAAAGTATTTCAAAAGCAGAAAAGAAAATTCTTTGTGGAGGCAGTTGGGTCCACAAACCTTGAGGGGTATCTGTTTATGTGTCCTACCATTATTGGAACAACGATTGCTATAGGGGCAGCATATACCCTAAGGCATACAATAATAAATATATTTGGCTATGCCTAAATTTGATTGAATTAAAACAAATTGGGTCCAATGTGGGACATTAGTACAACTTTCATCCCTTTCTAAATAAATCTAAGGCCAAAACTCCATATTAGTGAACCAATTCTCATTCAGTATTTTCTTTTTTCCCTAAAAAACTCTACTGCCTGCCGACATTCTCATTTACCATTCTAAATAGTTTTTATGTGTTACGTAACCTGCAGAACTAACTAAATACTTGAAACATATGCTATGTTAAATATTTATTTAGTTCCTATAAAATATGTCATTTAATTTAAATTAACTTGTATTTTATTTGGTATGCAGCATAAGTGATAAACACCACTGAAATTCACACAAACAACTTCATGGTCTCGGATTTCGAATCAGAATGAAAGTGTCAAACCTAACAACATCAGCATTGTCAATACTTAGTTGAGCTAAGCTTTACATACTAGGCTAACTTGTATTAAAAATTTGGTCCTTCATTTACTTTACATTTCTAGAAATGGACCCTGCAACTTGTTAGTCTGTGTGTCAAGTACTAACATGAATTTTTGTAGCAAGACCAATTATGGGAATGAGTGGGGATTCCAACTCCAATGAAGGGCAGGGCATTTTGCAGAGACCAAGAGCACATTTAACTTTACTATTATAACAAGGATTTTAAATAAAGTTTTTGCTTTGTGCATTGTGGCAAGTAAATGAAATTTGGGTCCATACACATAAACCTTCAATTAAGTGAACAGATTTGGTTGTTGGGAGCTGTAGCATATCAATATCATGTTATGCTGTAGATAAAGTATTTCAAAAGTGAGTCACAAGTTGCTTGGTGATAGCTTTTAGAGAGTTTATACCATGTGATTTTGGACTTGTAAGAAAATTTATGACAGGTTCACAAGACTAGACATAACTGAATGGTTTCCCTGTAAATTATCTGATTTTATATACGGACGGCTGAGATCGCATGACTATGTGAATGCATTGATATCTTAACTGCAGAGAATCTAAGTTGCAATGAATCTTTACATGTCATTCAAAAGATACAAATGAACCAAATGTGATACAGTAGTGTGGCATAGATAAATGATAAAATGAATCAGTTTATCTTACAAGAGAGAAAAAAATTATTGTACTGTGGACAACAATCAAAGGACAAGAAAACAGAAAAGTTTCTATAAAGACACTTACAGATAACAAACTTATCTATGATTTGACACGCGGCGGCTTTTAGCATTTTACCCGAGCCATTTTCAGGAACATTGAATATAACTGCCAAAACCGACTGTCTAGCAGCAATCTATATCGGTCGACCTCTTCAATTATTTAACTGTATAACAATCAATTTTCTAATTTACACATCCTTTTCATTCCGATCTTCTAGCTCATTTGTTCTCCAATTAAATCCAAACCTACAAGGAGGAACGACACGCCTTGAAATAATAAGTAGTAGAAATGCATCCCTTGTGCCGATAACAGGCTCCTAATTGCAGCCGTTAGCAGCAAGAATGCAAGTGCAAGCTCTTTCTTATATATCTTGTTCATTTTCTTCGGTGGAACAATTTGTTGAAATTCCTTTATCTTGTTAAGCTCAGAAAGACCACTATCAGAAGTCCCTCTATGAAGTTGGAGACTCATTGCCTTTGAATCGCGTTCTTCGGCAGCTAATAGGTCAGGCTCTGATGCGCGGCCAGATTTTTTGGTAACGATCCATTCGTATGAACTTCCTAACTGGAACAAACCGGATACCATGGCATTGAATTTGGTTACGGACATTGTGTTCTCAAACAATAGGTAAGGTACAAGGAAGGGAAAGGATTTCGGGGCAGGAAGAATGTTCAAGAATGACATGAATACAGGAATATAACAAATAACCCAAATAGGAAGCTCGGCTTCGGGTACAAACATTGTTAATGGAAGAATTATGCAGAATAATGTGAAAGAATAGAACGGGAGGATGAGCTTTCTAAGTAGAAAGAATAGAAAAATAAGATTTGTTTTCTTCCAGAATGCAATCTGCAATAATATGAAAACCAAAACATGCTTAGATTGTGTTTTTTTTTTTCCGTGGAAATTGTGCAATGGGAAACAATGAAACAAAAATACTTTACCTTAGAGGTTATGATCGCTGGAAGGCACAAACGAAAGAGTTGCATCGGACCGGAATGCCATCGATGTTGCTGTTTCTTATAAGCTTCATATGATTCAGGAAGCTCACAAAGCACCTGAAAAAAGTGTTCTTAATGTTTAGACCAAAACTGCAACTCAAATTTAATATTTTCACAGTTTTTTCATTCCAAAAATTAGTGAAACATAGCTTTTAATCACTTCAGATATTACTTCACCCAGATTAAGTTCATTCTAAAGTGGTTCTGAAGACTCATTTGATATTGTTATTGGGTGGTTCTCAATTAGAATTGATTTTGTCGCTATAACTGACTCTAACTGGAGCTATGGTTTGTAATTTTTGCCCACAAATGTGATTTTCTACACTTAACAATCAAATTTATTGCTCAAGTCACCTTCAAGTGAATGTAACCAAACATAAATCGTTTTACTTGAAACTTGCTTTAACTAAAATCGTTTTTCGTCACTGTAGATCCTAACATACAGAATCGGTATATACTAAAACTGACATTGTTTGCTGCAGATAAATTAAAGATCAATATATTGAGACCAGTTACCTTTACATCATTGAGATAGATAAATTTCCAACCATTGAGATGGGCTCGGACAGCTATATCCATGTCTTCGACAGTTGTTCGCTCGAGCCAGCCACCAGATTCTTCAAGTGCTTTTATTCTCCAAACACCAGCAGTTCCATTAAAACCAAAAAAATTAAGGAAGATTCCATTAACCTGTTGTTCAACTTCAAAGTGGAAGCACAGATTAATATTTTGAAGTCTTGTGAGTAAGTTCTCTTCCTTGTTCACAAAAGTCCACCTAGCTTGAACCAATGCCAACTCAGGATTTCCCTGCAAACCAAAACTTGAAAATGAAAATCTAAAACTGATGGATAGATAGATGATGAAATACCAAGAAACAAAAAGCAAATTTAGCTACCTTAAAATGAGGAACAGTTTGCTTGAGGAAATCAGGACACGGTTGGAAATCAGCATCGAAAATTGCAACAAACTCGTAATCCTTCACATAATCACAGTTCATCGCAGACTTGAGGTTTCCTGCTTTATAACCAGTTCTATACTTCCTATGACGGTAGATGATATTGACACCTTTCTGACTCCACTTCGTAACTTCTGCTTTGATCAACCACTGTATGCTCTCATCATCAGAGTCGTCAAGAACTTGAACGAGCAGCCGATCTTTAGGCCAATCGAGTTGACAGACTGCAGATATAGATTGTTCATATACCTACATTGAATACAATCATGATCCTTAATTACTGGCAACAAAGAGTACTTACCCACAAAATCAAATGTTAGGTAGCAAAAAGTACTAATCCATAAATTCAAAACAGTAGCATCATGTAGTCAACTATACTCCACTAGTTACTTCCTTTGAAATCACTAACGGATAGCATATGCCAAGGGAAAAAAAACTGTTTTGTTCCACTTCTGGAGTAAGTAAATTTGATTCTAGAAGTGTAGAATTGATTTTTGACATGTTTGAATTTTGTCGAGTAGAATTGATTTTACCTCTACAATTTAATTTTACCCTAAAATTTACTGTCCAACCAACTTTTACCTAAATGTATCGAAACATAAATCATTTTACATTAAACTCACATTTACCATGAACCAATTCATTCAAAATCAACTTTTCGAAGCCGCAGAACAAAACAAACACCAAGTGGCCTTACTTGATGATTAACTGGTTTTGAAATAAGGTCACCACCGACAATTTTGTTTCCCCTATTTCTTTTTAAAATAAAAATCAGAAGGTAAGTACTAACCAAGTACACAAAAACCATGAATAAGAGAAAAGTGTCACCTCTTTCTCATTGCACATAGGAATCTGAACAAGGACCAAAGGATAACCATGGTTGGAACCTTCCAAATCATCTTCAACATTTCCATCAACAATCAAAGGTTTAATCTTTTTGTACTTGATCCAAAAGCAACCAAGACACAAAACCATTCTATCCACAGACTGAATCAAGAACAAAACTATGCAAAAATTTGAAAGATATTGAATTGTTGATGCAATATAATCAACCCTAAACCTCAACCACCTAACATAAACCTCATGAAACAACCCTTTAATCTCCCAACTTTGTGGAATATGCAAATTATGATTATGAAAATAGTACAACCCTTTGAAATGAGCAACAAGTTCAAACAAAAGAAATGCTAAAGCCAAAACCAAAAATGTAACAATCACTCTAAAAAGCAACTTTGCTTTCATAGATTTATCACTCTCATTTTCACTTTCCACAGCATCAAAAAATACTCTTTTTTTAACAGAAGTTAACAATGAACAAACACAATTTCCAAACCAAGCAATGAAACCAATAGCTTTATGAGCTTTAAGAAGCAAAACCCATGTGAATTGTTTAGCATTTCTGGTTCTATCTTTCTCAACTGGTTGAAATGCTGAATCAGGACCATTTATTTGAAGCACTGAGTAATTTGGATTTTCCATAGTAACAACAACAGGGTTACCTTTCTTTGAAGTTGAAGTTGAATTTGAAGAATTTTTAGTCCAACCCCAGTTGGAAAAATCAAAACTTGGAGACATTTTGTGAAAGAAAAGAGTTGAAAAAGATTAATACTGAAAAGGGGTGGAAGAATTGATGAACATTGAAGAGTTGGTGTTGTGTCAGATCCATAGGGTTGTTTTGAGTGAAGAAGTAAAAGCCATTTTTTTTTTCTTTCTCCCTAGAATGTAGCAAGGTAGGGAATACTATAGAGAGAAGCACTAATGTGTGTGAGTGTGAGAGTGTGTGTGAGGTTCTTTTATTGGTTTCTTTGTATAGTTTTGAGTAGAGAGAGAAGCAAATATTATTGAGATTACCGATATGGGTTAGTCTACTTTCCATATGTTTACAAGACGTAATCCATGTGCCATGATTACTCAACAAGCTTTTCTTTTTTTAAATCAACTACCCCCGTTTTTAGAGGATCAAAATTAATCTAGAAATCGCAAAATTGATTCAGACATGTTTGTTTATTATTGTATAAAAAAAAAAAAAAAGTTTGTTTATTAATAGAAGAAAAGTGACGTGGACGTTCTCTTTTTAACATTATTTCTAACATTTAATCAGTTTTTTTATGTACTCTAACATTCACTCTTATTAAGTGAGATCTATGTGGATACCATTCATTGAAAATTGATCTCACATAAAATGGTGTGAATCACATGTGTTTCATATAATAGGAGAGTGGGTGCTAGAAAGATAGAGTTTTCTCATCATTTCTCCTGATAAAATTGATTTTACCATTAGAATTGATTCAATTTGAAATTAGAACTTGTAGTTTTTAATTGCAGAGTTAATTTTTACACATAAATTTAATTTTTATCATCTTATTTTCTGTGTTAACTTCCGGTTTCAAGAGAAATGGGTCATATCAGTTGGATGTAAGTAAAGTTTGACAAAGAATTATATAAAGGACTCAAGTGTTATAAATAAATAAGATAAAATACTCATGAAGTAATTTTGCCTACTTAAATATCATATTTAATATTTTAAATAGTGAGAGATATCTACCAACACATCATTGATATCTAAGTACCGAGAATATCATATGATCTGACAAACCTTTCTATGATAATGATTAGTTTATAATATTTCATTTTGCCTCCATGTCTATATTGAACACAATACATAATGTATCACCTTTCTTCAGTTCAATATTGAACGCTTATACATTTCTCATGTTATGTAGGAGGAGAAATTTTTATCTAGGTCATTAATGTCTCTCATCATGATTATGGAGTACCCATCAATGAACTTTATGGTTGTTCGGTTAGGGACGACATTTGAACGACAACAAAGTACTCGACTCCTACTTACACATAGTGGTTTCCAGTCGAAGGGTGATATACACCACTATCACTATGAGAATAACTTATGACACTTACATAACATTTTCATGGCAGATCAACCCAATATTAATATTTCTCCTTATATTTATATCTATGTGAAGACTTGATTGTTCTTTACCCATTATTTGTTATATGTGATCATCAATCTACCCACATGATATTCTCTATACTTTAATTTTATCTCAACTCACGAGCAATTATTACCTAGTCACAACCCCAAATCAAAAATATTTGGGCATACATACATAAATAGAGAGAATTAAAAGAAAAATAAATTAGTCACATCATTATTTACTTTTATCTTTAAATTTTTCTTATCTATGTCATTTTTATTTGTGTTTGTGACCAACTTAAACTTTCTCCTCAATTCATAGTGGCATTTAGTATACACAAGACACAAATTTGTGTATGATTTATGCACCATGCACAAATTTTTTTTACCATTAGATTAAATGAAGAACATATTTTTATCATGGTCTCTCAGTATCAGATCTCCCTCACCCTCTCTCTTCCCTCACTTTATCAAATCTACTCCACCACCCCCCAA
>Ga0315915_1005060_pt1 | contig 16493 bp, 10 predicted proteins | sample MpolbnodulesMG_FD_207738 | JGI IMG/M metagenome (GOLD analysis project Ga0315915, IMG submission 207738) | Medicago polymorpha root nodule microbial communities from Los Angeles, California, United States - branched nodules | ecosystem: Host-associated > Plants > Roots > Nodule | place: USA... | reverse complement strand
GCATTAGGTGATCCGAATTGGAAATTAGCAGTGAAAGAAGAGATGAATGCTTTGAACAAAAATAACACTTGGTGTATCACTGATCTACCTTATGACAAAAAGGCAGTAGGATGTAAGTGGGTCTTTAAAGTGAAGTGCAAGGCTGATGGAAGTGTGGAAAGATACAAAGCAAGATTAGTAGCAAAAGGATTCACTCAAACTATGGTATAGATTATCAGGAGACTTTTGCCCCGGTTGCTAAGATCAATTCCATCAGAATTCTTCTCTCTCTTGCAGTAAATTTCAATTGGACCCTACATCAATATGATGTTAAAAACGCCTTCTTGAATGGAGAATTACATGAAGAAGTATATATGAGCTTACCTCCGGGATTTGAAGATAAGCTTGGAAGAGGTAAAGTTTGCAGATTGAAGAAATCCTTGTATGGATTAAAACAATCGCCAAGGGCCTGGTTTGAGAGATTTGGAAGTGTTGTCAAGAGACATGGCTTCACTCAAAGTCAAGCAGATCACACTATGTTCTTCAAACACTCACGTGAAGGTAAGATTGCCATCTTAATAGTGTATGTTGAGGACATTATTATGACAGGAGATGATATTGGAGAGATTAGTGATCTAAAGAGAAGACTTGAGGCTGAGTTTGACATCAAGGATCTTGGAAAATTAAAATACTTTCTCGGTATGGAGTTTGCAAGATCGAAAGAAGGAATTTTCCTCAACCAACGGAAGTATATACTTGATTTACTCACAGAAACAGGGATGACGGGGTGTAAGGCAGCAGAAACACCAATGGATCCTAACGTGAAGCTAAAATCAGCTGCTGAAGATGAAATAATAGATAGAGAACGCTATCAACGGTTGGCTGGTAGGCTAATTTATCTGTCACATACAAGGCCTGATATAGCATTTGTTGTGAGCGTAATAAGCCAATTTATGCATGCACCAGGGCCAGTCCACTTTGAAGCTGTTTTCAGAATATTAAGATATTTAAAGGGAACTCTAGGAAAAGGGTTAATGTTCAGAAACAGAGGGCGTATACAGGTTGAAGCCTATACAGATGCTGACTGGACAGGTAATATAAATGATCGGAGGTCTACATCTGGATATTGTACCTTTGTAGGTGGTAACTTAGTTACATGGAGGAGCAAAAAACAAAATGCTGTAGCCAGGAGCAGTGCAGAGGCTGAATTCTGATCAGTGGCTCATGGTTTTTGTGAAGTACTCTGGATCAAAATATTCATGCAAGAATTGAAGATTGCAGGCCCAACTCCAATGAAAGTTTATTGCGATAATAAGGTAGCTATTTCTATTGCTCATAACCCTGTTCTACATGATAGAACGAAACATGTTGAAGTGGACAAGCACTTTATTAAAGAAAGAAAAAATTGACAGTGGTGAGATTTGTATGTCCTATATACCTACCAAAAACCAAGTAGCAGATGTCCTCACAAAGAGCCTACCCAAGAGACAGTTCGATGACATGGTGTACAAGCTTGCTATGAATGACATATTCATGCCCGCTTGAGGGGGAGTGTTGAATATTAGCACAGAATCAATCAGATTTTGTCTTGTTTGACTTATTATTACTGATTGTAAATATTAATTAATTGTAATTAACTGTATTAGAATTAACATTTAAAGGGAGAATAAGTAGCATTTATAGACAGAATAATTTCTCCATTTTCTGGCAAGAATAGCACACTGCCTATTCTATAAATAGCTCCTATGTACTGTTTTATACATCAATAAAATATAAAGCATATTTCTATAATAAGGTTTACCATAACACACTTCTATAACGACTGAAGAGCTGTATACTGTCTTTACAGATCATATTCTGTTGAAAATAATTCAATATATATTGCTATTTGATTTGTTTCATATCTTGATTTTTCCACAATATGCAGTTTGTGTGCATGGAACATATAAAAGGAACTTGGACTCGATTCTAGCATCTGGTCTGAAACGCATGAAGAGATTACATGTGCATTTCTCCCGTGGTTTGCTAACAGATGGAGAAGTAATAAGTGGGAATGTCATATATTATTGAAAGAATTCTATTTACCTATCAAAAAGTTTAAATCTGGATATATTTTGTCTCATTATGGTTAGGCAAGTTGATTTCCTTTCTTGAATATTAAGTATATCGGTCGGGTTCAAAATTTGGAAGGATTAATGAAAAAGATGAAGTGTATTGTGAATCCGTGATTGATAATCTAGCTTTGAACCGAATGTGGAATCCCAATGAAAACTTTCCTGTTTCTGTTGCTTTCTACTGAAGGCCTGGATAGTAGAAATAGTGAACTTATTGTGTAGGAAAGGTTCAAAAGATTCAAATAATAATAGTCAATTATCCATAATTTTAATGTGGGAGTAGCTAAGTTATTAGTTAGTAAGTAACTCAGAACCAAATACATGTATAATTGATGTAACAAGTGTCAATAACCCATCATTTCCCTGCAAGTGATTTGATCTATTTATAGATGATTGTTGCAATTTAGCAATTGGTGCCCTTTTATTCCTTTATAACACTTATATTGGTAGATGGAGACCTTTGAAATTTGCTAATGAGAATAACTAAGAATAACTAGGTTATAACTTCAATTTGTATGTGCTAGGATGCTATAGGATCTAGCATTTTGGGAACATTTGATTTTGCTGTGTATTTAAACTATTAACTTTAATAGATTTTTTCTCCAAAATTGTAATTTGAATATCCAAAAATTGATCTAAACTAAACCACATAAAATTGGATCGGATAAAATCAAATATATTTTTTTTTAATCCATCCAAACCAACTGAGCGGAGCCACACACAAAATGTCGTGGGGGCTCATGCCATGTACAAAGTTTTGTGATTTTCTTATTGAGATTGAAAATGAGAAAATCATTAAATATTTTCAAAATACGACAAATTGTAGAAAACAATTGTGATGTATATTTATGCTTTAAAAAAATGAAATGTAATATATAGAATGGTCTTTAAAAAAATAACTACAAACTTATACTATATATGATGTCTCATTATTCAAAATTTCTGACTCCGCTAACACAATCCAAATCAAACCGCGAGTATTAAAATTTCTATCTCTAATAAGTTTTTACCTCCTACGCAATTCAAATCGTAGTGCGAACACCTTGTCACCATGCTTCAAAACAATATATGTTTTCAGCGCTAACTCCAGTTACTTACCAGCAAAAGTTCAGATTTTTTCAGCTCAAACAACGTTGTGTTTGCTCAAAAACACAAAAACCAAAACATATATAATTTCCAACATAACCTGTTTAACGTTGTTTTTTTTTTTTTGTAGAAACCTGTTCAACGTTATTAACAAACAATGCCACATTTAAAGTTGAATCGCCACGTTTCATCAATATTTCACAAAACCATTCAACAAAATCCCAAAACAAAGCACCCACAACACTTCCTCTCCCTTCTTCTCAACAACCCTTCACCTCATTACCATTTTCTCCAACAACTTCACTCTCAAATCATCACTTCTTCACTTTTCCACCTTTACCCTTTTCACAACAATTCTACTTCATTACTCCTCTTCAACAACCTTATACGTTCATATTCACTCTCATATTTCCCTCATCAAGCTCTTCAATTCTTTACACACACTCTCAACAACCTCACACTCAAACAACCTCTTTATCTTGATTCATTCACATTGACTTTTGTTTCTCATGCTTGTGCAAATTTAAACACAACCCATTTTGGTTTTTACCTACATTGTATTGTCTTTAAGATGGCTTTTGAGTCTCATGTCTTTGTGCAAACTGGGTTGCTTCAAATGTACTCAAATTGGGGTTTTTTGGTTAATGCAGCTCAGGTGTTTGGTGAAATGCCGGAGAGAAATACGGTTACTTGGAATGTTTTTATTAGTGGTTTGATTAAATGGGGTCAGCTTGAATTTGCGAGGTCGGTGTCTGATCGAATGTTGGTTCGGAGTGTGGTGTCGTGGACTCTTATTATTGATGGTTATACGAGGATTAATAATCCTTTGAAAGCTTTGGCTTTGTTTAGGAAAATGATTGAGCTTGATGGGATAGAGCCTAATGAGGTTACCCTTTTGACTGTTTTTCCTGCTATTGCTAATCTTGGGAATGTTAAGACATGTGAGTCGGTTCATGGGTATGTGGAGAAGAGAGGGTTTAATGCGGTTGATATACGACTTGTGAGTGCGTTGATTGATTTGTATGCTAAGTGTGGATGTATAGAGAGTGCGAGTAGATTGTTTTTGGAGATGCCTGACTGGAGGAAGAATTTGGTGTCGTGGAATTCTGTTGTGTCTGGTTATGCTATATTTGGGATGGTGAGGGAGGCTGTGGAGACTTTTGAAAATATGGAGAAGGCTGGTGTGCGGCCGAATCATGTGGCGTTTCTCAGTATTTTGAGTGCTTGTAGTCACGCTGGATTGGTTGAGGAAGGGCTCGAGTTTTTCGGTAAAATGGTGAATGATTACGGACTTGTGCCGGATGTCAAGCACTATGGCTGTGTGATAGATATGCTTGGGAGAGCAGGGAGGTTAGAAGAAGCTGAGAAGGTTGCTTTGCAGGTTCCACGTGAGGTCGCGAATGATGTTATTTGGAGGACGCTTCTTGGTGCTTGTAGCGTTCATGACAATGTTGAAATTGGTCAGAGGGTGACCAAGAAGATACTGGAGATGGAGAAGGGACATGGTGGTGATTATGTTCTAATGTCCAATATTTTTGCTGGTGTTGGAAGATTCAAAGATGTTGAGAGGTTAAGGGAAATGATAGATAAAAGAAATGCCTTTAAACTTCCGGGCTACAGTTTAGTCTAAATTTCATGTGATGTGTACAATACAACCATATATAGGTGATAACATTTGAAACAGATAGATCGTTGTTCTGTCGTTCTTGCTTGGAGAGAGGTGGGTATGAACATAGGAGAAGTAACTTGTAAGGGTCACTAACCACTAGGCCAAATGTCTCTTGACAGGTCATTGCTCTTTTGCTTCAGATATTCTGAACTAGCTCAAGTCATCAAATTGAAGTAATGTTTGCTGCTAATTACTTTGTCCTTCAACTGATCCCGTGTCCCGATGCATATAAGAATCTTTAAATTAACATTTGAAATAATATAAAATATGTTTTGATCCGGAGCATCAGGTTCGATTGAAGAAAAATTATAATTGTACTTCTGGAAGTAGAAGAACCTTTATTTTTCGATTAAGAAAAACCTTATATTTTGTTGTAAAGTTCCTTACATCAACCATTTTTAGCAAAAGCTTCATAAGTTGTTCTGATAAACTATGCATAAGCTTTGATTTAACTGTTTCTATAAGCTATCCTGAAGAGCATATCAAAATAAGCTGGAACGTATAGCTTCTATAAGTATCATAAGCTATTTGAGTAAGCTCTGTCACAAGATCCTATTGCCTCAGATAAATTAAAATGGGATTCTCCAAACACTCTTAATATGTCTCTTTTATGTCTGAATTTGCAGTTTGGGAAAGATTATCTTCTATTCATGAATATCGTAAAAACTTTATATGATTCCAAGTATTAAACAGACCAGCAAAGTGGTGGTAGGGAAACCATTAGATGACTTGCTTGGATCACAATTTCTAAAATAATTTTTGTTTATGAATCACAAGAAATGGTAAATTAAGTCAACATAACCCACCATGTGAACTCTTGAAAGCTTTTCGGTTCAGTTTAATGATGTCGTAGGCTTGGTTTTGTTACCACCCACTGTTGCCAAATGTGTATTAGTTTTGTTTGTGGATAGTTTAACTACTAAGTCATTTGGACTATGTAGAAACTATTTGCACATATGTTTTGATTTGCATTTTCACGTTTCCGTGTACTTTCTTGTCATGAGACCATTTGTGCTCTTAATTTCTGCTACTACTTATCTGTCATGTGTCCAACTTTCATCCTCCCACTTTCTTCATAATAATCACTTCTACTATTTCACTTGTGTTGTGTTCATTTTTTAATTTTTGGGTTATTATGCATTGCATGAGTTGGTATTTGCATCATGATTATGCAGCATCCTTTATCTCTTTTCATTCCTTATAATGGAATTATGAAAGATTCACAGTGCAATCTTTCTCAATTCTCATGATTATATTTGTATGGTTATGTTGTAATACCTGATTTAGAATGATGTGCTGGATTGTTTTGATGATACTAAATGCATCAGATATTAAAGTTTCTAGTCTTTTAGCAATCACCTTATTGTGTTGGATGGTCATGGTTACAAACTGTGATGTTGGATTCACAATATATTGCTCAGTGCCATCTATGGCTCTCTTATATTTACTTTACCGTGGCAACAAATGGAAGCTTCTGATAGAACTAACATCATATCATATCTTTTGATTCTGAAAGCAGACATATCAACATCAACACAACAAGTAAATGAGCTGCCTTGCAATGGTTCAGTTGCTTTCAAAGACTTAAGGTGAAGTTTGTTAAATAAATGCTTTGCTTGAAATATTTGACGCTTCAAATTTTGTTTGACAAGTTCCCGTGTTGTCGAATTACTGCCATGGTGTATGGAGGATTCTTTGCAAACTGCCATAGGCCGTAACGTCTATAACATAGGTCATACTTTTGCCATAGGCTGCAAAGCCGTGTTATATGGCGGATTTTCGGATAGCCACCGTAATCCGTCATTGATAGCATTACTAACACCGCTAAAACATGATTTATTTCAGGATGCTGGTACTCCCCTATCTGATACAAAAGCAGAGAGATATATCATATATGCACCGGAAGTCTTTCCTTTGACATAGCTAATTGTCATTTTATATTAGGATAAACTTTTAACTTACTGTGGATTTATGTTCTTACAGGGAGATAAACTTTTAACAATGATGAAGAAAAGTATGGACGTGGAATATAGGATGAATGTGGTGCTATCCCTTCTTCTTTTTTGCGCAATCCCTCTTTAAAGTTTTAGGTTTTTTCTAGGCTTGGTAAATTTAGGGTTTATTGAGATTTGAGGACTTTAAATTTTGAGTTCGAAGAAGATGGAAGTGAAGATATTCAAGCAACTTGGAGGTGTATTTGGGTGGAAATTTTTTTAATTTAAGGAAGATGAGGACGTAGATGTTCATGTGTTTTATGAAATTCTTTATTTTTAGAAAATAAAGTTATTAATAAAATTATTATTTCAGCATTTTTTTTAATAAGAAAATTAAAAAAAGGATTAAGTTGTGCACATTTTGATAGATAAATGACTAAACACAAAAAAGAAGTTAAAGGACGGATGCGTTACAACTAAATAAGATAAAAGACATATGATGTAATTTTGCGTATATTTGGTTTCTCAATTATCAACATCGTATGATAATTTGTTGATTTGACTGAAACACCCTTAAGTTCATTTATATTTTCAATTAAACCCATTTGAATTGGCTTGATGGTGTTGACTTGAGACATTGAGGTGTGTTTCTCTTAAAGTCTAGGTTCGATTCTCCCTGGCCAGTGTGAGTGGCTAATTTAGCTTATTCAAGACGAAATAAAAATTCAATTATTACCCTCTCATCTTTCTTGCTCTTCATTTTCTTTTGTTTCTTTTTCCTCTTTTTTTTTTCTTCTTCTTTTCCTCTAAATTACTGTTAGGCGAAAGCTTTTGAGCTTTATTCCTCGTCCTAAGGTTGGTTTTTAGAGTGAGGATGCAATTAATTCTCTAATTGAATTAAGGAGAAAATTGTTACAATAAAATAGGAAATTAAATATTGGATATTTATTATGCTCAATTTGTCTATCAAATGTTCAAAAGAGGGTGTTATTAAACTTTTGATTAGAATATCTAAAATTTACTGACTTGAAGTCACAAAATGTAGACATATGATTCCAACATCTAACTTATCTTTTATCAAATGTCGATCAATCTCAATATGATTATGTCATGTTTAACTGGGTTATAAGCTATGCTAATAGCAACTTTAATGTCAGTATAATTTAATGGAAATCAACTGAACCCCCTCAATTCTATAAATTCTACCCATTTTTTCTATATAATTCATATGTTGAATCCCCTCGAATTTAATACTTGCACCCCCTATGAACCAATCAGCTCTCTCTAATTAAACAACATGCACTATCTCCTCTGTCCAAATTTAATGCACGGTCCACTATTCACTCGCCGAATTTAAAGCTAAAGCCAGCATGAATTAAATAAAACTAGAGTAATACAAAACATTCAACTAATAAACGAGTACAATGTGAAATAGTTTTGATCAAAGTTATATACTCGTTTGGGTCACTGTTATAATGTATCTAAAAATTGGAGTTTAATGTATCTAAAAATTGGAGTTTTGCTTATAACAGTAACCCAAACGAGTATATGTTTAAGGGTCTTGCTAACAAGTATCCTACTAACACTTTTTAATGATTCTCAATTAAGAAAATATTTATTGAAAACAATTAATACTTTAATTTTCGATGCATTGAATGTACAAGTTTTCATAATTGTTGTGGTGTAACTATGTAAAGTCCTTAAAGAGTGTCCTTAGGGCATTAATTAGTTTTTCCATGTATATTTTTTTGTCAAGTAGTCTAGTGACTAGAATTCACCTTTTTCAAGATGAATAAGTGGTTGTCTGGGGTTTGAAGCCTGACCCTTACATATAAGAATGCATGTCCCTGTCAACTGAGTTATGCTCATGTAATAGTGTTTTCCTATATTTAATAGTGAAAGATGTATATAAGAAACCACATAGAAGACAATTATAAAATATTATGCTCATGGGACAGTTTTTTTCCTATATTTAATAGTGAAAGATGTATATATAATAATAATAATATTTGAGATAATTTTTCAAAATAATAACATTAATAATGACCCGATTAATCAACGATTTCAAGAAAAGAAACCGCATAGAAGACAATTATAATATATATATATATATATATATATATAGTTTTTTCTATCATGTGCAAATTTGCACATGTTAAGAAATTTAAAGTAGTAAGTTTGTATTGAAACTTGAACATTTTGTATTGAATATATAACTTTTTAATAAATAGTTGTGGTTTTTTAATAAAATATTACTACTCTTGGTTCCTTTAACAGGTGCAAAGTTGTACATGTTAGACAAACTCATATATATATATATATATATATATATATATATATATAAATATATGTGTGTGTGTGTGTGATTTTTTATTTCAATGTCGTTGAACCCCCTGATCCAAGGTCCTGGCAACGCTACTGGGTTGATCTTTTGTCTGTGACCGAGCCTGCCCAATCAACATCAGTGAAGATAGACATATTTCTTACACTAGTCTTATTAGAAAATAAGTCTTTTGTGGATTTCCCTTCAAATATCTCAGTATCCTATAGGATGTCTCTAGATGTTCCTCGGAATGTGAATGCATAAATTAACTTACTACACTAACTGAGAAAGCAATATCAGGTCTAGCGTGGGAAAACTAAATCAGTTTCCCAACCAATGGTATCTTCCAGTATTAACATGAACATTGTCTTCTTCCCAAAGTTTAGCATTAGGATCCCAAGAATGTATTTCAATAAGTCTAGAATGTATTTCTGCTGTGAAATTACAATACTATTTTTTGATCGAGCAACCTCCATGCAAATAAAATATCTCATGGATCCCAAGTCTTTGATTTCAAAATCGACATCTAATTTCTCTTTTTTACTCTTGCCATTTCAACTATCTATCTATCTTTCTATACCTATATATCTTTGTAAAGGAAACTTGAGCTATTCTTATGCAAGAGTTTTGATGATGTGGCATGTATAAATGAGCTCTAATTTTTCATTCTCTATTGATACTTTGCCGCTCTCTTTTAACTATTATTACTCTAATAATTCATTTATTATTTAACCCCCACTAAATCAATTTAATGGTTAGTGAAATATGAATAGATTAAACCTACAAAATGACATTAATATGGTATAAACAATATGAAGAAAAAAATGTTTCGAAAAATAAGTTTATTGTTAGAGAATACTCTATATATCTTTGCAAAATCTCATACACTTCTATACTTTTTAAAAAGCAACCCACGGGTAATAAAATAATATACACTGCAATTTTAACCACACAATTAATCAATTAATTACTTACAATTTTAAGTAATGTCTAGTGTCATATTTTTTTTTTTAAAGATATTGTCATATTATTTTAAAAAATAACTTTAGCACATCAATCAATTACCTTTAAACTACAATTTAATTCATGTTCTTTAACTTACATTCTTTAAATATGATTATTCATTCATTGTATTAATACAAATTTTTAATAATAAATTAGTTATAATTTCATATTCATAGTCATGATCATTGTGTGTATAAATATGTGATTAGACTTTGAGATCTTTTCATCTTACCCTCCATCCAATAAAATGAGTGTCCACAAAAAGAAAATTAGAAGAAAAAAATAGAGTAGGAAGAAAGGGCTCAATGGTGATGTTTTGGATCATCATCACTTTTTCCAAAGGATTTTTGGATGATACTCTTAAATTTTGTATGATAGCCTTTGTTTCTCTTTCTTACTCTTCTTATATTTCTTGACTATTTATTAGTTTTTGTGGTAGACAATAGTGACTCAAGTAACTCTATTATATAGATATAGATTTTCCAAATGTTTCACTTTCTTTTTATCTTATTGAAATGTTTATTAGTATAAATTTCTATCTTTTTTCTTATTTTATTTTATCATTTAATATGAATAATTGTTTCGTGTAGATGAGGAAAAGAGAATAAAAGAGACTTTTATTTATGTTTTTGGTGCATCAGTAGTATTCACACCAATTTAATATGAATAATTTTTTCGTTTAGACGAGAAGAAAAGGATAAAACAGATTTATATTCGAGAAGCCTATGAAATTACATTTATTTTAAATCTAATATTTGCACCAATTAAAGATCAACTTTAATTTTTTTTTATTTTAAACTTTGTTTATATTCGTGTAGTGTTAATTGTTATAAATTGTTATACATTTATTTTCACATTTACATTTTCAATATTTTCTATTTATCCATTTTATATTTCGCTAATTTAAATTAATTTATTCAATTATGGAGTTTACTCATTTTAAATTATAGGTACTACCTTGAAGTTTCACTATGAATCAAAAGAAAATCGTTGTTGGAGACATTCAATCAAAACAGAACAACCTCATGAGTTTATAAATATAGATATGTGTCTTATTTTTAATGTTATGTTGTCTAAAAGATGTTAATGATCTACTTAGGTTTCATGAAAATGATAGAAACCAAATCAGAGTCGGACGTAAAGATTTTGAAGTTGTCGTATAAAAAGAATATTGATGCAACTCAACTCAGAAGTTGTCCAAATAGATTATATTTGTACATGTATTATGGGCTTGAACACGGTTGGTTTAGTAGAGTTTATATACCGACATCGAATGATTGTAGAACAATTTCATCTAATATAAAATACTACTTACACATGACAAAGTTGATTCGAAAAGCTCTTTGAACATTTAATCTAACTTGCTTATCGTAAAAGTTTAAATGTTGATGTCATATATTTACTTTTACATTTTACTTATTTGGCCTAGAGATACAGAAAGAATTTTATTTTTTAAAAGAAGCTAAGATTCAACATGTCATCTTATTCTCTTACTTGACAATGACTAAAGTTTAAAAATATTTCAAAGGTCATTTTTATAAAATTTATAAAAAAAATCCTATGAAACCACGGGTTATATACCTCGTAGTAGATATGATTAAATTTGATTGATTGTTTTAAATTAATAAAATATAAGATTATATTTGGAAAGGAAATAAATAAATATTAGATTATTGTTTTCAACAATATAAAATAAAAGGGAACTTCTACGGTACACTTACAAAGTGAAGTGTACCGGTACTCTTTCTTCCTAATTTTATAAATAATGATCATTTTTTATGTAATAAATAGCTATTTGTCAATATTTATATTTTATAGAACATCATTTCATAAGAAAAAACATCATTTCGTTGTTTATAAGAATCACAGTAATTTTTTAGTAAAAAATACTCAATATTCTCAATCATGAGTTATAAAAATTCAAAAAAATAATAATTTTATTTCGTTGACACACCTTTGATGAATAAGATTTAGTTATTATAATTATAAATGATAAAAAATAATATTTTTCTTCAAAAAAACAACTCATTTAACTATTAATTTAAATAGTGAGTGTACATGCACTTAAATATATTGGATGTACCATAGAATTTGTCAAAATAAAATATAAACATAGTACACATATCAGTCAAGTCAGTTGAGAAAGCGAGAATTGTGCCGTGAGACCGAAAAACTTTGAGGCATTCTCAAATGGCGGAAAATAACAAACCTGAAGAAGAACAATCCCTTCTTCTTCACACCGATTCCGCAATCAACAACGACTCAGCCATGTCTCAACTCAGAGACTCACTCCTCTCTCAACTCAACCCTTCTCTAACCCCTTCCACCCTAACCGATCGCTCTTCCTTCATTCAATCTCGCCTTCAACAGCTTTTTCATTCTTTTCGCACCCCCACTCACCCTCCTTACGCCTTGGTATGCACCCCCTCTCTCTCTTTCTCTCTATCTATTCTACATTGCTGATTTGAATATTTTTATTTGATTCATGAAGAATTTGTGTTTTTGTGTGTGCAGATGATTAACAAGGCAATAACGGAATTGAAAGACAAAATAGGCTCGACAGAGGAGGCGATTTCGGAGTTTGTGAAAAGAGAATACGAGGATTTACCATGGGCACATGGGAAGATTTTGAGTCTTCATCTCAAGAGGTTGTGTGAGACTGGGGAGATTGTGTGTAATGAGAATGGGAGGTATGTTTTTCCTATTGGGGGTGTGGAAGAGAAAGAAAGTCGTAAGTGTGGTAGGAAGAGGAAGAGAGGGGGTAATAGAAGGGGTAATCGTGGAGGAGATGTTGAGAGAGGGATGAATTTGGTTAGTCTTGGGAGTGATGAGACTTCGACGCAAGTTTGTGAGAGTGATCATCATTCTATTGGAAATGTTGAAGAACAGACACAAGTTCAGGTATTTCGCTGTTTTGGTAATTGATGGCATTTGATGTTGCTAAGGTCTAATTTTGTGTCATTCATTTGAATATTTTGAAATATTAATCGCGCGAATATCTCTAGGTCGGATTAGGTAGGCATGTATCCATATTCGACACGTGTTGTGTTTGAAACCGATGCGACATTAATAAAAAAACTCAAAATGCAGAAATTAGGACTCGAAAACACGACCACGCATTACCGACGAACAGACGTGTCCGCTAGGCTACCACTAGAATATTGTTATATTTATCAAACATTGCATACATATATTGATTTAAAAAAACTCAAATTTGGGCCCCAAAAATTTTGAGGCCCTGTGCCATGGACCTGCTTGCACCCCTCTCCGACCCTGGCAATTCATATGATTTGTAGTCGATTGACAACTTAGACAAGTGTCACAAAACGATTAGTTTTTTCTTTGCTTTGACGCACCTCAGACACTCCTTGGAGACATCTTAGACACATCTATAGAGTTAAAGACGTGTTAAAGGCTTGAAGCAATGATGATCAATTAAGGATGAAAGACATTAAATTTGATTACATATTTTCAGCTTTTCGGTACCACATGGATGATTGAAAGTGAAAGACTTCCGTATCTTATTTTTGATATTTTTCTTTTTTTGTTATGAAGCAAATTTCTCGATTTAAATGCATATGTGTGTTTCTAATTCTCAATTTAGATCTTTTATAAATAATGTTATTCTTTTATTTATTTATAGTAAATAAATATATAACATTGTTAGTTGCTATTTTATCCCTGCCCCACATTCTGTGCCCCTTTAATCACCAGTCTGTGATCTGCTTCTGTTTAGGCTGTTGTTTTAGTAAGAAGTAAAAACATTGTTAGAATGAATATTTACTATTAAAACTCATTTGTTGCAGATGGTAAAGAATTTGACTCCGGCTGATGGTGAGGAAGAGAAGGAACGTGGTAAGGGTAGTAGGAAGAGGAAGAGGGGCAACACAAGGAATAGTCGTGGAGACGGAGAGAGTGGGAACCAATTGTGTTTGTTAGACAGTGCTGGGACTGATGAGCCTTCGACACAGGTCAGTGAGAGTGATCGTTCAATTGGAAGTGTTGAGGAACAGACACAAATACAACCTGAAGAGGGAATTGTAGAACATAGTGAACTGGAAGAGACACAAATTCAGGTATTATGCTCTGTTTTGGTAATTTATGGCATTTGATGGTGATATTGCTAAGTTCTAATTTTGTCTCATTAATTTGTATACTTGGAAATATCAAGGACAAACAACTCTAGGATTAGTTAGGCATGTATCCGTATTTGACATGCATCAGTGTTCGACACCATTGCGGTATTCATATGACACATAATCGATCGAAAATTTAGACAAGTGTACATAAGATACTTTTTTTTTTTCTTTCCATTTTGACGCACTTTAGACACTCGTCAGAGACATCTTAGACACACCTGTTGAAGCAATGATGATCAATGAGGGGTTAAAGACACCTAATTTGATTACATGGTTTTAGCTTTTTGGTAGTAGATGGATGGTTGAAGGTCAAAGACTTTCGTATCATATTTTAGAGTTCTTTTTTACTGAAACAAATTGCTCAATTTAAATGCATATGAATATTTATGATTCTCAATTTAGATCTTTTATAAATAATGTTAATGTTTTAGTTAATTATAGTAAAATAAATATATAACAGTGTCAATGTCCTATGTTTTTGAGCTCTGCATTGCTATACTTTGCTGTTAATTGTGGCATTGGACTCTTGATTCCTTATTCAATTGTTCTCTAAACCAATTTTCATCAAAAGAAACTTTGCAGTATCTGTTCATAACATTTATGCAGATTTTGACGATGGAACAGAAGAAAAGAAACATGGGTCTGTTCCATTTTTTAATAATTTACTTTAAAGAATTAGGAAAACATCAACTTGTGTTTTGTAATACCTGCAGCTGTTTAGGCTGTTTGTTTTAGTAAGAAGTAAAAAAATAGTTAGAATGAATATTTACTGTTAAAATTCATTTGTTGCAGATGGTAAGTAGCGTGGTTTGTGCAGAAGGGTCACCAGAGTGCATAGTATCTACAGGTCCAGGAATAGAATCATCATCACCAACACAGGTGCCACATCAAATATCCACTGACAATGATACGGGTATAACAACTGCACTAGTTTGTGCGAATGGAGATGATGACAAGCGTCCTCAGGACTACAATGAAGGAAATACTAATGGAAACTCTGATGAGAACCCAATTTCTTACTCTGATGGTCTTGAGGAGATGCAACCAAAGAGAAAGAGAGGAAGGCCTCGTAAGTCAGAATCTGATTCAAACTGCCAAGAGAAGCCATTGCTGCTTAAGCAGGGAGCAACCAGAAACAAGAAGAAGAAGGAGGAGCAGAATGGTCAAACTAGAGGTCGAGGGAGGCCTCGCAAGGTAAATCAAGCTACTGAACAATGTGAAGAGGAATTAAAGGAGTCAGAAGAAAGGGAAAAAGAAGAAAAGTCAAGGAAAAAAGAAGAGAGGTTAAAGAAAAAAGAAGAGCAGTTAAAGAAAAAAGATCAAACTGAGTTGTGTGGTAGTGAAAATAAATTAAAGATAAAAGATCAAGCTAAGTTGCGTGGTCGAGGTCGTGGTCGAGGTCAAGGGAGGCCTCCTAAGCCTAAGGTGTGTGATGCCATAGCAGAGGCACCAGCTTCTGAAGATCAAGCTAAGTTGCATGGTCGTGGTCGTGGTCGAGGTCGAGGTCGTGGTCGTGGTCGAGGGAGGCCTCTTAAGCCCAAGGTGTGTGATACCATAGCAGAAGAACCAGCTGCTGAGGCCACAACCATGTGAAGTTCAAGGTAGAGGTGGATGCAGACCTCTTAAATCAAAACCAGATTTAAGTTGCTATTTATATTTGCATGTAAGAGTAGAAATTAAATACACTTAGAAGTAGTTTGGTATATCTGAAATAGTCATAAATTATACCTGTGCGGTTGCTCTCGATTCTTAATTTTAAGTACATATATTTGCTAGATGTTTTCTGATAATTAGTTCAGATTGTTTGTGTATCAGATCTTCTTCTGTTGTGTTTATATTAGCTCTGGGAGTCTGGCTTAGTGTTTGTCGGTGACAGTCAGCTTTGAAATTCAGTTGATATTATTTCCATATTTAGGAACGATAAAGTTGCTCAGAAGTGAGGATTGCTGTAGACCAAAATGTTTTAGATAATTATGGACAGTCACAAAATTGGTGCGTTTGTGTATTGAAAGCATGCTAACTGTGGAGTTTAATGCTAAATATAGGAAAAATATTTTGGAACTTATGTGGTCAAATTCTTAAAAATGTAAAATGTTTTTTTTTTTCAAGTGTCTTAGGGGCACTAGTTAACATAACTTTTATTGATTAACTAGACCCTGACCCGTGCGATGCACGGGTTTGTTTCGATTTTCATATATAAGCATCAAATTATATTATTAGTTGTCGACATGTTTAAATGAATTA
>Ga0315915_1005056_pt1 | contig 16505 bp, 8 predicted proteins | sample MpolbnodulesMG_FD_207738 | JGI IMG/M metagenome (GOLD analysis project Ga0315915, IMG submission 207738) | Medicago polymorpha root nodule microbial communities from Los Angeles, California, United States - branched nodules | ecosystem: Host-associated > Plants > Roots > Nodule | place: USA... | reverse complement strand
TTACAGTTACATAAAGTATAAAAAAACTTAATCACCTTGATATATCAAAATGAGCCGCTACATCCTGCCATGTATCCCAGTCATCTCCTGTTATGCGATACATGTTGACTAGTCCACTGACATCCTTGGCCATGGCTGGTGTCACGCGGGTTCCAGGAGATAAAGAATACACAAAGGGACGATTAATCTTCCTGAGAACCTGGCACGACATGTCGTATGATAAGTTTGTAAATAATCATAGTGAAAATATACAGATCTCGAGCGTTTATACAAAAACAAGCGGTAGTGATGAAAGTAAGAAAGTGGAAACTAAAGAATACCTCAGATACATAGGTTATCTCACTTAAATCCAAGTCCTCTCCAAACACACAGTCATGTTTCACTGCAAGCAAGTCATAAAATCTTTCGATATTACTGTGAAGCATAGGCAAAACTGTGTATATTCTTGTACATGATAATGCAATTCCAAATTAATACATGAATGTATAATCCATCAATACTTTGTAAATTCAAAATCATCATGATTGTTGTCAATGATATGATAAAAATGTTGTGACAGTAAGTTAGTAGTGCCAGTACCAAGATCAACACCCCAAGCAGCATACTGCGCATAAAGAGATCTCAAAAAAGCTCTTCCTGCTCCTAATTTTGTATTTACACTCATGAAACCATTAGACATCCATGCACAACGCCTTTCCTGGATTGCTATGTCTTTTGCATACCATACTCGACCAGATTCTTGATAAGCAGCACCCTAGTAAATCACGTGAAAAGGTCAATCAGAACTTCTGTTTTAGATTATGTGTCTCTTTGAATTGGCTTATTTTGAATTCGCTTATTTCAGTTTATCTACTGACATACTTGTGAATTTATAATGCATAAATAAATAGAGGATAAAGTTATAGCAGAGAATCAAAATAATACCGTTGTTGTATCTAGGATAGGGGTGTTTGCATTCACAGCTTGTGTGCTAATCCCTCTCATAACATGAATTCCAAACTTCAAACCTAAGCTATGTACTTTCTTAGCTACTTCACTGAATCCATTCCCACCTTTAGAAGAAGGCCACCTTCCTGGATCAGGAGCCATCCTTCCCCATTTATCAACCACGTCGAATCCAAGGGAATCACTATAAGCACCCGGGACTTTCTTCCTATACCAGAGGTAATCCACCACAACATACTACAAGGGTAGAACCGTAGAAGCAAATAAATCAATCTATATATATATATATATATAACCAAAGTACTACTAATGCAGTAAAGTGAAACCATCCATAAGCTATAGTTCGTTTCGGTATTTATACCTCGTATCCATGTGGACGGAGACGCTGAGAAACAATTTCAGCATTCTGTAAGAATTCTTGTTCAGAAATTATCCAGGAAAAGGCATCATAGGAATTCCAACCTCTTGGTGGCAAGCCTACTTGCTGTATGTTACTCTCAGATAAATTTCTTGATGACACACTGAAATCACAGGGTTCCAAAGATCATGTATATCAGCAATATTTTATTTTCTGGAATTGATTTTGACCAAATTGAATCTAGCTTAATGATTATGACTTATGAGGCTTAAATATCAATCCTCACACAGTTCTAAACTGAAGCTTCTTTAATAGTTAGTCAAAATAACATTTGTAGCACTAGCAGTAAACATAATGTTGAAATCTATATTGAGATAATTCCTGGATTTGACTCCAAGGACCTTGGTCCAAAATGAATTTTATGAGCACGGATCCAGATGTGAATTAGTTTAATTTAACAACATTCAGTGGCAAATTATGACAATGCAAAAAAAAGAAAAACATACTGGGTTTTGGATCCAACTCTTCAATTAACCATTATATTATAGTATACTATGGAATTACCATTCAAGCTTTATTTTGACACTGTCCTAGAAATGCAGCTTAAAAGAACAAGCAAGTAAAGCTCAAAATCCAGTAACTTAAAAGAAGAATCTATGGTTATTGACATACCTCTGAAACCAGAAACCAAATAGAACCAAGAAAGAGACTAAGCATAGTGTGAAGCACTTCATAATTGTTGCTGGTACGACTGTTCCACCATACAACACACCTCTTAAATACTCATAAAAAATATCCAACTTTTCAGATTAACATTAAATAACATTTGGAAAAACAAAAACAAAGTAATTAAATAGTAATAATGCCTTGCAAAGCAAAGCTTACATGACAATGATAGTAACATAACATCTACTTAACATTCTTTCAATTTAATAGACCTTATATCTATGAAGCACATAAACTCTTTAGATTACATGTATCTCGTTGTTGCGTGTCCGACACCAACATGATATCGATATATAATTATACTGAATTACATGATTTTGTTGAATTTTTAAAGATGTTGATGTGTCAGTGTCATATCCAGTATCCGTATCCGTATTTGTGTTTCATATCCACAGATTTGATACGGTGACTCAAGATAGACACAAGTATTAAAGTTCAAGGATCATAACTTCATAATGGCGATGTTTATCGGTATTGTTATTAGTTGAATACTTGTGTGGCCTTGTTGAAAGAGTTCCAATTTTTTTCTTTGTCGTGATCATTTAAGCCATGGTGGCACATGTACACGTTACATTAAGCGGTCACAATTGAAAAATAATGCACGTATCTAGTTAAAATGGAATGCCACGTATCTAGTTGTTATTCCGGTACTAAAAAAAGATTGGGCGCACGAGGGAATTTTGAATAGTAAAATTTGAAGAATGTATTAGTCATGCATGTGTGGTGTGGGTTTGAGAGAAAATGATCAGCTTTTATCGCCTTGAAAAAAAAAAAGGGTTTGTTCTATGTAAATAAATTAGGCAAATTCGATGGTACACTCAAATATTTGAGTGTATCTTTGAGTGTATCGGTACACCAAATCTTTAATTTAATAATTAAATGAGTTATTTTTTTTGAAGAAAATTAAGTATTTTCTATCATTGATAATTATAAAAATTAAATCTTATTTACCAAAAGCGTTGATGAAATAAAATTTAATTTTTTTGAATTTTTTTTACTCATAACGTTGATTATTTTTATGAGAAAATGTTAAAAATTTAATATGATTCTTATAAACAATGAAATGATATTTTTTCTTATGAAATGATGTTTTCTAAAATGTAAACATTGACAAATAACTATTTACTTCATAAAATGATCAATTTATGAAGCAAGAGTACCGGTAGACCTCAATTTATGAGGTGTACGTAGAAGTTCCCAATAAATTAACCTTTTGTTTTAGTTCTTCGAAAAATTTCTTTCAATTTTAGTAATAATAAAATTTTGGATCATTATTTTTTCCCTATTTTTAAATTAATTTTTCTATTGTTTTTAATAAAATTGTGCAGGATATTGTAAAAATATTTCCAAAAAAATCAGAATTTTTTAACAAAACTTAAATTAAATATGAATTTTTAACCACCAAAATATAAAAATTCTTATTTAATTCTTGTTTTGTTAAAATTTTTAATTTTTTCTGTGCGAGATTATTATAATATTATAAACTTTTCTACAAAATTTTATTCAAAACTATGAAATATAAGTTTACTTTACAAGAAGAACCAAAAGTGAAAATGGAAAACTTTTGGATGACTAAAAGTTGGAGAAATCTTTTAGAGTGAATAAAAAGAAAAATTGACATATTTATAGGGACCAAAAACATATTTAACCCAGAAAAATTAACTTACTATTACTTTTTTTCTTTTCAATATTAGCTTTTATTACTTTTATTAGTTAATAATCAAATAATTGATTTTTATTATAATTTTTAATTTTAATTAAATACTACTAATTTAAAGGCTTATTTGATCCATTGATCCTCTAAATAATTTCAAGTTTTCATTATGATCCAATAATTAATAAAACTCAAGTTTTGGTCCCTCACTTTTTCCTCCATTTGTCAAATAAATTCCTAACCGTTAAGTTTAACCCCAAATATCTATGGTAGACCAACCTTAAGAGTGGTCCATCATAGACCTTATTAAATTTTTTAATTTAAACCGTTTGATCTGTTTTTTTTAAAAGGATGACCATTGAATTACGCAAGTGTATTTTATCTTATGGTGAGTCCACAACACCTGTTTATTTCTCCCTTTCTTCATCTTCTTCCCCACCTTCGTCATATTCATAAACGAAAATCCAGAAGAAAAAAAACCCATAATCAATTAAAATATTTCTTTCCCAATTAAAATTTAAGAGAGGAATGATATTTTAGGGTTCGAAAGACCACTAAAATATGATTACTTTGAGGAACCGTAGGTAATGAGTTTGATTAATCTAACTTTTTGAACACTCTTCTTCTTCAATTTCAAATAGCTTTTCATAAAAACCATTTTTGAAAAATTTCATTTTGAAAAATATATGTGATTTTTGCTATGTAAAATCTCGAACAATGAATATTTAAGTTAGTGAATGTCAAAACCTCTTTTTTAACTTATATCAAATGAATTTGAAATAACTTTTACTATTTTTGAGTAAATTTTTTTAAAAAAAAATCCATTTTCAAAAATACAAAGGAAAATTCATTTTTTTAAAATCTAAAACAAACGGGCCCAAGTGATTGCTATAGTGGAGTCAAAAGATCTTCTTACAATTAGAAAGGGAGAATTGCAGGGTTCTTTGAAAGTTCATGAACAACATATGAATGAAAGAGTTTTTAAGAAATCAAAGAGTAAAGTTGCTCTGCAAGCACAATTCAACAATAAAGATAAGAAAGTAAAGGGAAAGTGGGCAAGCAATAAAGGAAGAGGAAACTATCATAATTCAAATGGTAGAGATTCACAAGGTGAATTTAAGGCAAAAATTGCAAGACAAGAAGACGATGATGATTTTTTCATGTTGATGTTAACTACAAAAAGAAGTTTTTAATTGTGGTGATAAATGGTATCTTGATACCGGCTGCTCATCTCATATGACTGAATGGGCTGGTTCACAAGTATTAAGCACACCCATAAGAACAATGTCAAATTTGCAGATGCAATACTATGAATGCTAAAAGGATAAGTAATGTATCCATCAAAAGAAAGGATGGTGAGCACTCTTCGATCTCTGATATTCTATACATTTTTGGTATGAAATGTAATCTTCTTAGCTTTGGGAAATTGCCTGAGAAGAATTACAAAGTGAATATGGAAGATGGAATGTTAAAAGTAATAGATGCAAAAGGTAACTTGGTAATGAAGTCACTTATGCCATAGAACAAAACATTCAAGATAGAGATTGATGTTATAGAGCACAAGTGCCTATTGACTACGACAAGTAGAGATGAATGATTATGGCACTATAGGCACAATCATTTGAATTTCAAGGAACTGAATCATATGTAGTGACAGAAGTTGGTGACTGGTTTACCAAAACTTAGATACCTGATGAGATTTGTAAAGATGTGTGCAGTCAAAGCAGCACAGAGGAAAATTCAGCAAAGATGCTATAAGAAAGACAAGATGCATATTAGAAGTGATGTATTGTGATGTGTGTGGATGATAACCGATAAAATAGTTGGTTATCACGTTGCACTTAGCTCCCATAATGGACAATAAATTAAGTGATTGTATTGCCTAAGACATCTAATCAGTGCCTATTTAGGATTCTATAGTTTAAGTTGTTTTTAGTGTTAATTAATCATTTTGAGATAGTAATGCATCGTGGATACTTGATGATGTAGAAAAAGGAATAACTTTGAAGACACGGGAAGCTGCATCGTGGATGAAGATTGCTTCGCTGAAGATTCCAAAAGCTGCAGTGCCCTGTATTGCTAGTCGAGTCGCACAACTAGTACGAACCCAGGGAACAACGTTTGACCATTGCTTAATGAGGAAGAATATGAGATGACTCCAATGATTGGAATCTAGGAATTATAGAGGAATATGGTAGGATATATAAGGACAACTCATATGTAAAATGACCAAAGTGTTCAAAAATTTGTAATATAATTGGAGAAGCCAGGTTTCATCTCGGGTTAGCAGCTTTAAAGTTCTCATTCCATCTCACCTTCTCCATAGATTAGCATGATTGCTAGATTCTAGAGGTTTAGAGTTAGATTACTTGGTGAAGATTTTAGCTCACCACTTTCCTTCAAGAATGGTAATCATGTGCTAGCTCTATTTAATCTATCAATTTAGTTTTCGATGTTTTCATTTATGTTTATTTTCATCTCCGTCTATGAGGTTCAGCTCACCACGAGCTAAACCTCTTCCGGTGGGTTAGACATGGTGAGGTAATGACATTCTTCACTTGCGATATATAAAGCTATATTGTGGAGCTTCTTTCTAACAAACTGATTTAACTAAAAATCTTTAGAAGTGAGAATTGATCACTTTACTTCTAATGCTATAGCTCCCTAATCCTTAGCCGATATGGGCGTGGAACATGTTTGTTAGATATGAATTTTTCCTTAAGCATCGAAAGGTGAAAGGATCAAGAGAGACTGCTTGAATCTTAACTAGATCTTGGAGGAGCTCGTTGAGCACCAAGATCTAGATAAGACTCTTGTTGTAGGCCAAAGGGCTCAGTGAGAGTACACTTCGTGTGGAAAAATTGAGCACCTAACCTAGCAATGTTGCATATTAAGTTTTGCGTAATCATATCCCTAACGGTGTGTCATTGCGGCTTTAACACGATGGTTGAGGTAACACTTCCTAAGATCATCAGGTTTCCAAGAAGTCGTAGAAAGTTATAACTCTGTAAACCGTAGTAAAACTTTGTTACAACTGAACCTAGTTTAAACCACAATTTCCATCTTGAGAATTTCTAAACCTTTTTAACTGTTGTCCCAACCTTTAACTTTTTATATTTACTGTTGTGAAAAGTGATTTATTTTATTTCCCTGCAAACAAGTTTTAGACTGAAAAGCTAAAGGAAGTTATAACTCCCTAGTCCTTGTGGGATCGATATCTTTTTATACTATAGCTTGGAGAGTGTATACTTGCACTAAGTTTTCCCACCTTAAAATACTCATAGTGTTTTGAAAGACACCAATTATCTATACGGATAATAATCTAACTTTCATGTCTCTCTTTCTTTTAAATGTTCTTTTTTTTTTTCTTTTATGAATTTTTTGTTGTCGTTGTTTGTGTTTTTTTTTGTTGACAAAAATAAATGATATTCATTCATTCAAGTTGATGGAGTACATCGATACAATACAAATCCAAATTCGCTAAAAACAAAAAGGATGAATTTGTGAACAAACTCACAACATCCATGTTAATAGCATAAAACGACAAAGTACCTATGCCCACAAATATGACTATATTAAAGTCTCCGGAATATTCATGTCTCTGGATCTGCAACGTTGACGACGCCAAAGTCATTGTCATTGATCGGATCAGCACTTGCTCAAAGCTAATCTTTCAACCTGAATCAAATCAACACCGTACTAAGACGGGAAATCAAAAACACACCGCACAAAGATGGGAAATTGAAACAAACAGAGTCGTTCAGAGACGGCGAAATCACAAAAACAAACGAAAGAAAACAGAAAATATGTGAAATCACTTATTCAATTAGGATATAAGGAAAAACAACTCGGAGGGGTGATTTCTGGGTCAAAATTGACCCTAAATCACCCCTCTGACAAGAAGAATAAGAAGAAAAAGAAAGGGTGATAACTAGGGTTTGAGAAGGAGAGAAGAGAGAAAGAATGGTTGCTATGAGAGTGTTTTGTCTGTGTTAAAATGTGTTCTTTATCTTCTACATTCCTCACTTTTGTTGATTTTTTTTCTTGTTGAAAGAATTACTAAATATCTTCTTAGCATGGGTAATGGAATGGAATCTGATAATTTTTCTTCTTTTTACAGGTGATATTATTTTCATTAATATATGTCTCTCTCTCTCTATATATATATAGAGGGCATATCAAGTGTCCTTGTGAGTTTAGCTCAGCTGGTATGGACAATGCATAATATATGTAAGGCTCGAAGTTCGAACATCGACCACCACCAAAAAAGAGGGCATATCAAGTGAAAGGACTAACTATTATGAGAGATGAGAGGGTCAAATATTAGCCATAATTCAAAATCAACGGCTGTGATCTAATTTTTGCTAAACATGCACACACACTTCTTTTCCTTTTTCATTCATGCCCTTTCATCTTCTTTGTGCATTTTGTTCTGAAATCTTCTCCATGGATTTTAAAACAAACCGCAAAATTATCCCCCATTTGTTTATGAGCACTACTATCCCCTTTTTGTTTTTATTTTGTTTTTAAGTTTCTTTTTGTGAAATGAGATGGGATTTCACAATTGATTTTAGAGTAAATTACACTCCCCTCCCCTCAAAGATGATTGAATTACACTCCTCTCTCCTCTTATGTTAAAATATACATTCCCCTCCCTTGAAAAGTATATTTTAGAGTAAATTACACTCATCTCCCTTCTTATGTTAAAATATACACTCCCCTCTCTAGTAGAGTTCGATAAAGTGGTGAATGATTATGTCTTTAAAATGACATTCAATAATCTTTATATAAGGGTGTTCATCGGAGCTGCGTTTGTATGTGATGACACACAAAAAAATTCCATGTTTCCTCGGACTTGGTGTGGATTATGGGCTATTTGACCACAATATATTGGGCCGAAGTCCATCCTGAACAATTTCATTTTTAAAACATTTCTTTTATATACTAAACTTAACATTAATATACATGTAAGATATGATATTTTTGACAAAAACAAAACGATATCCATTCATTCAAATTGATTGAGTACATCAGATACAAACATAGTTAAAAACGTAAAAGGTGAATCTGCGAACAAACTCACAGCACCCAAGTTAATAGCATACAACAACAAAATGCTTACAAAAAATATGATAAAATCATTGACGCCCAAATCATTGATTGAATTTGTAATTGACTGATGACAATCTTTCAATAGGAACTAAACAAACACCGTGACAAGATGTGAAATTAAACGTGGCACAAGACGACGAACAACACAACGCCGCACTTAGACGACGAAATCACAAAAAACACAAAAGGAAAATCTTGATATATGTGAAAACCGCTTATTTTAGGGGTGTTCAAAATCGAACCAATCCAATAGAAAAACCGCAAACCGAACCAACCCAAACCGCAAAAAACCGCATTTGGTTTGGATGTATTCGGATCATTTTTTTACTCAACCGCATGGTTTGGTTTGGTTTACGGTTTTCATTTCACCAACCGAACCAAACTAAACCAAATCGCAACATAACAAAAACTCTAATTAAATCTATGTCACCTAGACCAATACTCATAGAAACTCAATGGAAACTTTTATAAAACGACATATTTTTTCTATTGTTAAGTTTCTTCTTTGCTTTTTCTTTTAAAAATGTATTTATGTGCTCATTGAACTTTTCGAGAATGATTAAATATTAGTATTTTACATTTCTTTCATAATAGGATTACTTTTTGTCCGCATTTTTAATTTGGTTTATGTTGTTCGAAGGAAATGAAAGTGTCATGTGAAATGAAATTAAAAACATTGTCGAAACATTGTTGGAAATATGTTGTATTTTACCTTTTTAACTCGATTTTAATGTTGAAAACAAAAAATTGTACTCTCTCGAAAAAACCGCACCAACCGATCCAACCCAAACCGCATTGGTTTGGTTTGGTTCGGATTTTATTTTAAAAGTTAACCGAATCAAACCAAACCGCATGGTTTTTTATCTTACGGTTCAGATGACTTTTAGCCTCAAAACCGAACCAAACCGCACTGCGAAGACCCCTAGCTTATGTTTTGACTCCAGGTAGATTTACTAGTTTCATAACTCAATATTTTTTTTCATTTTTGTATTTTTTTTGTTATAATAACATTAAAAATTTATAATGTAATCCCATTTCTAAATAGGAGTTTGAAATGAAAACTCTATTTTGAGTTCGTGATTACGGGTTCTTAAAATATATGTAGAATACGAACATTAGACAATCTTTTTGAATTTTCTATCTTAAAGAGAAAATTTATAATGTTGAGTTTCATAAAACTCAGCATTAAAACATAAAGTAAACCCAGAACCATTAGTTCCTCATCTGTGATTGGCATCATACCCTTTTTTAGTTTCGGTACTTTGTTCAGTCTCTTTGTCTATCTAGTCATTCAAAGTCATTATATACACGTCGAGACTATGGTCAATAAGCATTAAAGATGAACCAAAGGCATATATGCCAGCCAATATTACTTGCTACTTCTATCTCTTTAAAGCTACAACACTTTGAAACAAGAATGAAACGTGTTCTTCCGATTACAAAAGTTCCTACCCATCACATACGTTGGAAAAAACACAACTTGTTACCTACGTAACTCGTATACAGCATGGTGGGATGCAACACTTACGCACCTCACCACATCAAACATCTCAAACAAAGCTCAACAATGAGGTTCAAAATATATGAATCATTTGAGGCCAAACTACTTGCAATGTAGAACAAATAGTGCACATCCATGAACTTCCAAATCCATGAATATCGTCCCTTGCGTTGTTGCAACGTTCTTTCCACTCCACACTTCTTTACCTTGACAGAAATTGATTCGTCTGCCAGGTAAAACCTTAGCCAAATCTGATGTCTTTGCGTATACTGGTGTCTTCTGTTCATTTAGATTGAAGAAAGCCAAATACACTTCTCCATTTCTCCCCGTTGCAATCCAAGAGCGAATCCCACCCGAAACTACATTTGCTGCACAAATGTCCAATTTGCATTATGAGTAATAAAAATAAGGAAGATTATACAACTCAAAGAACAAGTCACTTCTAAAATGAGGGACATGTATGTACTGAAATTCACCTTCTATATACTTTACTGTTGCACAAAGTCCTGAGTAACTATTTACCATGGTCCCATTGGAGTGTAGCTCCCAAATCTGTTAAAGACAAAATTGATCATCTTTCCAGTTGAACCCGCAAATCTCAATAATACAAATTGACTAAGTAATATTTTGTCTAGCTAGGGATAAAAATAATGAATTGGCCAAGGCCTGTTTTGTTGCCTAGCTAGGGATAAACAAGTATATAACCTTTAAAATTGTGGTGCAAAATTTGAGAAAATGACTATGCTGATAGATTTTTTCAATATAAATGACTAAATTGCTATTTCACATGAGGGACTATAATTGACCTACCTTCAAAATTTCAAGAACTAAAATGCATATTTACTCGATATACATGTGAATGAAAGTTTGACACTGTCAGTATACGTGTAGATAAGTTTGATTATCCTGAAAATAAGGATCATATACAGGATTTTCAACCTAAAGATTAAGAGCTACACGTGGCACTTGTACATGAAATGTGGACTACAATATACCTGGTTTGAGTCCAATCTGCAAGGAGAAAATGTGGCTCTCTTCAAATCTTTGGAAGTATCTTTTCGTTTTGTAGAACCATCTAAGCAAACTCTCATTTGGTTGGTTGCAACCAAATGATGTTTCCCGCGATAGTCCTCATGATACATACTCTCTCCATCTCTGTAACAACATAAATTAAATAATTTACGTTGTTAACAACAAAAATAGTCAACTAAGTTATTATATAAACAGAGCAGAGAAAGATAAAGCGTGATTACAATCTCAATGGAAGTTCTCTCTTGTGTACGCAGAGAGGGTTCTGATGCAAGTTTTCTGCACTCCCGTTCCAACAGATTCTTTCAAGATCTTGGTTAAGACTTTGATTTCCAGTAGTCCAACCAATTGCTTTTGATTCTGCGCAGCCAGTGAGGCGTAATGAATGTATCTGTTTCTCTCCTTTCATGGAGCTCATTTTCCCTATACGTTGCTGATATTCATTCTTCAAGTTCTTCGAGCTCGTGACATATGGAAACTGTCATTGCAGTAAAAAAATGTTATGATTCGTGATAAGTTTATTCCTCACATGCCAACAATTTATCCAAAAAAAGTTTGATGGCTCACATGCCTCTATATTATTGGAGCTGAAATGATTAATCTCTAGTAGGGTTGGATTCGTGATAATTTCATATGTGGCAGGATCGATCCTCCGCACATCGCCTCCATACATAAGGGGAGATTTTGCAAAAGCCCACAGAGTCATCTGTGATATAATAATGAATTCACTCAAGAGTCTATCATAATGCATGCATTGCAAACACATCATCGCATGAAAAGATATGAGAGTAACTCAGTTATGCTATTTATCAATATACCTGTGTCCTTTTCTCTTCTAGATTCAACTTACTATACCTGTGTGGACCTTCATTTGAACCTATAAATTAAAAAAAAGTTCAAAAATCCTTATTTCAGTAAGTCTTTTAATGAAGAGAGAACGCGTCACGGTCTAGCAGCCGAGTCTCATCACCTGGGTCAGTTAACCATCCAAATGGTAGCATGTCCATGTCAGGCCAGGAACTTCCTTTTAAACCTTTTGCTCCTATCATATTAGCTGCAGCTAAGTCCCTGATTCAGAATTTAATGAACTGAAGTTATGGAATATGGTGAATTGATGGTAAAATAGAAGAACATATACAGAGAAGTAGCATGATTGCAACATATTTCGAAGACTTGATAAAAATATCTTAGTATACAAAATTTAATCACCTTGATATATCAAAATGAGCCGCTACATCCTGCCATGTATCCCAGTCATCTCCTGTTATGCGATACATGTTGACGAGTCCATTGACATGCTTGGCCATGGCTGGTGTCACGCTGGTTCCAGGAGATAAAGAATACACAACGGGGCGATTAATCTTGCTGAGAACCTGGCATGATATGTCGTATGATAAGTTTGCAAATCATAGCGAAAGCATTGAGATCGAGTGTTTTTACAAGAACAAGTAGTAGTGATGAAAGTAAGATAGTTGAAACTGAAGAATACCTCAGATACATAGGTTATCTCATTTAAATCAAAGTTCTCGCCAAACACACAGTCATGTTTCACTGCAAGAAAGTCATAAAATCTTTCAAAACTACTGCAAAGCATAGGCAGAACTGTCTATTTATTCTTGTACATGATAATGCAATTCCAAATTAATACGTGAATGTATAATCAATCAAAACTTTGTAGATTTAAAATCATTATGATTGTTGTCAATGATATGATAAAAATGTTAAGACAGTAAGTTAGTAGTGCAAGTACCGAGATCAACACCCCAAGCAGCATACTGCTCATGAAGAGATCTCAAAAAAGCTCTCCCTGCTCCTAACCTTGTATTTACACTCATGAAACCATTAGACATCCATGAACAACGCCTTTGTTGGATTGCTATGTCTCTTGCATACCATACTCGACCGAATTCTTGATAAGCAGCACCCTAGTAAATCGCAAGAAAAGGTCAATAAGAACTTTTGTTTTAGATTGTCTCTCTGAATTTGCTTATTTTAAAGTCGCTTATTTGAGTTTATCTACTGACATACTTGTGAATTTATAATACATAAATAAATAGAAGATAAAGTTATAGCATAAAATCAAAATAATACCGTTGTTGTATCTAGGATAGGGGTGTTTGCATTCACAGCTTGTGTGCTAATCCCTGCCATAATATGAATTCCAAACTTTAAACCTAAGCTATGCACTTTCTTAGCTACTTTACTGAATCCATTTCCACCATTGGAAGAAGGCCACCTTACTGGATCAGGAACCATCCTTCCCCATTGATCAATCACGTCGAATCCAAGAGAATTCATATTAGCACCCGGGACATTCTTCCTATACCAGAGGTAATCGACGACAACATACTACAAAGGTTGAAACAAAGAATTCAATAATCTATATCTGTAACCAATTTACTATAATGCAGTTAAGTAAAAACATCTATAAACTATATTTCCTTTCAGTATTTATACCTCATATCCATGCACACGGAGACGCTGAGAAACAATTTCAGCATTCTGTAAGAATTCTTGTTCAGAAATTATCCAGGAAAATGCATCATAGGAATTCCAACCTCTTGGTGGCAAGCCAGCTTGCTGTATGTTACTCTCAGATAAATTTCTTGATAACACACTGAAATCACACATTCAAATATAAATTACGGCTAATATAATAATGACAAAATTTACTTAATGCTTACAATGTATAAAAATCAATCCACACATATATAGTTCTAAACTGAAGCTTCTTCAATAGTAAGTCAAAATAACATTTGTAGCCGTAAACATAATGTTGAAATTTATTTTGAGATAATTACTGGATTTGACTCCAAGGACCTTGGTCCAAAATGAATTTTATGTGCACAAATCCATCAGAATAATGAACCAGATGTTAATTAGTCTCATTTAACAATATTCAGTGGCAAATTATGACAATGTGAATACAAAAGCAAAAAAAGAACATATTAGGTTTTGGATCCAACTCTTCAATTAACCATTATAGTATACTATAGAATTATCATTCAAGCTTATTTTGACGCTGTCCAAAAAATGTAGGTTAAAAGAACAAGCAAGTAAAACTCAAAATCCAGTAACTTAAAAGAAGAATCTATGGTTATTGACATACCTCTGAAACCAGAAGCCAAATAGAAGCAAGAAAGAGACTAAGCACATTGTGAAACACTTCATTATTGTTGCTGGTACGACTGTTCCATCACACAACACACCTCTTAGTTAAATACTCAAAAAAATAATCCATCTTTCAGATAAACATTAAATAATATTTGGAAAAACAAAAAACAAAGTAATAAAATAGTAATGATGCCTTGCAAAGCAAAGCTAACACAGCATGATAGTAACATAACAACTATTTAATATTCTTTCTATTTTAGTTATAATAACTCGAAATAGACACATTGATAGATATAGGTATCTCTTATCAAATTGAAATGTTCATTAAATAATATTACCTTAAAAAAATGTTCATTAAATGCAGATGATGATCATAACCTCGTAACAACGGTGATGTGTATAGGCATAATTTGTTATTAGTTGAATACTTGTGTGACCTTGTTGAAAGAGTTTTACATTTTTTTCCTTTATGGTGATAATTTATTTAAGCAATGGTGACACATGTACGTACACATTAAGTTAAGCGGTCACAATTGAAGAAGAATGCACGTACATATCTAATGCAAATTTCATCCATTGATAGTATTCCAAAATTTAGGATTTTATGCATTCAGTAAACGGTTATCGTAGTAAAGTTAAAAATGGAATTTCGTTTTTGTTAATTCTGGTACATAGGTAGTTATTCATTGATAGAGAAGGAACAAAGGAAATATTGGGCGCACGAGGGAATTTTGAAAAGAATGGTAAAAATTGAAGAGAGTATGAGTCATGCATGTGTGGTGTGGTGTGGTTTGGATTGAGAGAACATGGCATTATGTGTTTGTGTTTGGTTTGGATAAGAAGGAATTGAATTAGAAACGCTAGATTTTTGGGGACACTAGTGATTAGAATTTTACTCCATTACTCTTTTTTTGTTGTTGACAATATTAGCTATTATTACTTAATAATCATATAATTGATTTTTATTTATTAAAAAATAATAATTGATTTTTATTATAATTTTTAATTTTAATTAAATACTACTAATTTTAAATTTTAAATCTAGACATGTGTATAGAAACTTACGGGGACATGGACGTAAAATATACGAAATCACAACCCCCCTTTCTCTTGCATCTTTGATATACTTTTCATTTGTGTAAAATGGTCAAATATATAAGAGGAGGGCCAACGACACTCTCTTTTTAACATCAATATATATTACTATCGTGTTTGTTACATTTGGATTTAATATTTAAATTTACTTTTATCTATTTGTTATTTGTAAGTTAAGAGTAATTTTGGAAGGAGAAAAAACCAGTCCAAAAAACCTATTTTCTTTATATATAGTATAGATTATAGATATTACAAGGGATTTTTTTTAAGACCAAAATCAAAACTTGGTACACTTGGAATGACCAAATGCATATTTTAGCCGTTATTTTATAATATTACGCACCCACACGCTTTTCCCCTCAAGTTTCTATACACATGTCTAGATTATATTTAAAATTAAAATTTTCATTTGTTAAAATTTGATTCAATTTAATTAAAATTTATAATAAAAAACAACTATTTTATTAAGTAATACAAGGTAATCATCTTATTTAGGTTACCTTAAGAAAAGCTAATCATTTTTTAGTTTCCCTTAATAAAGCTAATAATTTTTGTCCCGTGAGCATAGCTCAATTGGTAGGACAATGCATTATTATATGTAGGGATCGGGGTTCGAACCCCGGACGCCCCACTTATTCACCTTATAAGGTGAATTCTAGCCACTAGGCTACCTGACCAAAAAAAAAAAAAAAACTAATAATTGTTTAGTGTAACTTAATAAAAGCTAATTGTTGGTGTCTTAAAAAATCCAATGCTTCTAATTCAGTTCCTTCTTATCCAAACCAAACATGGTGTCATGTTTCTAATTCAGTTCCTTCTTATCCAAACCAAACATGGTGTCATCTTTCTAATTCAGTTCCTTCTTATCCCCCAAAATACCTAGTGCGCTCAATCTCTATCAATTAATAGCTGCCTATACCAGAATTAACAAAATTCAAAATTCCATTTATAACTTTATTATCATAACCATT
>Ga0315915_1005053_pt1 | contig 16514 bp, 6 predicted proteins | sample MpolbnodulesMG_FD_207738 | JGI IMG/M metagenome (GOLD analysis project Ga0315915, IMG submission 207738) | Medicago polymorpha root nodule microbial communities from Los Angeles, California, United States - branched nodules | ecosystem: Host-associated > Plants > Roots > Nodule | place: USA... | reverse complement strand
AATCATGTTATATTTGGAAGAAAAAAATTGTGTCCTTTATGGTAATTTTATAATAAAAAATCACTTTTAGAAAGTTGTATCCAAACAAACTAAAAATCACTTTTTAAAAAAAAAGTGATTTTTGACATGGTAAACAAACTAAAAATAGATTCTGATTTTTTAAAGAATCTCTAAAAAATAATCTCTAAATTATTTCATGTCAAAATCACTTTTATTTTTTATTTTATTTTTTTGGTACAAGAAGAGGGCTGAGCCCAAGAGAGAAAAAAAAAACTAAGCGATTAGACGAACATTTCGAGGCATGCAAGCGCCAGAAATGTCATCAAAAAGGAGACATCGAAGCTCTTTAGGAGGAGTCTCAATAACATGTAAATCAAAGGAGTCTAAAGATAGACTGAAATTTGCTAGCCAATCTGCCGATCTGTTTCCTTCACGCCATATATGGTTGATTTGAACTTGCCAACTCATGTTTTTTAGATCACGAATGCGCCGAATCAAGGTAGGAACATTCTCGTTGATGTTACATTTCCCAGTTACCATATCGACCAAAACTTTGGAGTCACTCTCCACTTGAAGGTGTGTGATCCCCTGTCTCCGAGCCATATTCCATACCAATATACATGCCCCACATCTCTACATGTAGTGCGTCACATGAATCACTTTTATTTTAATCGGTAACAAACGGGCGCTAAGGGAAATCGCAATATTATACAGCAAATAAACCTAACTGTTGAATAATCTTTTTACTCTATGAATAATGTTTTCGGCATACAGGACAAACTTTGCTCTTAGGGTTGGCGGCGCCAAATTAGAGTTGCTCTCCTCTTCCATAATCCCAAATCAAAGTCACAATAGGAATAACAGTCAATTGCTTTTTCGCAAGAGCTGCCATCTTCCACCAAATTTACTTCATCTGGACAATTCCATCACACCCAGGTTCTTGGTATGTCCCTGTGCAGCCTTAGGATTTTCCTGGAAATCAACCAATACCTGCACACAAAGCCAGCCATTATAACCACATCTTATTACTGTGGCACATTATACACAATGCAGCCAAGAAAAAAGCAAACCTGTCTCATAACAGGGTCTTGAAGGATGTTCTGATTCTCTGGATCTGACATTGCCTTAGCCTGAAAAATATTCAAAATACAGCATATATTATTATATTTAAATTATAATATCTGAATGCAAAGATTTTGGCACTATATGACAAACCTGTCTCTCCTTCAACTCTTCAGGAGTTACATCTCCACGACTGGTTCTATTAATTTGCCTCACACAACTGAAATTGATATACATTGCTAAACATGATTTGCAGCCAAAAAGGGAAACCGGAAGTATTAAACACATTGTAGGGATTATTTTAACCACTATGATATGTACCTTAGAACCCCTTCAACCAATTTCTGGTTGTTTGCATCATGTTTCAACCCTTCCTGATATGTTTCATAGCCTTTTAATGCATGTTTGAATTGACATCGAGTTTAGTAAAATCACTGTGACTGTGACACTACCATTTCACTGAAGCTCCAAATTGTGTCAAAATCACAGTGTCGTGTTTAGTAAAATAATAACTCATCTTCCCCATACCTGCTGTCTAACACGTCCGAGCTCTTGCTCCAACTGCACCAACTTCAAACGACTCGATTCTAGCTGCTGCACATAAGCCTGTAAGGCAATGTCCGAAATGACTTGATCAGTACATTGACACTAATAATTACTCGTCTGACATATTGATCAATTTGTAAACAACATTAAAACCTTTTTTCGCAGACGGCTCGTACGTGCAGCTTCTCGACTTTGTGCAAGACGCCTTTGTATCTGCATATTTAATCATATCAGAATGACTTAATGTACAACATCCAAAATTTGAAAGCATGGTATCAGTAAATGACTTAATGTGCACTGAATACAGATTCTTCATGTTCTTACCTTATCAATAGGTCTATTAGCTTCTTGCTCATACTTGTGTCTTGATTTTATAATGGAGTGCCAATAATACTTCACATCTTCAGAGGGTATTCTCTGACAGATGTTACACACTTGGAAGACATTTAGTTTAGAAGCACATACCATTGGGGGTATCAAAACCTACTGCAGGTTCTTGGTGAAATGCATACCACCGATGTCTGAAGATACAAAGTATTGTTTGTGTCCTAAGAATACTTGGTACCTTCAACCAAAGAAGTTCAAGTCAGCTTCTCAACATGACACGATAAAATGATGGCCGACAAGTAGAGTTAAATAGGGATTAAAGTTAGAAAAATTCCCAACTCACCCAACCGATTCAATGTCAGGTGGCACAAAGTCTGCTATACTAGTATAACAGGTATAGCCCGAGTATGTAGCTTCTGTTGCCCCAAATAACTTTGTCCGCACCTATTCACAGAATAATTCAATGAAATAATTAAGACATTAAATTAGAAGAATGACATGTAATTGAAGGAACAAAGCTGAAAATAATTCTCCATCTGCTCCAACCAAGAGATCTCCATCATAATTCTGACCATTATCCAACACCACTGTTACCTAAAAATGATATACCAAATATTGTTTAAAAGATTAAAAAATACCTATGTTAATTATTAGCAATGTGAGGCGAATCTTCAATAAAAGCTTTCTTTGATTACCTTAGTTTCATGATCAACTAAATCGACAACATTACTACCATTCATAATGACATCATCCCCGACTGCACGGGCAAGAATCTCTTGCAAAGCCATTCGACTAATAACTCTAGTAACTGGAAGCCCTCGTTCTGCTGCGGGAGTGAACGTATCAAACTTAATGTACCTAATAATCAAACTTAATATCAATTCACAGTAGTAGATGCTAATATTCATACAATAAACTTTAGCATCACACTAACTCACCAAAATCCACATACATGAATGCAATTTGGTTAATAAGCAGAATATGCATTCTCATTTGCCAAAGAAACAAATAAACCTCTGCAAACATTTACCTGACTACTACCAAACTTCAAGTCCGCCTCATCAATTAAGGGAATAGATGCACTTAAATTGCTGTTACTTTTGAAGCCTTCTCCCCACATATTAATCTGGTGAATACACTCATCCTTCTCGAGGAAACAAACTGCACGGAATGAATGAATTGAGCTATTACGACCATCTAAATTGGAAGTATATAAAATCCCTTCTTCCTGACCCTAATCAGAGAGAAATTGCTAAGGTTCCCTTATATACTTTTCAAATATATCACCTACCTTAACTAAAGGCTCTTGAATAGAATCATGAGACGATTTAGCGAGTTTCCCATCATTATCATCAACATCAACAGCATCTTCCCCATTTACATTTTCACCAGTTGCATCGGCTTTCTCCAAGGTACTCTCACCACCTTGATTTCCTTGCTTAATTTCATCCGTCACAAGTTTGATGGTGGCATCCTTTTCAGCTTGATCTTCCTTGGTTGTGGCTGACAATACCCTTGTAGACACGTGCTCCCTTGTTTTCACCAATTGCAAACCTAAGTAACATAACAATAATGTTACACATGAACAAAACTTCAATAACCATGACCGCCAAATCTAACTAAACAACAGAAAAACCACAAATAAAATACCTCGAGGCAAATTCCTTCTGTTAATTAAATCCTCATTTGTATACACAAATCCAATAGGTTCCTTAAGAACTGTTGAAGTTTCCTATATACAAATCAATATATATTCCAGCCATAAATAAAAAATGTTCACAAATTCAGAATTCATAAAAATTTCTTCCTACAAATACACACACACACACACAAACACGCACAAATTTAGATATATTTATTTTTGTACATATGGCTATTTGACAAAACACCTTTACGCAATAGTTATTTTATGTAGGAAATGAACATGTAATGCATTGGCATCAGTTGTTATCATATTCATAAGCTTCCCCATTGAGAACTTCTTTCTACTTTCATGAGTTAGCCTCAAAGATTTTCTGAATATAGCCGCTACCTATAATTAGACAAAGTCACATCATATAAACTGTGTAGATATATTAGGAAAAACCAGTTTATTTTAGGAGAGCGCGATGACGTACCAGTGTTGATCTAAGCCGAAAACCAACACACATAACATTCTTGAAATATTGTGCCTCACATAGAGCACCAACTGACTGAAAAGAGTAGAAATATCTATTAATTGTTCATTTCTTATTTTTATTGAATGTTATGAAAAGTATACAAAAGTTATGATATCTGTATGGATAGAAAGGCACAAGAAAAACCTCATCAACACTTAAAATGTACAAAGTTCACCAGAAGCTGATTTTACTGAACCAAAACTCTTCAAATTATAAGAGATAATATCCTTACCACTCCAACAAATATGGAGAAGGCGTAGATGTAACCGATCCAAGACGGATCTCCATTTTGCATTGACTGCACATTAAAAACAGCAGTTACACACTATAATAATCTAGTTCAAGCCATAAACGTTCTTGTGTATCCATCTTTTTCTCATATTTTCTATCATTGTACTATTGTACTTCTTTGTACGTTCGCATCAATCCAATTTGGTTTTTGAGAGAAATAAACTTACATCTAAGAGATGATTCAGCAAAATAGGCCCCAAAACAAAGGAAGTTTTTTCTTAAAGAAAGAATCAATCATGACTGATGAAAGAGATAAAATTGAGACATACCCAAAATAAAGGAGGCTGCAAGCATGCCACCATGTCTGCCTCTGTGGGCAGGTCTGTTCCTCCAGTCCACATAGCCAATCCATCTTGTCCCCTGTTGTTGTTCAAGTTCTTGCAAATAAAGTTTGAAAATTCAGTTTTTAATTAATGAAGCATTGATGATAAGTATTGTGAGAATAAAGATATAAGAAGAACAAAAACAAATTAAGGAATATGGCATATCAATATGCATAATCCAGGTCCTCAATTTTTACACTAAGCACAAATTAACTACAAAGTCTACTGCCCAGAAATAACAGGTCCTGAGAAACACTGCTCATTGCAATACTATGTATACTTTCTCACATTCCAAATATTGACAGTGGAAGAGAACTGGTAAAACATTAATAATTATTAAAAAAAAGAAGTTTTAGACTTTAGGAGGTAAGAAATCACCAGTATAAATTGAAGCTTCATGAGCAGCCATGGGCATGTTTGAAGTGTTAGCCACAACTGTCGTAAATAACAGCATCAGAATTTGAATACTGTCAAGATAGGGAAAAAGGAAAAATTAAGAGGTCTGCCAAATTATTAAAAGTGATTTATAGTTACATCATTGTTATTCCCTGACATGGTATGTTAGGATCACCTTAGAAAGAGTCTGACTAATGACTGTTCTGACTGTTTAGCATTATACCTTTCAGAGAACAATGAAATCAAAGATTACTAACTTATAATTGTTTTGAAGACATTCAAATCAAAGGCTATTCACTAACTTATAATGGTTCAGTTCTCTAGGGTAGAATATAGAAGTTTTACTAAGAGGAGACGTGGCGTGAAAGATTAGTGCGAAGCAGCTCAAACAAATTACAAAAACCTTTCCAAGAATTGGTTCTTAATTCCCAATAAACCAAAAACATATGCAGAATAATTTAGAATAAGCTAGTAAATTTGCATTCTTAACACCAAAATCAAATCTATAATTTAGAAACCTTTGTAAACATAACATCAAGCATATTAGATAACCTCAATATCAAAATCCATAAGGAATACATTTTGAATGAATCATATTTATTGAATTGATTCAAATTTAATATTAAGGCAGTGACTAATCACCCTCTACGCCCCTTTTCCAGCAGATTGATTTTCATGATCTAACCAACCCCTTCTTGCAAGCATAGATGATAACCATGAGAAACATAATAGCAGAAAATACTCCTGAGAGAATAACTACCTGCAATAAACATCTGAAAAAGGCCCAAAATTCAAGCAATACCCTAATTCAAAAAACAACAACAAACCCAGTCAATCACCATTCTCAAATCTCAACAACAAACCCACAAAAAATTAAAATTTCCAGAACTCATAAAAACAATCCAAACTGCCATCAAAGATTAGCAAAAACTTCAATTACCCCCTGAAATTAACAAAACTTCAATTACCCCCTAAAATTAACAAAACTTCAATTACCCCCTGAAATTGCACAACGTTAATCAATTTACCCCATCCGTCGAATTCTTCTGTTAGTCAACATGATGTTTTGCAAATATCCCCTGAAGTTTTGCAGTTATGTACAAAATGCCCCCGAACTTAAAAATTTATATATTTTTTTTCTTTGATTGAGAATTTAATTTTTTTTGTTTTAATTTGACAAGGGTTAGAGTCTGTATTTGAATTGATTGAGAATTAAATATAATCATGCCCAAATACATATCTAAAGAACATGCTTCAAATTTATGTTATTAGTTATGTTCTTCTTCCATTGCATTCCAATTTCTTCAGTACTGCTTCAATGGTGGTGTAGTTAAAATTTTAATTTTAATTTAAAATAAAATTGTGTTTTACGGGTTAAAAAAATAGATTAAAGGATAACACAAATTTAAATCTAAAAGTGGATTAAATCTGAAAGTGGGTTACAAATAAAATTGTGCTTTAATCGCATGTGTTTTAAATCTGAAAGTGTAACACAGATTTGAGAAAGACTGATATATGTACCAATTCTATTAATTTAGGACGGTTTGAGTTTGAGATAGAAAATACATTGGGTTCTAAATACCCAAAGTTCAACATTTATTTAGATAAAAACATATGTATAAGTACATTATTAGTTACTTTTCCCAAGAATAACAATCATCTTTGCCGGGAGATACAACCTTACATGGTCCTGATTTCTTTATATACCAATTCAAATTATCAGATATATCTCTACTTGCTAAGTACATATCATAATAAAACAATCTACTACCATTCCATTGAAAAGAACAATAGTACAGTTCCTCAAGGATTCCAACCTTCCAACCAAAACTTTCACCATGATGAAGAGAATGAGTTCCAAGATCTTTTGCTTTAGATTTGCAATGAAGGTTTAAGTCAAGATTGTCCTCCAAAGAGTTAGTAACATTCACACGCACTCTCCCGTCAAAAAAAACATTCACACCCACTCCAAGAGCATCGTGCACAAATAACAATGCCAACACAAACAACAATAGGAAGTTTTTGGTAAATAGAGACATTGTACTTTCAACTAATTTTTCTTTTGAAAGTGAATAATCTGTGTATACTAAGGTTAAAAGAGAAACATATATTTATAGGAGATTCTTAGGAAAGAATATATAAATTTATTGATTATTATTTTTATATATTTTATCAAATGTATTGTCTAGTGGAATATATTATTTTTTTTGTGAAAAAACATTATACTTTTAAATTTTGTTTTAAAAGAGTCAACGAAAAATCGCACACTAGTCAATACATCATTTAATTATGCACAAAACAAAAGTCAAAAGAAAATTATATAATTTAATGCTTGCAATAACTATATTCCACAAAACTAATCAAAAGTCAAAATTAGTAAAGAAAAAAAATAAAAAATACCTTCAATTAGCATAATTCAACTCTAGAATTAGGTCAACAATATATTCTCTCTACAATAGTACTTCATCGGTCCCTATATCTAAGCATTTATTTGACTAAAAAATTGTCCCTAAATGTAAATCCATTTTCAAATTACTAGATGCGTTTATTATTTTTTTCCTTAACATACCTTTAATTAATACTACTAACTTTGTCTTAAAATATTAAAAGTCAAATTTAATACATATAAACAAAGGACGGTTTGGTAATATTAACACACAAAATAGATACATTAATTGCATTTTTCTTAAGAAATGTGAGAAAAGTAAAAAGTACTTACATATAGGGATGGAATGAGTAGTACAAAACACAAGTCAAAAGAAAATTATATAATTTAATGCTTGCAATAACTATGTTCCACAAAACTAATCAAAAGAAAGTCAAAATTCGTAAAGAGAAAAAAAAGTCAAAAATACCTTTAGTTAGCATAATTTTGTTGAGGCAAAATCCCTAATTTATTTTAAAGATAAGAAACCTTGATGATTAAGAAATTAATGGACTTTAATTAGTTTCTTGAGTGTTTAACTAAGATAGGAACAAAGTATAAATCAATTCAATAATCAAGCAATCAAAGAACATTTAGTTTTATGAACCTACTCAGAGATCAGAAAATTGGTTCATAAAGCTACTCATAGTTCAGAATGTTCAACATAGTTCAGAAGGTTGTTCTTATACACAGTGGCGTTGCCAGGACCCTGAGTTAGGGGGTTCAACTTTTAAATTTTAAATATAATTAAAATTTAAACGGGAGTCTTACAAATCATCCTAAGCGAAACAAATGAACATTCTGAAGTTTAGAAAGTTACATAAACTGCACTTCATTGATGTTTCACTATTAGGATTTGATTATATCAAACGAGAGTCTTTCAAATCACCCTAAGCGAAACAAATGAACATTCTGAAGTTCAGAAAGTTCAGTTCAGCATATGCTTAAGACTGTGAACAGTTTAGTAGGTGAAAAGTGAAAGCAGAAGCAAAAAACAAAGATCTTGTCTCATTCAATTAGAATTGGACACATATGGGATCTAGTATAGTACATGGACCAGAGAAATCCCCCAAAGCATGGGCATGAAGATGCAGATTCACTTTTATCTCTCGTGCACGCATTCCAAGACAAAATAAAAGATCATTGTAAAACAATCTCTAGAGTCCGAAGCATTTTGGGATTGTATCATGGTGCTGTAAGTGTAAATAATGTTTTCTTATGTGACAAGATATTGGAGGTTTTGATGAGCTGATTACCAAGGATTGAAATGACAATTAGAACAAATAAAAAACAGAACGGGTAGGTTCACTTATGAGAACAAGAAAAGAGCAACATGCCCTAGCTTAAAGAATACTTTGGGACACACAAGTTATTCAAGAGAAAATTTTCATTTCAAGCACAATTGAGCACGAGAAACCGTTATATATGTCCACATATTCTACAAGCCACAAAGATATGATTGATGAGACGGAGAGTGAAAGACACTTTAAAGTTCCAACGTGAACGTTAGAGAATTCCAGTCCATGACCAAATGCTCTTTCAGACGAGATGCAATACGAGGGTCTTGAACAGGCGAAAGTAAAAATACTTAACCAATGCTTTTAAAATTACCGATGATGCCACCTTAAAATTACCGATGGAGTGAGCCATATTTTAGTTGTGCATGCAAATTGATGTAATGCCAGATGCCTTGGTGTTATTTTTGTGATCCCTCACGGGTGGTTTATTAAGGCTGCTGCTTTGTAAGGGTGCATTTTTTAGTTTTAGTTCTCTGATTTGCACTCTTTGAAAGATGGAAGTCGAGTGTAATCGTATGTGCCAGTGTCATGTTGATGTCGGACACTGACTTGTGTTGGACACCAGACACACCTTTAATCTTAAATATCATGCTACATGGAAAATTGATGGGAACAAGTATAGGAAAAATCTCTTAATAACGATGTTGAAATGCTAGATTCAAAAGTGTATCACAAATGATAAGACACACCTCATTAATCAACAGAACAAAAACTGAGCAACCGTATTAACAACCATACATAATAATTTGAACTTTTTCCTACGTAAAAGATTTTACTTTAATCCTGATTGAAGAAAAAAGCGAATTTTGTACAAATTCCAAGTCTCTTTCACCAACATTATGTCTGTAACTACTGCAGAAGTGTATTCTTAGACCTATCTCATGTATAGTTACATACCGTATCATGGATTCCTCTAGTGATTCGATGTGTTGCCTCGCCTGTTGCCGGGTCAGCATCTTTGTTTTCCCCCAGAAGAAAGAATAAAGAACAAACACAAATCACTTGAAACACATAAACAGAACAGAATATCCAATGAAAGTGGTAGTGAACAGATAAACAACACATCCTATGATAATAAAAATATATGATTAAATGTCTCTAGCATAATTTGATAAATGAACACCCTTTTCAAGTATTGATTTTACTTTTTCAGAAGCAGAATTTAGCTGGCCTTCCTTACACCGCTTCTGTAACTATTAATTCTCCAATTTTCTTACCAATTTAAGGCACAATTCCAACTCACCATGTTCTCTCAAAAGATTAGTTACCAAATTTGTAAGTATGAAAATGCGGAATACATCCGAAATCCAACATTTCCATCAATAATTCTTATATTTTACTGTGAAGAAGACATGTTTTAGTGATCAACTTATGTTGTTTTTGTGTTTTAAAATCAGAACTACTAATAAAGGAATTACCGGGGTGAGTCACGGCAGGTCGCTTTCTTTAAGACGTTTCGTGGCACTACCTAAGTTTGTGCAAGGTAGACTAACAACCACGCCGTCTCCAGGATAAAACAGCCCAGATCACTGTTACGATTACACACTGCACAGTATATAATCGCTCGAGATATACACCTCAAAGTATGGTTTAATTGTTCGATTAAGACCACTCAATACGGTACGTAGCCGCTCTATTCGAAACCGAAAGGCACAGAAAGGAGTAGAAGCAGAAGAATGACTCGCTAACACAAGTCGAAGGGAGAAGAGAGGAAAAACACAGGAAGCATCAACTGTGAATTTCAGTGTGAAGAATGAGTGGGGTGAGCTCTCCTTTTATAGGGAGAGTTAGTAACAAAAAACGAGTGACTTGGGGATTAAATCGGCTTAATCCTCAAGTAAACGCGTTTTGTTTCTTAATTGGATATATCCAGAAAATTCTAGACACGCGTTTTGGATTGGTAACAAGTTTATTTGTTACGCGTAGCGCTTTCAGATAATGACTAAATTAATTAATTAATTAATTTAACATTTTCAAGTGATAAAAAAATATACATCATTTTCACCCGTTCACAAAAGTGGGTACCCGGGTACCCCAAGGGCGCATCCTTGGAGGTCACTCTACCCTTATATAAACACTTGGTGTGGCTCACCGATGTGGGACATTTTCAAGTCACACACATACACTAGTTCTTACATTGTGTTTTTTCTTATCCAATTTCTCACTAGATTTAACTAGTGTTCCAACAACTTATACAGACACCTTAATACCCCACATTCAAAAGCAGAATTTTGCATCCTCCTCTAAATAATAAAATAACGCACAACGCAAACAACTCTTAATTAGAGGCTATTACAACACTGTAGAGAAGTGGAAACAGATACAATATGTCACAAGTCACAACCACTAGTGGTGCTTAACAAAGAATGTTTATGTGCCTAATGAGAAATCATCATACATATTTCAAACTAGGAATGTTTATGCAGCCTAATGAACTGATACTCTTCCAAAGCTGATTCAAGCTTTTCTGCTCCTGACTTCTCTATGCATTTTCCTAACACTGATGCGCCTAATTAATATTGACATGTTTATGTGCTTCTAATGCAGTGAAGTGTAGTAAGGTGAGCTGCATCCCCTACCAATACCTCATTTTCCTAAAAGTTCTTCTCCAAGGGATCACTATCATATATGAAATTTAAGAAATGTTCCTTTGTTTCTTTCATAACCTTTGCCAACTCAAGAATCCATACTTTATCTACTTCTTTGTGCATCTTCTGAATCATGTCACTAGTGTAATTATAATCTATGGATTGAAGATCCAAAATCCCTTATAAATATTCTAACCCGTTTAGTTCTAAAGACAAATCACAGTCATAAAGCAAATACCTAGCTAATACAAAAGCTCAGAGCAACAAAAAAAATTAAAGATATACTAAATGCCAATGAAAACAAAACATAGTTCAAAGGTAATCTTATAGGGGAGAATGGTAACCCATGACAGTACTAACTTTCAGAGCTTTGAAAACCCATCATATGCTGTGAATTCATTAGTAAACCATACTCATTGTCCTTGTGCAACCTTTATCATTTTCTTATGTGTGCAATATAGCATAAATTCGTAAATATAAGTAATTCCATTTTCAAAATATGAGTTATATGTCAATTGTAAATAGAAAATATGCCTACAAAAATTTCATGGAGAACCATTCTAAAATGCAATGTAAGTTGCCATGTGCAGAAAACCATCCAATGGTATCCATATATAGCATTGTAGAAGCTCACAAAATCAATATATTATCTTCATATAGGAGCATTTTGAGATCTAATTAGATTGAAATAATTCTGAAATATGACTCTGGGCACACAATAAACCATATATCAATATTAACCGCATATAAGCACAAAACAGTGCAATAATCAGAATAGTTTAATGCTAACAAAGCAGCTATTACTCAGAATTAGAAAAACTTAGATTGAGAACAGGTCATGCAGGATACATATTGACTAAAGGGAACAAAAAAAGCTTACCTTTCTTCCTATGCACATGAAATATTTGCAGTTGCAGTAGTAATAAGAATTAAAGTGCATATTCATGCATGATAAAGCAAAAGGCAACATTTAACTAAACATCTTTCATTAAACTCCAATTGTATAAGAAACATAATGTTTTTATATTTGTTATATAATCATAACACTAAAACATTCTTGGAGGCTGCAGCTTTCATTGTAATTTCCAACTAAATGCTATGGGACTTCTAACAACAGTCTTTCCATCAGACCATTCCAAACTTCCAAAACTTTGAGTGGAATTTGGTTTCAAACCAGCTGCCGTAAATGTAATTGTGTATAACTTTTTCTCATTTTTCTTAAAACTTAACACTTCTGGTTCAACCGAGATCTTGACGGATGGAGCATCTGACTTAATTGATACCTTGTATGTTCCTGCTGCACCCACATTGCTAAGAGTGCGAGTGTGTTTAATCTCCTCTACACCATGCCCACCCTCAAAGACCACAGCAAAGGAAGGGTAATTCAGGTTTGTTACACTATACTCTTTCTTTGGGTCACACCTGAACTTTCTCCTTGCCACAGTTTCAATATCAGCAGCTGAGTAGTTTAACGCACAGAGGAAGCTCAAATAGTCGTCCACCGTCAAATCATAGACAAGTCCTGGATTCAGTGCAAGAACAGGGTCCACATGTCCAACCCCAAAATCAAACGGTGTCGCTGGCTTCTTTTTGTTCCTACCACCCAACAATGCCTTGCCGTTCTTGTAAGCTGAATAAGCCGTTGTCATCATCGCAGATCGAATGGCGGCTGGGCTCCAATCTGGGTGAACCGACTTGATTAGAGCTGCTATCCCACTCACATGAGGGCATGCCATGGATGTCCCCGAGTAAATGTTAAAATCCACGCGCCTAGGATCCCAATCTTCATTAGTCGGACTCGCACTGCCACTAAATGCTGCTAAAATGTCAACACCTGGAGCAATGAGGTCAGGCTTCAATATTTGAGAAGTTATTGAGTTGGGGCCTCGTGAGCTAAACATAGCAACAACAGGGGACGGCTCAACTCCAAGCTTTGTTCCTTCAAATGCAAATGTAGCTGTCAGTTTATTTGGATCAGAAAAAAACAATTACTTTTTTATGGCTTCACCAGCTTTGAAGTTCACAGCTATTGTGGGCAAAATATGGGGTTTTGCGTCCAACTCCTCTCCATCAAAAGCCAGCACCATGCCCAAACAACCAAGTGATTTAAGGTAATATCCTTTCTCCTTCTCAGGTATCAATCCAGAATCACACAATACAATCTTTCCAGCAACTTTTTCTTTGGCCAAGAAATGAGGGGCACACTTTTTAGCTTCCACTCCTTCCCCATGAATGCTTGCATTCCCAGCATATATAAAGGAAACAGGAGTATCAGGCAAATAACCACTGTTATCATAAAGGGACACTCCTGAATATTTTTTTCTGTTTCCCAGTCTGATATACGCAGGGAATTCTCGGTCTAGTGTGCCAGCTCCAACTGTTGCAATCCAAGGGGCTACATTGGTTATACGAGAAGAACTTGGACCTGCGTTTCCTCCAGCACAGGATACTAAAATCCCATGATCCATTGCTGCAAAGGCACCGACTGCGAGGTAGTCCTCTGCATAATCAAGTGGAAAATATCCAAGCGACAAAGAAAGGACATCGACTTTGTCCATGATAGCCTGATCAATTGCGGCTAGATAATCGGAATCCATACAATCACGACCTTCCCAGCAAGCCTTGTAGATTGCAACTCTGGCACTTGGGGCCATCCCACGTGCTGTACCGGCAGCGTATCCGAAAAGACTCGCATTTCTCACCGAAGACCCTACAGCTGTGCTCGCTGTGTGAGTTCCATGGCCATGAGTATCTCGTGGCGACCTAGATTCTGTGGTTTCATTGATCGGACTACCCTTATCGGCCTCAAAGCCCTTTAGATAGAACCTGGCACCGATCAATTTCTTATTACAATTAGAAGCTGTGAAATTGGTACCTGTTTCACACTTTCCTTTCCACGTGATGGGGATGTCCCCATATCCGGTATCGTCAAAGCTCTTGCTTTCAGGCCAAATGCCGCCGTCTATAACACCAACGATTACCTCCTCCATGCTTATGTTTGATGATGCAGGGAAAAAGGCAGGAATTCTATTGAGCCCAAGAAACTCGGGAGTTCTAGTAGTAAACAAGCTGTACTTCTTATCTTGTGAAACTTTTAGAATCCCAGCTTGACTTGACAACAACCGGGCTTCTTCAGCCGTTAAGCTTGTAGTAAAACCATGAATAGCTTTTTCATATGTATAGAGCATGTGTGCTGAGTTAGAAACCAACCTCAGGGTTGATTCATACCAATGTGAGTGGTGATTGAAGCTGGATGGCATTTCTGATTTAGCCATATGAACTATATAGGTCGTCTTCTCCTCATCATTCCTCTTAAAAGCCATAGACACATCACAAAGAAGCAGAATCACAAAAAGACTTATAGCTAGCTTCATTGTAGCCTGCAGTTATAACAAAGAGAAGCAATATGAGTGTTTTTATGTTAGTTACCCTTTGGCTGCAGCAAGTATCATCAATGTTATGGCTTATGCTTTGAAAAGACAAAATTCATTAAGAACATGAACCCAGGTGTACACGGATTAGATCAAATTAAAAAGTAACAACTTACAAAGAGAGAGCAAAGTCACATGCAAATTGCTAAATATGTAATGTACTAGCATGCAAGCAAATGTATCTAAAAAACTTATTCAATGTAATTTTGGGATAAGAAACAATGACAACATTATTTTTTGTTGCGACTTTATATTTGGCAATTTCTTATCCTACACTTTTTCCATTTTCCCGAAATTGATAACTATAACAATGACAATAAGTTTTTTTTGGCTAAGTGGTAAAGTGGATAGAAACAATGACAACATTGAATATGAATTTTACATCGCAAAAACTTTTCCCAGCGTTATTTTTTGTCTCTACTTTAAAGTTAACTAATGTGTGGCCTTCATATCTTGAAGTGAAATTTTGCAAGAATGTGTAGAATATTATAAAAATCTATTCCAAAAATATTAATTTTTTTTAACAAAACATAAATTAAATATGAACTTTTAAACACAAAAACATAAAAATTCATATTAATTCATGTTTTGTTAAAAAAATATAATTTTTTTGGACATAAATTGTTATAATATTCTAAACATTAAATGAGAAAAAATATGTCTTTTTAAATAATGTTTTTCTATCATGTTTGGAACTTGTGCATTTAATATTAAATATGTATACTTTTTAATAAATAATTGTTCAGTCGGTCCTTCGTTGGTGATATTCTTTTCGGACGTGATTTCCTTGATTAATTAAGAGAGTGTCGAGAGTGAGAGATTGTGCAAACAAAGGCATGAGACTCACTTTAAAATTAGTGAATTATATTCCGAGCTCTCCGTTTATCGTGGCTTTTGTATGCTTGCAATAAATATTGTGCTACAATGTTTAAAAGAAATTAAAATATAAACAAACATTTGTTAATATTCATGGAAAAATGAAAGTATTTTAAAATGCATGAATTGATTTTTTGTTTGTGTTCATGGCTGTGGACTTGTAACAAATTTTGTTTTAGTTACGTGCAGAGACAATATTTTTAAGAAGGGGAATTTTTGTATTTTAACAATTTGGCAACTCGACAAAGTTTAAGCTTTTGTCTTTTCATTGCCTTCCTACTTTGTTTTGAGATAGTCCCAAATTCGTTTGGTAGTCTTCATATTCATATCTTTTGCAAATAAGATTTTTCAAACTTAGAACAAAGACACTTTAGTCTTTGCCTCCTTGTCTTCCTTTCTTTATGGTTTTTAAGCTCCTGGTCCTAAATTTTACTACTCTAAATGAAGAGTTAAAACAACTAGTCAGGTAATTAACGATGATTCTTATTGGATTATAAAACAGAAGAAAAATCATATATAGCTTGAAGAAATCCTCTCATCATCTGTGTTGCTTCTTGTTGCAGGTTGTTTGATGCCATCTTGAAAAAACATATAACCTTGTTTTTGGCTGGTCTTCCATCCACAACAATTGTATGTATGTATAATTGTTCTTCCAACCAATGTAGTCAGGATCGAGATCCTACGTAGGATCAGTCGGCCGGTGAAAGAACGTAAACACAAGTAATGTAACACGATTCGTAAGTAGGATCGGTAGGTTGTTGATAGAATTGAGAGAAATATATAGGGAAAATA
>Ga0315915_1005050_pt1 | contig 16518 bp, 12 predicted proteins | sample MpolbnodulesMG_FD_207738 | JGI IMG/M metagenome (GOLD analysis project Ga0315915, IMG submission 207738) | Medicago polymorpha root nodule microbial communities from Los Angeles, California, United States - branched nodules | ecosystem: Host-associated > Plants > Roots > Nodule | place: USA... | reverse complement strand
TTATGTATGTTGAGGCCGTAGTGCCAAAGATTGTTGAACAAAGTTGTTGATTTTGAAATAATTTTCCGCTGCGTTATAAATGAATTTTTGACAGGGTTGTTTTGATAAATAGTAACTTTACTCTATTTATGTTTTAAAAGTAGTGTGACATTCCGTTTTACGTTGAATACTCTGATTATTTGTACTATTTACATTGTTGGGAAAACGGGGTGTTACATGCTTCACCTATTTAGCATAATATTAAATAGGCACCCTCATTGTGGAGTATAATATTTGGATGCCTATAGAGAAGGGTGGCTATGGAAGCATCATCTCTCTTCACTTTTTGTAGATCCTATTTAATAAATCATGATGAAATAAATAAATTTTTGTTGAAATGTAATGATATATAATTATTTGTGGGACCTATTTCGTAATTTTTTGTGGTGCTGGGTCGGAGAAAATTGGTACTTAGTAGGTATTATTGTAAAATAAGTGATGTGGATAAATGTGTCCCATTTAAGCACTTAAACCAGAGTGCTCTATTGTGGATGGTCTAAGGAGTACTTTATGTTAGATTTTAATGTTGGGCCTAGTCATAAATATGTGTTAGGAGGGATGATATTAATAAAAAAAAGGGTGCAATTAGCATCGATTTGGTATGTTTGTTATTTGAGTCTTAAAACCAAAAACCAAAAGTCGATCCTAACCAGGTTGGTTTAGGTCGATTCAGTCTATTTGTAACCGAACCTACTTAGTCAAATCCTCTTTTTGGTTTGATTTGATTACACACAAACCTTTTAAAAAAAAGTGTTTTGTTGTCATTAGCATTAATTTTAATGTAAATTCAGGGCCGGCCCAAGGGCCATGTGGTCTAAGAAAGGGTTTTAGGCCTAAAAAATTTGGGTTGTAAAAAGACCTGAAAATATTTTAATTTAGTTATAAATATGTATAGTAATATAAAGAGTTATGAACAAACATTTTCCAAGTTGAGTTGGTAAAAGTGAAGGCCTCTTATTCTCTTTGGTCAAGGTTCAACTCTTAGGATCCTAAAAATTTGGAATTTTATTTAGAGAATTACCTTTTCCACCCTATAGTATTCTAGCGCGCCCTATTATTTTTTTCCAAAAAAACCATCGGACTAGTTTAGATTATCTATTCCGAACACGTCTGGATTATATAATCTGAACTGCTTTAGTACATAGAACTGAAACAGAACAACACATATTTGCATGTCATTGTGGTTTTTATCATTGTTTTTCAATAAATCATTATATATATATATATATATATATATATATATATATATGTATTTATGTATGTATAAAAGACAATTACTTTAAATTATATCAAAAAATGATTATATATATATATATACGAAAAAAGAGTTGAATTTATATCATTACACATTTCACCTAATGATATACATTTAATCTATGGTGCCAAAAGATCAATGGGAATATCATCCACTTCAACCTTCACACCAGGACTAGGACCAACCCTCTCATCGGGATCAAGATTTTCAACAATGTACAATTCTTCCTCATCTCCTATCACCTCTTCACCCGCCGTCCGACATAGCTCATTATAGTCTGTCATCCGACTGACAAATCTATCAGGCTAGCTTTGTGCATCCTCTCGAGAGTGTCATCTCCATAGAGGGCAAGTGGGAAGAATCAGACAACCATCCTTCAAATCCACTGCCATAAAATGGTTGTCATTCATATACACCTTCATGTTGTAATTGGCGTCCTTGAATTGGGCCTACAATGTGTAAAAAAACTGTCATTTTGGTTGTTGGTGGAAAATAGGCAAAAACATGCATTCTATTCTGAGCACTGACACGGTTCTGATTTTATAATTTGGAATGCATATGCACATTCCGGATTACAAAATTCAGAACTTCCCGATACACCATTTGCATGAGTCTTAAATGCACTTGCACGGGGCGTAAATGCTATCCTTTCGGATTATATAATCTGGAATACAACTATATAGTCCGGATTATATAATCCGAATTGCTCCAGTACAGAAAATAGAAACACAAATCCTAGGCAGAACCTAAAGTAACACAACTTTTCAAAAAAATACCTAAAGAATATCTCATTCTGGCAATAGAGAGATGTGTACATTATGAAGCTTCAGGTCAACCTCGTACTCGAACCTCAACCTCTTTTAGTGAGTGTGTATTTCATCCAAACGGGGGAGGTGCCGTTCTTGATCTTCAAAGCAATCGTACACGCACACGGTAATCCGTGAGTGATCAAACTCAAACAACCACATCTTGATTTATCCGTATCAATTTCAAGTGCTTTATTATACTCTTCTACGAGATGATGCAAAGCTTCCCTTGAAATGTTTCGGAACAACCTAGACCACAACACCTTTCCTTTGAACCCATGTTCAAGCAAGATAATGCTCGTTTTAAACAAAGCATGTATTACGGTATGTTGCAACTCTAGCATGTCATGAACAAATTTCCAGTTTGTACTTAAATCACTCATACTACTACTCATATATTTTCTCAGCCGAGCGTGTGCAGATTCAGCTCTGTTTGTTGTATTATTCCTCATATGAATTGATTTGTCGACCCAAAACCTCACAACCTTATCCTTAACCGGATCCAAAATTGTCTTTTCAACATATTCCAAAAACTTTGGAAATTTTCCGCATACAACTTTGAACCGGTTCCAATTATCAATATATGCTTCCTTCGTTTTGGAATCCACAATATCCATCTATGCAGCCATCACAGTCTTCACCACTGAACCAAGCTTGATCTCTTCCCCATTGTTGCCTTTAAGATCCTTCACTTTGCTCTCACATTTTGCCCAATGTGATATGAGCACAACATAGTAGTAGCATCAGGGAAAACGGTTCCCACAACAATGATCAAAGCATTGTCCCGATCATTGACAACTACTTTGGGATAGAGATATTTGGAATGCAACAACTCACGACACATCTCAAGAGCCCAATTAACGTTGTCTTGCCTCTCAGACATCATATAAGCAAAAGCAATAGAGAACATTTTCATGGTAGAGGTGTTACCGATAAACTCAAGAAATGGAAGACGCATTAGCCGAACCAGCTATCTCGCGCCGAGTCTTTCTCTTGTACTCGGTGTATGAACCTCCCCTTTCACATATCAAAGTAACAAATGCGCTTCTTCCATTGCCACCATGATTGGATTTACCAATAACAGTGGAAAAACCAATCTTCCTTGCTTTCTCTCGAACCCACTACAACAAATCATTTTGTGTTGCAAACTTGTGTGTAGTGGTAAAATGTTCTCGTTGATCAATACAAACACCAACAACTAGAGGTACAACAGGAGGAATAGGAGGAGGAGCATCAACAGGAAACAATCCAAAGCAGAGTCAGAAAATGAGCACAGTTTCTATACTGGTGTTGTTCGGATTACTAAATCCGAAATGCATGAATGCAGTCCGAATTGTATTTTCTGTAATGGTCTAGTACTGATCATATGACGTGATCAAAAGGAAAGCGCTTAAAAATCGAATGAGGGAAGGTTTATATACACATTACCTTTGCATTCAGACGAAAATGATGATGTTAACCTCCCTTGATGGCCAGATTGCTGCTCCACATCCTATTTTCTCCCTAAATGGTGTGTTTCTAGATATGTAGGAAGTGTTTGGTGGTGAGCTTCAGCTAATTTATGGGGACGTATATATAACTAAACCGTTCGGATTTCATTTTCCGGAAAATAACGTCACTTTTTCCCGCTCAGTTCAAATACTGGGTGTTCGGATTTCATATTTTGGAAAACGTATATATAGTCCGGATTATACTTTCAGAATCATCTTGCACCCTGGTCAAGTCCAAGTTTCAGAAAAGACATGGTGCAGCATGATTTTCTGATCATTTCGGATTATGTAATCCTAACAGTGTCCGGATTATATAATCCGAACATAGGGTATTTTGGTAAAAAACGAAGGGCGCGTGAGAAGGCATCAGGGTGGGAAAAGTAATACTCTTTTATTTATGTATTTTCATAAACTTATGTAATTTGTTTTATTGTAAAAGACCCACAACAAAAATTATTGTTTTAGGCCTCTAAACCTATTGGGTCGGCCCTGGTCACATGTGATGTTCGTATTTTATTGTTAAATAACACCATACTTTTTTCAAATGTCTATTTTGGTTTGTATAGACATTGTATTGTGGTGCCATTTAGTTTACACAACCAAATAGAATGCCCAAACTTACACCACTAAAATAACACCTTGTAACAGTTTTTTCATCATAATATCCGGACCGTTAGAATAAATTTATAATATATCAATGACTTATATTGAGGTGGTGTAAGTTGGAGCAATGTATTTGGTGGTCCAAACTATACTTTGCCTTGTATTGTACCCATGTTTCTTTCAAATGTCTTGGAATTTTATTTATGTATTTTCATAAACTTATGTGAATTTTTTATTGTAAAAGGCCTCATAAAAATTGCTTTAGGCCTCTAAGTTTGTTAGGTCGGCCCTACGTAAATTATGTATTTATACCGTACGTTTAGGGTTTTCTTCCATGAACCTAGATAGTTGTCCTTGAGGGACAACTGTAGTGCTCAAGGGACAATTGTGAGAATATTAAGAAAGAATGGCCTTGGATCTGAAGTGGAGGATCCGAATTTCCTCCATGGCTCATTATTCCCGTGTGCTCTTGTGTGAGGTCCATATCATTGTCCATGTGGACCTTGTGCAAACAGCCACTTGTAACATAGCTTGGGTTAGGCCTCGTACCAAATCGGAACCATGAAGTATTACATGATGTGTGTTTTAGTTATAGGTAATATGACCACAAGGCTGGAATTTTCTTTTCCTAGGAAGACGGAGTCTTCCATAAAAGATGCAATTTTGTCACATTTCACTAGCCCATTGAAGGCATCTAAAAAAGGATGTTAGGCGTGGGGAAAAAGTAATCTTATTGTCACTAGTCCAATTAAAGTTTTGTGTCGGTCAAAGTCATTACCAAATAGAGGATCAACAAAATAACACAATTTTTTATGTGTATTCTTGACGCTTGTAGTGATGCAATGGGTGAGAATATAAGAACAACATCATTATGTGAAGATCTTTAAAATTTTATTATATTTTTCTTGTCCTTTTTATTCTATTGAGTTAGATTTATGTTCTTCCGGTCATTTATTTCATAAATAGATTTGTGCACTTAACTAAAAATAAAACTAACAGAAATAGACACATCTTTTTTGACTAAATAAGAAACACACACTATAAAACGATTTTATAATTTTTAATATATTCAGATATTTTAATGATATTTACTGATTTTTTTATAGTGCCCAAGAAAAGACTGCCTTAATTGCCACTTACCATTACCATACAACTTTGGTTTAAGCTTCTTTCCAATCTGCTTATTGCCAGCTTGTATCCTATCTATTTATGGACATTTTATTAGGCCATTCATTCGATGTACGTAATTTGCATAAACATATTCTCTTAAGCATTTAAGAATCACAAAATGACATAATTGATTTCCAAAGTAGGAAATTATATACATAAATAATTATTTTTAAATTCACAACCAAACCATTCACAAGTATTATATATATTTTGATTCTTTCATTCGAAGAGTCCACTCATACAAAATAGAAATATGGTTGACACAAAGTTGAATTTCAAAGACCAAAAATGGTCACTTCATGGAATGACTGCTCTAGTGACTGGTGGAACACGAGGCATAGGGTCAGTTCTCTAATGCAAATATCTTATCTGTAATGAGAACATGTAATTATTTATCATGTTAATTTTATTTTGTTTTGTTTCTGTGGTGAATAATCAATCAGGCATGCAATTGTGGAGGAATTAGCAGAATTTGGGGCAAGTGTGCATATATGTGCAAGAAATCAAGATGATATTAACAAATGTTTGGAAGAGTGGAAAGGCAAAGGATTTTGTGTGACAGGGTCAACTTGTGATTTATTATTTCGTGACCAACGTGAAAAGTTGATGGAAACCGTTGCTTCGGTCTTTGATGGAAAACTCAACATTCTAGTAAGATTCCATTATTTAGAGGAATGCCTTAATTTTTTTTTAATTGCCATTTTTAGTTTAATTTTATTTTTTCAATTTTTCTTCTATTTTAAATTTGGCAAATTCTTATTTACCTATCTACAAATGGTGGATAAAACTACTCATACTAAGTTTGCACCGATAGAAATCATCTATGGTGGAAGACAAATAAATTATTTTGATTGATGTACGTCAATTCAACATGGGTAGCTCCATTCACCTTTTATCGATGGGTAGTGTTGTTGTCACCTTTAAATTTAAATTTTAATCATTATGACATTTTATTTATGTTTAATTAGTTGCATATGATAAGGACATAAATATACGGAAAAAAAACAAGCATAATATACGGGGAAAAAACAAGCATATTACACTGCTAGCTCTAGTGTTTGCGTTGAGGCATGACATGATTCTATATATAAACATCTGAAGGAGATTCAAAAAGATATTTCATCCCTTTTTATTTGCAAGATGATTTTTTTAGAGAAAGTGTCAACCACCACTTGAAACTAATATAGACGATTTGAACCTTAGTGAAATATTTCAACCTAACAATATCGACGACATAGTCAATTGAACAAGTTTTTATGGAGAAAAATGATTTTTAACCATAACTATTAACACAATGTGCTAATTAACAACTAATATTCGTCTATATAAAGGTACATACAAACTAAAAGAATTAAGCAGACTAATATGAAATCAAAATACTTATACAAATGGAAGTGGAACCATTTCAATTTTTTTTACAAAAGACTAAATGAAAAACGATAGTATATTAATTACATGGAGAAAAATATTTTAAGGAGAAAACATTTTATTTAATATAATCTTGAATTAGATTGTTTCAAAATGGAAGCATTCTTGTATTTGTTCGATATCTACCAACATGATTTGGGTTTGTCTAATATTCTAGTAAAATAATTAAAAGTTTGTCTACTAAGAATTTTCTAAAAATGGTCCGTTGCTATTTATAATAACATAATGAATTTTATATTACTATCTCTGTCCTTAAATATATGACTATTTTGAAGAACCAAAAACCAGAGGACTTGAAAAGGTTGGTTGTTGATTAATTTCGTTAGCAATTATGATTGTTTTACAAGTTTATCCTTTATCAAAGATATTTAGTTAATGTTTACAAAAATTATATTGGTAAAAAATAATAATAATGTACTTTAAAATTCGAAAGAGGTCTTATAAAAAAGAATAAAGAAAAAGACAAGAGTTTTATCTTTAAGGATGAAGGTAGTAATAAAGAGGATATATAATATTTTATTACAATTTAATAAAATATTAAGGTTTATCTTTTGACCCCTATTTATACGATTAGTGCCAAGTCTCAACTCTCAAATGGCTGATAGCTTACAAACTTTAAGGTTGAGTTTAATCGGCGACAAGAAAATGAGGTAGTTCACACTCTTGTTAGGGTTGTCGTACTATTAGTTAGTCTCACCACATATTTTACTGTACCTCGTTGTATCGAACATCTGATTATTAATGAAATGATATAATACATTTTATTAAAAAAAATGTTTGATCTGTTAGGTGAATAATGCCGGGACAATCGCTCCTAAGACAATGCTAGAATATACTGCTGAAGATGTGACAAAAACAATGGGTATTAACTTTGAATCTAGTTACCATTTGTGTCAACTTGCACATCCACTTTTAAAAGAATCTGGATACGGGAGCATTGTATCCATGTCTTCTATTTTAGGTCTGAGACCTCTTCCTCTTTGTTCTATTTATGCAGCCTCTAAAGGTATATTTTATTATTTTCGTATATCCTTTTATTAAATCTAGTATACATGTATATTATAAGGCTTACAAATTAAAAGAGACTCATTCTGCATATGAAATTGATCTATGTAAAGGAGCCATAAATCAATGCACCAAGAACATAGCATTGGAATACGGAAAGGATAATATTCGTGCAAATGTTGTCGCACCTGGGGCAGTAATGACCACGTTTTTGGAGTCTATTTTGGTATGATTTTTCTTGTTGTTATAATTAAGGATCTTGCTAATCAATGTCCTCAGGACAATGGTTAAGGTAACCAAAATTAGTAGCTTTATATTGGAAATAATAATTTGTAAACTTTTTACAACTTGACTTGACCACTTTTTATCACTTTCCAACACAAAATTTCTATTTTTGTTCCTTTATCCAATGTCCCAAGGACACTCCTTAGCATTTTCCTATAATTAATTAGTTCTCTTATGTTTAAGGTTTTTTTTTCTAGGGCACATATAGTTTTTTTTTCTTCAGAGGAAGGGTATATAGAGTTTTTTTTTTTTTTTAGCAAGGGTATATAGAGTTGTAAAGTGAATTGTTTACTTTAAAATATGTTTATTTACTTTTGTTTTTGACAAAAAATGTTTACTTACTTAAAATCATAAAACTAAAACGTGTTTATTTACGTATTTTACCATGGCTGCATGTCTGACTGATTTTGTCGGAACGGCCCTGTTCAACACACACTTATTGTGTGTTAATTGTGCTACTTTTGAAATAAAAAACACTAATGCTATTTATGTTCCGTTTGGATAAACAACTTATAAAAATGCTTATAGCATTAACGCTTATAGCACTAGAGCTCACACCAAAGCTATATATATATATATATACTTCCTCCTTTGTAAATTATATGACGTTTTAACATGTGTAATTAATGTCGTATTGCAAAGAAAAATTATAAGTTATTTTACAAAATTATTCTTCATTAATGCTACTCCCTCCGTTCCATTTACAAAATTATCCTTCATTAATGGTACTTCCTCCGTCCCATTTTAATTGAGTCATTGACTCATTTCGCATTTATTAAGAAAAAATGTAAAGATAAAGAGAGAGAAAAATGGTTTTGAGTATCTTTATCAACTATTGGTGCATTCCTTTTTATCATAAATGCAAAGTAGAATATATTGAATTGAGAGTGCTGAAAGTAGTATTAATGAGTGTTATAATTAGAAAAAAGTAATTAATATTGTATTGAAAAGTGAAATGAGTCAATTTTTCTGGGACAATATATTTTAGCAAATGACTCAGTTATTATGGGACAGAGGGAGTATAAAACAGATAAATTAAAGAATTAAAAGAAGAGAACAATAAATTGTTGAGGATATAATAGGAAAAGTGACATTTAATGTTTCATTGATATTGTAAAACGATTTATAATTTGGGACAAATTTTGTCTTCAAAACAACTTATAATTTAAGACGAATGAAGTCGTATATAAATAAAAGATGTGCTTCGGAAAAAAAAAATGTTACCCTTGAATCACAAAGAGTCGCATATTTGCATAAGCTCCATGCAAGCTATATGTTAAGCTTAGAGTTAGGGCTTATTAAAATAGAGCATAAGCAGCTAATGAAATTTTGATAAGCTATATTTATTAAATTATCCAAACACTTTTAAAATGGCTTATGTTAGTATATAAATCAACATAAGCTCAAATAAACCAATCCAAAATTTTATTTTTAAAATTAAAATAATATAATTTTGCCTTTTGATGGAAATCACGATAGTGATGGTGCTATTCTTTGTTGAGTCCTGCTAATAAGTACCTCGAGAACTTGGTTTAACAAATACATAAAGAAAATTGTCTTAAAAATTTAAGTCAAATACTTTTCAAAGTAATAATTACATTATCCATGTAAAAGTTACTTATTTTGATTCCTTAAATATATCGGTTCTATTTTCCAAAAGGCAATATAATCGAATACAAAAATGCTTTTTCTTAATCTCTATACATACTAGTAACAATTTTATTTTTTAGCAGTAATAATTTACTTCTATATATTCTTCTACAAATTATTATAGGAACACCCCGATGCTCCGAAGATCATGGAAGTTGTAATGTCTCAAACACCTATCAGTCGTGTGGCACAACCAAGAGACATATCAGCATTGGTTGCTTTTCTTTGTCTTCCAGCTGCTTCATATATCACCGGACAGATTATAACTGCAGATGGTGGTTTTACTAGCTAGTTAAGTTTTTCTCATAAGTTTAAACTATGTACAATAAGTGAAGACCAAAATAAAATCTCTATTTCAAGTTGGTCTGACAGAAGCTTTAAAAGTAACAACTATGTGTAATTGTCCCAAGAATTTAAAACTTCAAAGTGTTATGATTTTCTTTGCTGTAACTTTTGTTACATTTTAATTTGTACCACGTTGTTCCATCAAAAAAAATTGTACCACGTTGAGCTTTTCTTTTATTCATCACTAGACCATCTTCCCGTGCGTATCGAAGGTAATAGGTAACAAAATAATTTAGATGAATGTCATGATTGTCATATAGTATTTCATAATATTAAGAAGCATAGATGTTGGTACTGTATCATAACATAATATTTCCATGACATCGTCCTTGGTACCGTAACGTAGAATAATAGGTTAAGTATAGCGAGACGGGTAAACATTTATAAGTAAGAGATGCGAGACGGGAACATAATTTTATTTTACTTTAGATAAACATTAAATGCAAAAGTGTGGAGGTTAGGTAAAGTATAACGAGACGGGTTAACATTTATAAGTAAGAGATTATGAGTTACTACAATATCACCACTATATATCATTAAGAGTCCACGTATATGTCGGCTTTCATTTTATTGAAACTTGGTAGTAATTGTCATTTCGTCTTTGACGATTCAAGTCATTTGAGTATACCATGGTTAACCTAATCTAATGTGGGGTAAGATATTGATTTAATTTTGAACAAGATTACTAATTAAAAATATATAAAAATTTATAGCCAAGCAGACATTAAAATTCTCTTGTATTTACTTTAAAAACATCGTTAGAGTAGAAACCGTATTGCATGTCCAACTACAAGAGGAGAAGGATAGTTGGGGATGCCATGAGGACAAGTTTGACCAAGGTTCGAAAGTTCGTCATATTTTTTGGGTTCCTCTTTTAGGAAGACATTTTACATGGTATCATCCTAATGAAAGTGTGGTGGGATAGGTGGGGTGAGAATTAAGTTTGGGAAGTGCACCAAATCATTTTCAAATAATAATGTACAGGAATTGTTGTTTCAACTAGACAACTATCTATACTTATTAAATTAGATAATAAAGGAGAATAAATTAAATTAAGAGGAATGATATTTTGACAACTAATTTTAAACAACTTTGGATGACAACCATTTTCCTCACTTCTTATTGGACAATAACAAATAGAGAGAGAATAAGGAAGAGAGAGAATAAAAATACAAAGAGAGTATGTGAGAGAAAATTGTTAAAAATGGTTGTTCAAATATCATTTCTCTTAATTAAAGGGAGTAAAATTTCAATTGTAGAAAATTAATTTCTTTTAGTGATAGTATAATATAAGTAAAAAGAACACATAAGTAAACAAATTAAGAATGTATCATATCACAAACATGATATTAAACACCTTCACAAACATAATATCACAGTTCCATCCAATTTAGTCTTAATTAAAGTGTCAGATAATAACAGTTAAGACTTTCAAGAATGTACTATCATAAAATAATCCACATCATTTATATGAAAATAATAACAATAAACTACGATCTTATCCATGACCTATTCTATATACGCCATTTAGTATCATGAACGAGCAATTCAAGATTGATCCAATCCTTAGAGATAATTCAAAGTTTTCTATGTCCTTACGAACAATTTAGAGTTAGTATTGCCCTTACAGACAATTTAGAATTGGCCTAGTCCTTATTGGCTTGCCCTAATAGACCCCGTCCTCAACCCAAGATGCACATTATGGCTTATTCAATGGTACATCCGTGAAATCATTGGGCTTGTCAAACCCTACCTATATGATGACAAAGTAATATCCACATTTCAAGACTCTTAACATTTATTACATGCCCAATCTTAGAAATTGGGCACTTAATAAAAAAGTACAAATTTTGTTGATGTAAATTATAAATAACATCCAAAACTTTAAATAATATTAATACCGTCAAAATATGATTTTATATTCTAATGAATAACATCAAAATACAACATCAAGCTATCATCAATCTTAGAACTACTTAAAAATAGCCATTCTTCTAGCACTTTCTTAAGCAAATTCATTAACCAACTTTTCATATTGTATTTTCTCAAAAAAAATCATTCTCAATTGATATCAATGCTAATTCATTAAGTTTTTCTTGTAACAAGGTAGATCGCAAGTAAGACTTCAAGAATTTCAAATCTAAAAAGCATAAGAAATTGTCACATAAATAGTTAATAAAATTCTATATGCAATAATTGTATTATGAAAACAAACCATGCCTGTCAAGAATCTTAATACATCAATAAGTTCTTTTTTTTTTCTTTCTTGAGACAAGATTTGTCTTAATGATTACAACTTCATAAATAATGCATTTCGATCTATATTTGATTAATACCGCCTGTTAGACCATGGTTTGCTTGTACTCATTGTGGGGTGTAGATGACATAATTTTCAGTTGAATCGACTCATATAGCCTCCAACTCCTTGGCTTGTTTAAACTTATTGTGAACCACTGGTTTGACAATGTCAACAAGTTGTTGAGAGACTTGTTACATGATGTCATGTATCCTCATGTCATTTTACTGTCTAATGAAAGACGTTGTCATTCCTATTGGAGTCTCACATGTATCAACCGGTGGTGCTTCACATACGTTATGATGAAGGACATATATGTTACCATTGATGGAACAAAATAAGTTTAAATAATTCCTCTTAAGTTTTGATGATAACAAGGTATTAAAAGTTCAATTGGATATGCTAATATTTGTTCAAGTGTGCAGGACCATAGACTAAAATTTACTATGTCTTAATCAAGTATTGGTTCTAAAAGAACAAATTGAAGAGCAAGAATTTTCATGAGAAGATACATTGCAAGTCTGACTCTGAAGAAGTCTGACTCTGAAGATATTTTAGACTCTGAAGGTGCTTCAGACTCTAAAGTTTTCCTAGACTCTGAGGGACAAACTTTGATCAAGCTAAAGGACAAAGGAGTCGAAGCTTTGAAGATCAATCCTAAAATATTCAAAAGATAAAGCACAATAGTTTTGAAGATATCATAAGGTCAATGGATGTCATTGTCAAGTGATAGTACAAGAAGGACAACTTTGTATGACCACTACCTCCAACATTCCCATGTGCAGTGTGTATGAAGCTACAATTGTGTTCTTTGGAAAAGAACGATTAATTCCTCTTTAAGGAAAGGATTCAAATTCATTCTTTCATAGGACATTAACCAAATCAAGCAACAAATCAATGATGGTTTATCAAGCATCTCAGACGATTTTTTGATGCGTTGGCCCACTCTCAATGTCTCTTTTCTACCTCTATATAAAGGAATGAAGACTTGAAAATGAAGGAAAGACTATACACTTTACAAGTGCCAAAACTCTGTCAAATTTACTACGCATCAACTACTTAGAATTTCTTATAAACTTTCATATCTTAGAAATTCTTAAGTCTAGAGTCTGAACTGTTTTGATTTGTGAACACCTATGATTGTATATCAAGTGTCCAACCAAACAATTATTTCTTTTAATTCTTGTTTGTTAGAAGTCTCTTTCTTGTGTGCTTAAGCATAGGAAGTGTCTTGCTTTTGTGCTTGAGAAATTGAAATCTTGTGTGATTATAGTGAAAAATCTCTTGTAAGTGACAAGAGTACTTAATATCCGCTGCACTTAATTCTGAAGAATAAAAAGCTAACACAATTCAACCCCCCCCTTCTTGTGTCTTTCTCACCTTCAACCATTCCTGCCGTTTATAAAGGCTCATTTGATCTGTGTTATCCCGACCTTCTAGTTGCTGAGTATGACCGTTGATCCATAATAACAAGACTTTTCCCATACATTAGGTGCTTACGCCAAATGTAGTCTTGACCCTGAGAACTGGATTTTTTCAGTGGTAAATGTCATACTGTCGAGCAAGCGTGCCAAATTCATTGATGTAGTGATAAGTGCCGGAAATTAGTTAATTAGCATATATATTTTAGCCAGTTTAGTTACTTGTTTTGTAACGTATATCATGAAAATCCCCATAATATTAGATAAATGCTACTTTGTGATTTTTATGTCTAATACCAACCATTATTGTGGGAGTTCACTTGCCAATGAACTTGAAGATCAAATAAAGAAGAAAAAGTGCACATAAAGGCCCACCACAACGAGCCCACAATGAACTCGTACCGAGGATATGCAGAGAGTGCCAAAAATCAGAAGTTCAAGGTGTGGCCAAGCGAGCTTGCAACGAGGTCATGGTCATGAGGCTCACCACAACGAGCCTGCAACTAAGTCCTGGCGAGGATAGACAGAGAGTAAGGAAGTCTTGCAAAACAGGGGGTGGCTGAGTGAGACATGAGCTTGCCACAACGAACTAAGGCGGTTTGAGGTCCACTTTGCTGATGTGGCAGAAACTCACTAGTGAAGATAGCATCGCTCGCTAAGTAGCTTGGGTGTGGCCAAGCGAGCAGTCATTTATCAGACATGGTATAAATAGCTTTCAAGACACTTCAACTGAGATATATCACACACTTTGCAGAGAGAACATAGCGAAATAGTAGAAGACAAGCAAGGCAATATGGTTTAAAGGTGGATTCACAAAGATTTAGTGAGAAATCATCATCTTGTTGTCAATTCCATTCATTTCTTCTCATTTTTGCAAGGCTACCATGACCATGAGTAGCTAAATCTCATTTGTTGGGATTATATGTAATTGACTAAATCAGTATGTATTCTCTTTGATTCTAGCAATATATGATTCTAGTTGTTCTTGAATATCAATGTTATCCTTGTTTTCCTACGCTTAAATTAATGATTTGAATTGTTATTGAGAAATTCTTTTTGAATCTAGATATAGGATAATCATCTATTGAACCCTAAATGCCAGAAATGGATTTGGGTTGTATAATCACTTCAAGTATCGGTCTTTAATGATATTGTATTGATTAATAGACCGAGAAGTTGTCGATTAAACAATACGATCAAACCCACAACATTATTTAGACATAAATGATGTTCGTTGAGTGATACATGATAATATTGACTAATAACTAGAGTCTATATAATTGATCAAGAGAATATATATACAAAGTTTGGTTAATGAAGTCTAATCCCAACAATTTTATCTCTCAGTTTAACTCCATTACATTTATCGTTCTATAATTCCATTAGGTTCTCTAAGAAAACAATTTATAAACCCATCACTTAAAACGATATTGATTGTTGAACAACATAGAAATATCGGACTAGTCCCTGTAGAAACGACACAAAAATATACTTACTTTTGATACTACATAATGTAGCAATAACTTATCCAAAGTATCAGTAGATGTCTGATGACTGTACGTCAACACTAGTATTTTAGTCATATTTGTGTCCTTTTTGTAATGTTTTGAAAGTCAAATGCTTGTATACATGGTTAAATCAGCTCAAGATGCATAAAAGAGAAGTCTTGCACAATTTGGAGAAGAATACAAGAACTTTAGTTACTTGAGAAATCGTGCCACGAGGGACCTGAATCGTGGCACGTTTGAAGCTCGGAATTTACATGATGTTATTGGAAAAACCGTGGCACGATGGATCGTGTAACGTGCCACGATGGTTGAGTAATTTTGCTACCACGTAGGATTAATGAGCAGATCGTGCCACGATGGTCGCGAAACGTGGCATGATGGCGGGCTTTCTGAACCCTAAATTTCTTTATATAAAAGCCAGAGGTGACCATAGATTAGGTCATCGATTTTGGAGAAAAGTTCTGAGCATAGACGACATGAGGAAGCTGATGAACACGCAGTGGATCTCATCCAACTCATAGTTGGTTCTGATTTATGTATGTTCTATTATTTCTATGTCTTTGATTATGTTAGTCATGAGTAGCTAATCTTATCGGTTGATTGAGCCATGATGAGTCTATTGTGATATGTGAACCATGTAGTTGAAACTCTCTTTATTATCAATAATATTCAGTCTTTATTTAGAATTATTTATGCTTAATTCTTTTCTCATGATTATTTGTATGACTGCTAACCCTAGCTTCTTTCAATCGCATTAATCGATCTTAGGTATTAATTGACTACTAACCCTAGCTATTAAACCTGAAATAGTAATTATGTTTAACCATACATATGAAACCAGAGATAGGAAGTTGCGAGTTATGACTTATGGATTAACGTTCTCACCTTGCTTCCACAATTATTCAATCGATTTAAGAGATTACAAGGTTACAATTTAGGAAAGGATTTTGAGTCAAAAGATTGATCAAGACCACTTAGTTAATCTGTCTTAAAGAATGAATAAGTATTGAGAGTAAAGAGAGATAAGATATTCACATAAAGCAATAGAGGATTCACCGGCTTAATCATCTTTTCCAACTTAATATTCGAACCAAATTAATTGTTTTTGTTTAAATTTTATGCACCAAATTCAACTGTCTAGGGCAACCCATAAATTTACTACATCCTTATTTATAACAAATTTGTTTAGTCGAAATTAACAACAGCCCTTGTGGATA
>Ga0315915_1005049_pt1 | contig 16519 bp, 9 predicted proteins | sample MpolbnodulesMG_FD_207738 | JGI IMG/M metagenome (GOLD analysis project Ga0315915, IMG submission 207738) | Medicago polymorpha root nodule microbial communities from Los Angeles, California, United States - branched nodules | ecosystem: Host-associated > Plants > Roots > Nodule | place: USA... | reverse complement strand
GTGGGACTAAACGCAACATTATATGTTGAAAGTTGTTAACTGGGGGTATTTTATGGTGAGAACGAGTTAAGTTGATGGACATATGGGGGTGATGGGGCTAACCCCATCATTATCCCCTCAAAGTTTTGTGGAAATTGAAATTCATATGTTAGTTGCATTAATTCAACAACTTTTTTCTTATTGACTCCATTTGTAATATGTAATTCAGTGCCTTACAATGATGATGGTCAAACTCTTTTTTAGAGCTAAATTGGTTACAACAATGCGGGCATACAAGAGGGCTATAAACACCATTGTTAGCCATTTTGAAAATGAGTATAAAAGATGGGAAAAGAATCATATTAATAGGGAGATGTCTTTATTTTAGATAAACACAAGAAGAGAAAAGATTTTCTTTTGTACTTGGACAAGGCCCATTTTCCTCGTAGACCAAGTCGCCCATCCTCGCATAATGCACAGACGAGCCATGATATGGACGTACCCTAAATCCATTGAATCAGGGCCACGTAAGCTAATATGGACCCTTTTGATCCATGTCCAAGGTTAGCTTGTCATAATCTGCTCACATGTGTCCACTAAGGACAACGTTTTAGGTAAGACTTCAAGGGATAAAAACCCTAGTTCCTCACTATAAAGGTTAACTCATAGCTTTTTCCCAAGTACATAATTTTATACCATAAATACCTCGCATATATATAATATTTTGACTTGATCGTTAGAGTGTTTGCAGGTACATCATTCCTCCTTCAAAGAATAATGCATGTGTTGTCAAAGACCGTCAGCTCAAAATCCTCACCACCTTCCACAAACGATAGATTTCAAGTCCGAGCAGATCAAATATATATATATATATATATATATATATATATATATATATATATGATCTAAATTACCACATTTTTATTTCACTAAGAATGCATGACTAAACATTAAATTGATCAAAGAAATCAAACCAAAAGAAAGGGAAAAAAACTAATTATAATACCAACCATTCTTTATAGACGATGGAATGAGGCCATATTTTTGATCTGACAATTTGAATCGAACAAATACCTGAAAGAAATAAGAAAGACAAACAACATCGCACAAAGACGACGAACAAAACAATGTCTCACTAAGACGACGAAATCACACAAAAAAAATCTAAATAGATATGAAAATCATTTATTTTAATAGAAGGGAAATAAAAAAAACGAATTAGAGGGGTGTACTATTAATTTTTTGGCGTGTATGCGGTATACTTTCTTATTACAGTTTGTGTGTATAGAAATATCTAGCTAAAAATTATCTCCTTAAATAAATCTTTATCTCGAAGGATTATTTTCTGATTTTATACAAGAGAATACTTCAATCAAACTTATAATAATTCCACAAACAATTTTTTATTCGAAAATGCATTTTGGATATTCTCGTACGTTGATGATGATATATGAATCATATACTTAATTTCAAGGAAGGAAGAACTCCTGAAGAATGATAAGTCAAAATTTGTAAATAAAAGGGAGAAGGAATCTCTTCTCTTCTCTCTTGTGAGCCGTCACCAAAACCCTAGTTTTTTCTCCTTCATCCACCAAAGAGGGATGATTTATGATCAATTTTCGACCCAAAATCACCTCTCTAACTCGTTTTTCTATTTCTCTTCTATTAAAATAAGTGATTTTCACATCTATTTAGTTTTTTCTTTTGTGATTTCGTCGCCTTAGTGCGACATTGTTTTGTTCGTCGTCTTTGTGCGACGTTGTTTGTCTTTCTTATTTCTTTCAAGTATTTGTTCGATTCAGATTGTCAAATCACGTTCGATACAGTGCAGATCAAATCAATGACTTTGGAGTCGTCAGCGTTGCAGATCCGGAGATGTGGGTATTCTGGAAACTTAAATATAGTCATATGTGTAGGCTTTAGTATTTTCCGTTTTATCCTGTTAACATGGATGTTGTGAGTTTGTACACAGATTCATCCTTTTTGTTTTTATCGAATTTCCATTATATCGATATACTCTATCAATTTAAATGAATGAATATCGTTTATTTTTGTAAAAAAAAAAAAGTCAAAATTTGTAATTCTTGATAAACAACAGAATGAGGTTTTGTTTATACTTGTTTCCATTTTCTAAAATATGTGTTCATTTGATGAGAGACTTTTGAAGAGGAGATAAAATGTTAGTTAAAAATGATGCATTTTCAAAAATAATGAAAATAATTTTTGAAATCTTCATTGTTCGCAAAAACACATCATTCATATCGAAAGTCGCTTACTCTCCTCAGTAACAACTCAAATTAATACGTCTTTGAAAATAAAATAAAAACTATTTTTACAAAGTAAACGGACCCTAAATTGTGCCTAAAAAAATTGAATTGTTATTCTCGTCTTTATAATTATAGTGAATTTTAATTTTAATCCTTAAAAAATAAAATATAATGTTTTCATCCTCACAAAAAAATTTATTTTATTTTTTGTCCTTAATGACCAACTTATATTCATATGAATGTCAAGATCATAACTCTTTTATGATTAAGATGTATCCATGTTATGTCCATTTATTATGTTCAACCTTTCTCTGTTGATATTATGTTTACAAAATGTCAAAAAGATATCAAAATTATATTCATTATGGACCAAAACTAAAACAAAAAATTTGTGATGATAAAAACATCTCATTTTATTTTTTAGAGACTAAAATCAAAATTTACTACATTTATAAGGATGAAAAACTTACTTAACCCAAATTAATTTTATATACATGATATCACTTTTTGACTTTCTTTGTTATGAAACAAAACAAGCACAAAAAGATAACACTAAATTGTTGGTTTTAATACAATCTTAATCTTCTAATTTATCTTAATTTACGAATTTAGTCTCCTAATGTTGAACTTTAGTCATTTTCTTAGAGTATGGATGATAATTAGACACAAACTCGACGAGTACCTGCAAAAAAATACCCTCATTGGATATGGTAAAATCCAATTTTTATGAGTTTGGACTTGGATCCGGATAATTACCCGTAAACTTAAATGGGTTATAAGCATGGGTAAGGACACTATATTGCCCAACTCTGCAATCTGCATATACATATTTATATAGGCTTAATAGCAGTTTTAGCCCCCTAACTTTTTCAAAGTTGTAATTTTGGCCCTCTAAGAAGAAAAAACTACAAAACCGCCCCCTAAGTTTTGCACATATGACAATTTTGCTCCCCAAGGCAAATTTTGACTCGGTCTACGCTGACGTGGCACCCTAATTGAGGTGTCACGTGTTATTATTTTTATTTTTATTTTTGCCTTGGGGGGCCAAAACTACTACAGTTGCAAAACTTATGCGGCGGTTTTGTAATTTTTTTCTTAGGGGACCAAAATCGTAACTTCGTGAAAGTTAGGGGGCGAAAACTGTTATTAAGCCATTTAGGCTAAATAATACGATTCGTACTATTTTATGAGTTGATTTGAAAAAGTTTAGATCATAGTTTTATTTCAATTGTGATGTTTTTTTACTGTTTTTTAATAGTTAAAGTGCGTGTAATAGATACGGGTATAAACACTAAAGTTGTTGCCCATGAGTATACGGACTCGGGTATGAACATTTTTACAAACGCAAATACGAGAATGAACACTTTAACACCATGTCTAAAGAGTACCCATTATCATCCTTATCTTTAGAAGGACACTTTTAGTCATTTTTATTTTATTTATGATTTTGATTTTCATAACTAAAACCGGCTTTAGTAACTTTTTAGACTTAAATAACTTTTTTTTATTTTTAGACAAAAAATACATGTAGTCCAAAGAAGTACTACGTAGTAGTTAATTTTTTCAATCCACGTATCATAGTTCATTCTACACGTCTTAACACAATTAATAAGAATAGTTAGGAGTAAAAAGACAATTTTTTTATGAAATTGTAAGTTTTGTCAATTATCTTCTTAACGTTAACAAAACTTCAATTACCTCTCTAAAATTTCACAACGTTAATCTATTTATCTCTTCCGTCAAATTCTCCTGTTAGTCAACATCACTTTTGCAAATACATCTCATGAAGTTTTGCACTTACGTACAAAATGTCCCCCGAACTTGAATATTTTATTTTATTTTCTTATACTTGACTCAAAATATATTAAAGGTAAACAATTAACATAGTGGTTGATATCCTTGTAAAAAAATGTATAATTATAATATTTTTCAACTTAGTTACATATTTAAATTGATGTGCTTTGTTTTATAAATAGATTAGATGACATTTTTTTTAACCAATGATTATAGATGACATTGTTTCTAAAGGTTTTAGTTTGCAATACTTATCTGATTATGAAAATTATATCAAGTGACAATATACACTATTATCATTCAACAATATAATTCATTACCATGTGGCATCATCCACTATTTTGAAATCACAGAGGATATGAAAAAATTAAACGAATAGTAAATAAACACACCTCATAGATTAAACAATAGTCCCCTAAATCTTGCTTTAGCTTTGGATTGGAATTGGAGATGCATTAGTTTGTCAGCAAAATTAGAAACTCATTTCACATATTGTTGGGTTTTGGGAGTTTTCTTGGTTCTGAAGTTGAGCCTATTAAATAGATCATGACAATATTGAAGCATAGGAATGAAACAGAAAAGCATAGGTGCATAAGAAACAACTATTCAGTTTCAAACATAATATAAGGGACAACCAAATAGTCCAGTGGAATTTAGCATGGGAAAGGGGAGTTGTTTCCAACCATGGGAAAGTAAGTTTTACTCATTAGATTAAATAAAGAACGCACTCTTATCATACTCCTTCCAACACTAGATTAATTTTACACTATCTTTTATTCCCTCTATTTCATGTCACTACCAAAATTAAACCCACTTCTCAATATGTGACCAGTGACCTCAAAAACCTCAATCCTTCAAACACTTTACCTCTTTCAAACCAATATGGTATAAAACCAGTTTAAAATATAAGAACTCATTCATTGAAACTCATATGAACATGTTAGCTCAGATACTTTTTTAATTAAAAGTTAAATATTTATCTTCATGTGTTCTTCAAAGAAATCTTCATCTTCACCAATTTTTCTTTCTACAAGCTCAGATCTAGAAATCCACAAGTAGAAAATTTTCAGATCTGATAAATCACGTAACAATAATTACCACAACCTTTCTTAAATAAACATATTAAGTCACCCATATTTCTACTCATGCCATCATTCTGCTACATAGAAAATTGTAATTGGAGGAAACTCTTTAAATTTTTAGGAAGCAAATTGTAAACATGAGTGTCAATTATCTCTGAGATTTAAAGTGGAAGTTATTATTGCCAAGATTTTTTTCTTTATATTCATCCAACATAATTATGAATTAATGAATGGAACAAGGAAATAAAATAATTATGAATTAATAAATGGAAAGGAAATAAAATAAGATTTTGGTGGGTTTACTGATTGAAGAAACAAGAAGGAAGATGCCCTATGAAAATGGCAAAGGTGGGTTACTAGAACACTTGGAGAAGAAAAAACAATGATAATGAAATGAAACATGGTACTGAATTTTTTTCCCTTTTGGGGTATGTGAACAAGATGAATATGAATTGCATAAAAAATCTAGTGTGGGCCGCCTATCATAAAGCTATGCTCATCATATGTTCTGATGGTTAAAAATCAACTTTTCTATGATGGAAAACAACTAACCTTTTCCATACTAAATCCCACCAACCGTTAATTGTTTGTCTTTAATATCTTTTGAGTCAAGTATAAGAAAAAAAATATAAAATTAGGTTTGGGGGCATTTTGCACAGAATGCAAAACTTCAGGAGGGATATTTGTAAAATGTGATGTTGACTAACAGAAGAATTTGACGGAGGGAGTAAACTGATTAACGTTGTGCAATTTCATGGGGATAATTGAGGTTTTGTCAACGTCAGAGGGTAATTGACGAAACTTACAATTTCAGAGAGGGGGTGACTGCCTATTTACTCGAATACTAAGATTGTAAGATCGGACATCGTGATCAGTGTTTGAACTGTGTCTGTTCAACTTAAATGTATGAGTGAGTTTAAATAGTTATTTGTTATTTCTTCTATTAAAAAATATTAACTTTATTAAATAAAAATATAAAATTTTGGTATGAAAAAAATAATATTAAAAAAGGTTATCCAGAAAGGCACATAGTTGTCAGATGAGTCATCTTGTAACATAAATTGTCCCAAACCTAATCCAGTGAGACATGGACAGCCCACAGCTGTAACCCTCTTCTTCGCACGTGTCACCCCACAATCCCTAAACCCAATCCAACTCACACTCCTTCTCTTTCTCTCTCTCTCTCTCTACCCTCCCACTTTTTCTTTCCTTCACTCTCACTCCTATATTTGCTTTCAAAACTTCACATTTCAACCACATAAATAAATACTCAACACAACACAAAATCCACGAAGGGTTGTGGAAAAATAAAAACAAACATTTACTATTTAGTATTTATTACCTTATTTTATTTTTACCTTAAACACAGAAACAAGAAGTGTTTGGTTTGAATTTAGGTAGCTACTATAACACTAGAAAACAACATAAGTAGAACAAACCAAAACCAAAGCTAAGAAAGAGTGTTGTGTTTTAGACTTTGTTTGTCTCATCCCACTTGGACTTCCACCTCATCCTTTTTTCTTAACGCCATGAAAACAGGTCAGTCCCTATTTTCTCTCTTCTCTTAATACCAATTTCTGCAAGATCCATTTTTGGACCTTATCATATGCTTAATTAGTATTTCTCTTTTTACATATACCTTTTTAGTATACACCAATGCTTCATTTTTTATTTTTCTTTTTTCATATCTTGGTATATTTGGGTTACTTAGTCAATTTTCTTTATTTGCTTTGTAAATTTCTTTATTTGATAATACACAAAAGGGTAGCTTGAAAAGGTAAATAATGGTTAAATGAATTATAAAATTAATACAGAATTTTGAGTTTATTTAAGTTTGTTATTATGGCTTTTGGGTGTGTTGTTGTGGCATTCTCTTAATTAAAAAAGAAAATTAAGTGGAGGAGGAATTGCTAGTGCTTAATTATACTTGCTTAGGTTCTATTTTACCATGATTTTGATATGGTATTTGGTTGAAGTAGGTTTTGGTTTGGTTTGGTTTGGTTCACTGATCTAAAAGAGGAAAGAAGATAACAAATAGTACAATAGAAAGCTAGCATCTTCTGTGGATAATATAATAACTTACACGCAAAGGAAAAAAAATTGCTTTGAAGGTGTATAGAAGAGAAAAATAAGGGGACAGATACAATTATTTAATTATATTCGTGAGAAGAAAATCTTCCTATATTTTCTATCTGTACTTTCAAAGAGTTAGGATATTAGTATGATGACAATTTAGTAGTTGATGGCATGGTATAGAATACCAAAAAAAAAAGAATTATAATTGTATAGGTTATATTAAAATTGACCCAAAACAATTATTTTTCTTTTGGAAACTAATTTGGGGACCAATCTCATCGTCCACTAGCGGCGGACCCAATTGAAGCTAGAGCAAGTCCGTGTGTGGACTGGCCCAACACTGAAATTGTTAGCACAAGGGTATTTGAACCTAAGACCTAGAGAGGAGCACACTTTGAGGTCTCAAGCCCACACCACCAGGTCAAACCCCAGGTTGACCCAAAACACAATAAACAATTAATAATGTTATACTTTTTTTTTTGGTACAATAATAATGTTATACTTAACTCATAAAAAAATGGTATATTAAAATTCTAGATTCTCATAACTGAAATTGCACGTTTGAGTTTATGTTAAAATAAACATCCATTGCTGCATGCAATGCATAAGATAAGAATGCTTATTGACATTTGTAACTCTGACAAATTTGAATATTGTTATTTGTCTTCCTTTAGTGGGAGATGAATGGAAATCATCCTTTGTATTGTATAGGAGGATATATCTTATGGTTGAGCACACTGTCTCTCGTCAATTAGATAAAAGTACAATTATACGTTAACGACTGGGTATTTGAAGTCGTTTTTGGACTATAATCAAAATTAGTAAGATTTGTTTCTTGAATTGTGCTTCCTCTACAAAGTTTGTAGTTAAAAGATCATGTATCTAAGAACCATTTAGTTTATAATTTTGCTTTAGATTTGATAGTTTCTGCTATTTGATGAGTGTTTATAATGACATGTAATTTGCATTTCAGTATTCCGTATGTGATTTGTTACACTGAGTAGCTGTTCAAGTTGATCTTAAGACGACCTCCTCAGATATCAATACTTGATCATCGGTCTTTTTGTTTGGTGCACCGAAAGGGCAGTGTTTCTAAGCTGATTTTTATGGGGACTAAGGAGGATAGCACAACTAAACCTTCTAAAACATCTTCATCAACTCAGGTTCTTGCCTAACTTCGTATACGATTTTCTTCTACTTGTTCTCCCTCGTATATGTTTCCTTATCATTTCGGCTTGCACTAACAGGAAGTACCAACACCAACAGTACAACCATCATATCCAGATTGGTCAACCTCCATGCAGGTAATGGAACATATGATAGATTTTTTTTCATCACACTTTGACTTCTAAGCACTTCTGCAGACAAATTATAATCCTGTTTGGATAAACAGCATAATTAGTGTTTCTAGCACAAGCACTTATCATACAAGTGTCTATGAATAAGCTATTTCTATAATGAAAGATAAAATAAAGTCGAACTGTTTTCATATAAACTATAAGCTATTTTTATAAGCTATTCCGGAGAGCTTATAAAAATAAGCTGAACATGGCTTACTGCTTCTATAACCTCTCTCAAACGGTCACACAAGGGCTTATGTCTGTAGTTAAGCTCAAATAAGTCAATCCAAACAGTCCCTATTATGTAACTGATGATTAGCTTCTTATTTAGGCCTACTATAATCCTGGAGCCGCTCCGCCTCCCTATTATGCCTCAACTGTTGCTTCACCAACCCCGCATCCTTATATGTGGGGAGGCCAGGTAAATGGTGTCCATCATTTGAGATGTATGCAATTATTATACTCTATGTCTGATAATCTTCTCATGCACAATTTTGTTGATTTTTTCAGCATCCTATGATGGCGCCATACGGGACTCCAGTTCCGTATCCTGCAATGTACCCTCCTGGGAATATCTATGCTCATCCTAGCATGGTAGTGGTTAGTCATTTTTTTCATTCTCTAATAGGTACACCGCGTCTATGTCTCAGCAGAAAAATATGATTTTTTCATCTGCTAATTAACATTTTTCCAGGCAACTTTTTTGCCATTTTTATCAATATTTGGCATATAATTCGTTATACTTGTTTTCTTGTGTTCGTTTAGTTTCCTTAGTTTTATCATTTTGCTAGACTCCAAGTGCTATGCACCAAACTACAGAGTTTGAAGGGAAGGGACCTGATGTAAAGGATAAGGATTCATCTAAAAAACCGAAGGGCACTTCTGCAAATACAAGTGCCAAAGCAGGAGAGAGTGGAAAGGCAGGATCAGGTTCAGGCAATGATGGCTTTTCACATAGGTTTGGCAAACCTCTTGTTTATTTGAGATCGTTTTGAGATTTTTCCTCTTCAATTTTCATTCTTAATATGAATTTTATATCCTTAAACAGTGGTGACAGTGGTTCAGAGGGTTCATCTAATGCTAGCGATGAAAACCAACAGGTATATGACAGATTACCATCGTTACATGTGCTCTCATTTGCTTTTAGTAATAACAACCTGAAACACAGACACATCCACATCCACGCCGGTAATAGTTTGAGAAAAAAATTGTGTAATTGAATGTAAATGCATTTTTCAGTGTCGTGTCGGCGACACTTGTCATACACCGGACACACCTTCAATATGAGTCTGTCTTTTTTTTCACAAGTCTAAATTGTATTAATTAATTTACAAACATATTGACCAGTTTTCTGTATGTATTTTTGGTCTAATGACTTCTATCTTGGTAGGAATCAGCTAGAAACAAGAAGGGAAGCTTTGACCTCATGCTTGTTGATGGTATGTATCACCTCACCTGCAATCATAAGTATCTTTTTTTTTTTCCCGCTGTTGCTGAAATAGGTTAGTGTTTCCATGAACTTCAGGAGCCAACGCGCAGAACAATACTACTGGACCCATTTCTCAATCATCTGTTCCTGGAAATCCAGTTGTCTCGATGCCTGCAACGAATCTTAATATTGGAATGGACTTATGGAATGCATCTTCTGCTGGTGCTGAAGCCGCCAAAATGAGACACAATCAACCTGGTGTCCCTGGAGCTGGTGCACTTGGCGAACAATGGATGCAACAAGTATGGGTCACATAGTTGTTTTTGTAAAAAATGTTCTGCTCTCATATTGCTTTTGGCGGTCAATATTTTCCATCTTTGTGCTTATATGACAATTGATCCGAAAAAATAATTTTTTTTTGTTGATATCGTTTACTTTTCATTACCATTGCATTACTCCCTTCAACCTCCTAATGTGTCTGATCTTGATAGGATGATCGTGAGTTGAAAAGACAGAAGAGGAAACAGTCTAATCGAGAGTCAGCTAGGAGGTCAAGACTACGCAAGCAGGTAAGTTTCGGATTCATACTTGGTGCTCACTTGAACAGGACACTGAGCCTTTTAGTGGTCCACTAACTACTTTCGCCAAGTATGAGTTATTTAATTCAAATATATTTTTATATTTTGTTTAGGAATGTGTAAAAAAGATATATAAAAGACCTAATATGGAGAGTAGGTCAGATAGCAACCCAGATCCTTTATAGCCGTCCAACTAGACCAGGAAAATCCCAGTTGTTGTATCAAACTGCAACATTGATCCAACAACTGAGGTTTGGTTGGACTAGTTAGATGCCAATAGCCTATAGAGGATCTGTGTTGATCAAATCGCAACCAGTTACCCTGTAGTTGTCCAACAGGAAACTAGGTCAAACTTTTAAATAAGGCTTTAGATTTAAATGGTTTGTGATTAGACAAAATTTATTTATAAATCTGAGGTCATTTGATAACTAAACTATGTAGCCAACATGACTTGGATGACAAAGGTTGCATTTTGTCCATTCATACTACCATTTTACTTCAGTAAAAAGTAATGTGTTTTGCATTTCTTGTACCAACTAGGCTGAGTGTGAAGAGCTACAAAAGAGGGTGGAGGCGCTGGGAGGTGAGAATCGAACTCTCAGAGAAGAGCTTCAGAAACTTTCTGAAGAGTGTGAGAAGCTTACATCTGAAAACGATTCTATTAAGGTATGTTTCTCTTACCATTCTGCCCTAAATTTACTGGTTGTCTGCAAAGCACCGACACGGACATGACACTCACACGTTGTCACTGGTAATAATTTGATAAAACGAAATAGTTGAACATCACCACTCACCGCATGTGCCGGTGTGTGTTAGGCACCGAACACATTCAATTTGAACTGTCGGTGGCTCGGGACTATATAGCTGGTTGTCATATATCTTACAACTCACAGCCTTAAATTTAATTATCTGAAAACAAAAATTGTTGTAAACAGGAAGAGTTGGAACGGTTGTGTGGGCCTGAAGTAGTTGCTAACCTTGAATGAAACAAAGAACAGTTCCTCGGTGTCGGCTTTGGTGGCAATAGCGAAAATTGATTGACTCTTTGATTAAGACAGTTCTGCAGCTGGACTTTTCAAATCAGTGGACTGGTCTTTTAATTGAGAATAGGATATAATGTTTTTTTTTTTACATTGTTTTACTAATTTTATACCATTAATCTTCAACTGTAATTGCCCTTATAATTTACACTTAATTTGTTATAATTTGTACCTATGCTGGAGAATAGAATATGTAGGCCACTGAAGCACTTCTATTTAGTTTTGCAAATGATGTTGAGAATCTAGCTTCAACTTTCCAATTTTTTCGATTTTCCTTACCTTAGGCATGTTTGGATTGATTGTATAGGGTGGAATGGAATAAAATAGGATAACACTATTATTTCATTCCATTTCATTCTATCATATATTACCAATTCAAACATATCCTTTGTGTAGATTGTGGAATCATTTTTTCATTCTATTTGTTGATCAAGTAGGGTATACCCTGAGTTTTTATGAAGTCAGATTTAAATTTCACATTTGTTCATGGATATTTGAGAAGTTGGTGGTGGGTATTTAGTTTCCTTAGTTTTGTGACGATGCAGCTTTTCAAATTAATTTAGGCAATCTTTTTTCTTTCTTTTTACATCCTTTTACACGTTCAGATGTCATATTTTTTCAAAGATAAAATATTTCATTCATTCAAATAGCAAAAATTTACACCATTTGTAACTGAGATCCATTTAAAAGCTTGATGTTTTTTAATATATGCTTATGCATACACATCGGTTAAGGAGTGACCAAATAATGAAGTGATCCAATTATCTTTCACTTGTGCTGTACTATAGTAGTAAATAATTCTGAAACTGATGTTCTTACGTAATCAGAAAACATAGAACTACCAAGCTACTACCACAAATGTTGCCAGTGTTTCTTTTTCTTTTCAATTCTGCAGATGCCTGAGTAAACAAACACCTGATGGACCAAGGAATGTTCTTCTTCAGAAATTAGAAATATATAGATCTTCATTTGATCATGTCATGTATAACTAACTACCCTGGCAGTTGGATTTCAGAGCATATTGCATACAAGTATCAAAATTGAGAAACCATATGGATTAGGAGAAAACATGATTAGCCAAGTGGATTAAGAACTGAATAAACTGACATTCCATTCTGAATATGTCTACATAACTTTTGGAATAAAATAAAATAAATATATAACTATGGTTTTAATTTTTAATTTTATTTTGTTAACGGCCTAGGTTGTAAACACATACTCGAATAAACACGTACGAAAAGGAAAAATACGATGACTCCGATTTAAATTTAGAATTTCACGTAAAATATCCTCAAAGTCGAACCACTTGCCATACAACATATGATTTTAAATTGTAACCTTTTACTTTTATATAAAGAAACACCATATAGACAAGTTTTTTTTTTTGAAGGAACCATATAGACAAGTCATAGAACCATTTATTTTCCCAAACAATGAACTTCAAGATACTAACGGGATCAATTAGATTACAAGATATTGAGCTATTTAATCTCTCACTTTTACAGCAAAATACACCTTACATAGCTCCCTTTTCTTCTCTAACAAATTAGATAGACACACCCCTCCCCCTAATTTATCACCTATATTACACAAAAACAAAATGATCTGGAAAAAAAATACAAGCTTTTGTATTTCTTATTTCCCAGCTTCTTTTTTTTCCTTTTAATATTTTTAGTTTTACATAATTAAAAAAAACTAAATTAAAGTTAAATTAAAAGTACATTCTTGCTAATGTGAGCTTCATGATAAATTGATAATACTTCACACCTTATATTTTCTTTGTTTTTTGATTTCTACATGCTGCTGCTTCTTCTTCTTCTTCTAACACCGCCAAGCTGACGTGGCAACCATGGCCCTCTCATGCCAGAAAAGCACCAACTCAGCTTGTCGTTTCGCCACGTGGAAGCCTCTGATTTGCACCTTCGCAAGCAAACACTCCGCTTGAAAATCCGCGAACTGACTCAACTGCACCGGCCTCATTCCGGCGCCGTAAAACGCCTCTCTCCACGGCGTCGTTCTTCTTCCGGCAGCTTCCACCGCCGCTATTATCTTCGGCCGGAGCAAAAGCATCTCGATCCTCCTCGCCCACTCTCCTCCTCCTCCCGCCGCCACCGACGCATCCAATGACTCCAGCATCATCGAGTAAAACTCCAAACTATTCACAACACCACGACGAAACGACGCTGCCGCTGCAGCCTCCGTCCATCCTTCACCGTCGACAAAAACCACCACACCAGGAGTTATCCTCCTCACATCCGAAAGAAACGCCGCAGTACCGTCGGAACCAAGTCGACAGAATATCGCCGGCGTTAACAGAATCGCAGTCTTCTCACCGTCGACGAATCTAACCGCCTTAAACGACACAGTTTCAAAAGTTCTTAACGGAACAAAATCAACCTGCACGCGAATTCCAAGATCATGCGCGAACTGATTCAGATTCTCACGAATCAACCTGCTTTCAACGGCGTACTCCTCCGGCACGACGGCGGTGATACGAAGCAACGGCGAACCGTTGACAGCTTTTTCAGCAATCTCTTTCATAAGTGAAGCGTATTGAATTCCAAGACCAATTTCAAAATCAACAACATGCATGTATAACGATCCATGCAACGCTTCAAGTAAAGCTTGGTTCGTTGTGAAAATTGAAAACATTGGAATAGGTGAAATTCCAGAAAATGCCTTGAAGGTTCTTATGGTTTGAACAATCTCCACCATGGAAGAAAGACGCGGTGGATTAGTCCGGTTTGAACCGGAGAGAAGAGATTGAAGTGCGTCTTTGAAATGAAACGCGGCTCGGTGTAACGGTTTACCGGTTGGAGATCGTAGCCGTTGATTGAGCCGCTCTAATATTGCTTGAGCTAGTTGAAGATGGTTGTTATCGAAACAATCAGCAGCACGAATAAGCTCTTCAATGAAATCCCAGTTGCTATTGGTGTTGTTGTTTGGTTGATTGTTATTGAAGTCATTAACTAAATGATCCAGATTAGTGTTTGTGTTAGGGTAATTATAAGCCAGGTTTTGGTTATTAGAGTAAATATCTGAGAGAGAAGTGAAGTCTTGAGTTTGATCAAATTGGTCTTGAGAAGGGTTAGGGTAAATTTCTGAGGTATTATTGGTGTTTTTCAATAGGGGTATTATGGGAGTTGAAGAGTCGTCTTGTAAACCTAAATCTTTCATGATGGAATCCCACCAATCCAAATTTGGCAAGGAAGCATGATCCTCTTGTTCCACTTCTGGATTATGTTCTTGTTCTTGTTGAGATGGTTTCTTTTCTGGGCTAGGGCTACGACAAAGCTCGAGAACGGACCTCGGTTCGTAGCACAAGGTGGTGGTTGTTGGTGTTGGTGTCGGATTGGGAGTTGGAACGTTAACGATGATATTTTGAGTGGTGGTGAGTTTTGGTTGTGGTGATGATGATGAGGAAACCGCGGGAGGAGGAACTCTCATTGCTGGCTATAGGAGAAAGGTAAGAAAGTTAGAAAAGATGTTATTGTTATGATAATGCCTTTGTTGTAATGAGAGTTGCTCTCGTTCGTTGCTTTAGTTTGTGAAAGTGAAGAGAGTGAGAGGGGCTTTTTGATTGCCATGATCGTTGCCTTTTTATCTTTGCGTGTGTGCATGTAAAGGCTGTCTTGTGGGTCGCTTTTAATATCTCTATTGCCATGCCATGTATGTGTAGGGATAAAACATGTGAATGGTGGGTGCCATGCATGTTCTATTCTATCACTATTTTGCACATTAGTCACCAAAGTGTTTTCCATTTTTTTCTTTTGGTTTTTCTTTCTGATGGAGGCAATTTTATTCGAACCATTGACGTAGACTATATGTGAGTTGTAACTACCTCTTTCAATCTCTGAATTTGAACTTTGTTCCCACATGATGAATTGTGGAATGTCAGCAACATTCACTTTTCAACATTTTATCTAGTATCACTTGTTTATTGGATGAAATCAATGTATGTCTCAACACTTTGTGTGAGTTCAATTTTTAAAAGATAGAGTCAAAATAATTTAAACCAATAAAAGAGTGAGTATTAAAGAAAATGTTCAAAAGAAAGTGTTGTTAGCATTACTCGAATTGAATTAAGCGAGTCTACTCTCACCCACTGGACTGAAATATTTTTTTATTGGCTTTCAAGTAAAAGAATTATTTTCCTCCAAAAATAGAGTAAAAGAATGATTTGATAGATTAAAATAAAATGCAATTTAATTAGTTTGGATGGTTTCTTCCAAATAATGTGATTTGGTTTTATCGGTTGCAATTAGTTTTTTCTAAAGTGTAATAACTAATAACATATTTATATTAAGTTATTAACATCAACATCTATATAATATATAGTATACTAAAAATTAATAGTAAGGTAATGAAAATCAGACATGAAAATAGTAAAAAAGAAATTAACTAATTAGTAACCAAATAAAAAAATAAAAAAATAATAAAATTTGATTGTGTTATTTTTAATTTTTTTTGTTTAGGAATTTGGTAGCTTACTTTTGTGCTAAAAAATATTTGAAAAGAAACTAATTATATATGTGAGAAAAATGATCATTAAAAGTTTTCTGATCAATGTTGTCGTGTTCAACTTCAACGTGAAGCCACTTTTGTCGTGCCTTTTTTTTCCCGAGTGAAGAAAGGAGAAGACATGCTTAACCATGTATACATGACATTATGACACACACACTTTTAAACCAATCATTTAACTTTTACACTTTTTAATTAAACATAGTCTAGTTTCACAAGAAATTAAACAACCAAAATAGTCCCCTTCTTGTAAGACTAAACAATTTTTTCAATATGACTTTTACCATCTTTTGGTAATTTTAATTTTGTGGCATACGGGCAATATTGAAGAGAGTGTTAGAAATTAAATCAAGAAAAATCTAGAAGACTTTAGAAGTATGATGCACTGCCTATGTATTTGCTTAACCATTAAG
>Ga0315915_1005047_pt1 | contig 16522 bp, 11 predicted proteins | sample MpolbnodulesMG_FD_207738 | JGI IMG/M metagenome (GOLD analysis project Ga0315915, IMG submission 207738) | Medicago polymorpha root nodule microbial communities from Los Angeles, California, United States - branched nodules | ecosystem: Host-associated > Plants > Roots > Nodule | place: USA... | reverse complement strand
AATAACAATTAACGAACAAATAAAAATAAATTATTTTTTTTGGAGAAAAAATAAATTAAATTATTTAAATTGTCAATAAATCGTTGTACTGGTCAAATCAAATTCAATAGGATGTTATTATTTTTTTAAAATCAAATGATGTTATCTAATTACTAGTTTTCAAGTGCATGTTTCCCCCTTAAAAAAAAAAACTATATGTCTGTCATCTGGTTAAAAAAAAATTCTGTCTCAATAATCAACTATGCAAAAAGATCAGCATCTACAAAAAATCTTTAACATTCGTCTAATGAAAAAAATATTATATCTTTTTCAATCACGTATGCCACATACGAGGATACGGTCAATTTTTCTTTTTTTTCTATAAATAAAAATTAGGATAAAGTTTTGTACCAAAAAAAAAAAATTAGGATAAAGAGAATTTTTTTGACTAAATTAGGATAAAGAGATGGTGCATCAATTTAAGATAGAAAAAATCTTCGAACTTTTATATTTTATTTATGAATACGTTAATTTCTGGAAATTTCTTAAACAATTTCTTAAACAATTTTGTGTGAAAAAGAATTAATTGATTTGTAATGGTTTGGTTCGGTTCGGTTCGTAACAATTAATTACGGTTAACAACGGGTGAAACCATTGCAGGATATGATTGAATGTGAGCAGTTCTACATGTTCCCTCTTTTAATTTAAATAAATCTGAACCACTTATTTAATCTATTGGTATTTTTCTCGTGGTTCACCGGTGAGGGACCTAATTGTACCCTCACCCTAGAATCCACCGTAATTTATAATAGTGATTATATGATTATTGATATCAAAGAAAATAAAATAAAAATTGAAAATGGTAAAGGAAAAAGAAGAAATAGTACTACAAAATTACGCTTTTTTTCTAACGGAAGACGTAATGAATTAAAATTACAGAAACACTTGTACCCATTGGAAACGATTGATCAAGTTCGTTCATAAGCTACAAGGAGATAAACAAATAGAGAGAAAATGTTTACAATTAAGTTTGTCCATACCAAAAACACCCTAAATACTAATCCATTTTCCTAAAATAAAAGAAGCAAGTAAAATAATGATAATAATATAAGAGACCAGTAAAATTAATGAAACGAAAGAAACAATATAAATAATCACTTCACATTTAATTGAAAAAAATAGAAGGCAAAGACTTACATTTGTTTTGATTAATCCTTGTTCCTCTCAAGTAGAAGAAAATGAAAATTGAAGATAATCTATACTGAGAAATGTTACTTCATCTCAATATCTTAAGAACCATATAGAAAACGTTTTTCACTTAGCCTCACTACCAAAACTTCATCTTCGACTCCTTATGTGTGTGGGATAAGTTACAGAATACCCAAGGAGGTTGTAAAATTCATACATAGCATCCATGTTATCGTTAAATCCAGCGGTGTTTTTTATTTGCTCGAGTTGGAGTCGAGCCATTTTTCTCTCATGTTGAATTTTCTCTTCATTCCAATTATCAGACAAAGTTCTCTTCACTTCTTGATCATTATGGAGTTTCATGATTATGAACTCCTTCTTCTTCTTGTCTTGACTTTATTTTCTTCTTTGCAACTAAAACACTTTTTCTCTCCTTCACGCACACTTTCCTTTGAGGGAAAATGGTTTTACCTTGAATGTACCTTGAAACTCTTTTCCTGGTAGCAATTCTATTGAAGAGTTTTTGGTAGTTGACGTTGATTATATTGCCATTGATATCATAGCTTTTATATACATGTGGTTAGTTAATGTTAAACAGGTGGTGTTTTTTTATATTTTGGAAATCTAAAAACCGGTTCTTGATCTTTCTTTATCTTTTCTTTGACTACATATCCACTAGAAGTATGAGATATTAACTGATAACTGCCTGTTTATTATACAGTTATATCGGTTATGTTGTTATCCTATAGTTGTATTGTTTGAAGAGACATATATGTTTGGTAGTAGCAACTCAATGCCTAAGTGCACAATAAGAGCAAAGTAATTTGCAATAATTTTTTGGAGCTAATATGGTGTTGGGAATGAGAAATTGTAGAAAGTAATGTGCTTGACTGGTGCAGCCTTGGTCCAACTATTCACTAGATAAGACATCCTAAAATGTAAAATCTGCTTATTACTTGAAGAAAATCATGGTCAATGGTTTTCTCTTGGCTGAAGTAACGACTCCCAAAATCTTGGTCAGTGGTTCTGTACCAACCAACAATTTCATATTTTCATGACTATAAAACACAGACGCCGAACACCACATGTGAATATACCAATAGTAATTAGAAAAAAAACAATTAGTTGAATGTAATCACATATGTCGGTGTCGTGTCAGACACCGGATACACTTTTGATAAGAAATGTCAGAACTATGAATCAAAGAGTCATTTAATTAAAAATAAGGTCCATTTTTGCAGTGCATATCTCCACTTTTTGCTTTAACTTAAAGAGTATAGTAATCTTCAAAGTAGTTAAAGGCAAGCTCAATAGAACCAACACATTTTTTGTTGACCTTTTAAGACTTTCCCTTGGCTGCAATCCCTCCTTTATTCCAATGGATGTATAAATGATTTTCTTCATGTAATGTAAATATAATTTGTACTTTCCCATGTCTTGAAATTTATCAATAGCCTCATTTGATTGAAGACAGAAAGATAATCTTTAAGCCACTTTTTTTTGTCTATTCTCATCAATGCAAATGACGAGTTTAATGAATGAATGAATGAATGATTTGTTTATTATACTGGTTCCTCCACCCATTATTGTACTAGGACTACTTATATTCCTAGGTGTCTTACTACCTCTGAATGGGAAGCTATCTATGATGTTGACTCAAATGACTTTCTACACATGCAAACCACAATCCCCCTTATAAGTCCAAACTCAACAAAAACATGCAATAACAAAAAGAATTAACAGCAAGTAAAACTTATCTACCTTGCCAACACCAATACGCATAGTTAAAGGCCTAGCACGTTTATAACTACTATCAAATACTATTCCATGTGGCTCAAATTAATCTAAAATAATCATCAGCTCAAAAAAATAAATAAAATAGTTTTAAATCTATAACAACCGCGTAACAAACTCACATGCTTACAATACTCTCTTCTAACCGTTTCATTTACCCCGCGCGCGCGTATATAAATACTTCATCTTCATTTCACTCTCTTGAGACTTGAAATCTTCTTCACCGCCATGGAAAACTCTTTAACCTTTTCCTCTCTGCGATTCTCGATGCTCTTCTTCGCAATCTTCTTCACCGCCACTGAAGCTTCATTCCCACCGCCACCTCCACACGATCTTCAAGAACATTCCTTCTTCTCTCACACTGCATTACTTCCACCTATCTTGTCTCATCTCGGTTTTCACGAGCTTGCAACCGCCGCTCCTACGCTCTCCGACGCTGCATCCACCACTTCCCCTGCTTGGACCGGTCCTTTCACCATTTTTGCTCCCTCTCATGCATCGATTCGCACTTGCTTTTCTTGCTCTGTTCCCAATCTCCTCCGTGAACACATCGTTCCAGGTATATTCACCATCGAATATCTCCGGCGTCTTGCTTTTGGCACCAAGATCGAGACTCTCAGTCCCGGCCGTTGCGTAACCATCACTTCTGAGTCGATTCATGCGAACAACACTTCCGGTGGTGCTCCAAAAGTCTTCATCGGAGGCGTTGAGATTACTCAACCAGATCTATTCAACAATGGAATGGTTGTTGTTCACGGCCTTCAAGGTTTCGCCTCTACGCTTTCTCCGTTTTCTTGCGACGTTGAGAGAATGACTTCACTCTCCTTTCCGTTTCATCCTGATCACCGTTCCAGTGCTCACGCTCACACTCCCGGCGCCACCGTGCTTCCTGCTATTATGCTACGAGACGCAATGCTCAGGCTCCGTAATAACGGTTTCAGCATCCTCTCCCTTGCGATGAAGGTAAAATACGCAGAGCTCATAACTCTCAACAACATGACTATTTTCGCCGTTGATGATCTTTCTATATTCTCCGGTTCTCAATCGTATATCAGCAATGTGCGATTCCATATCATACCGAATCGTTACTTGTCAATCGCCGATCTTGAGAAGCTTCCAGTTGGAACTGCTCTGCCTACATTGGAGCAAGGCCAGTCGCTTCTGATCACTACTTCCGGTGGAGTAGTGACATTAGCACCGATGAGGATTAACTATGTGAGCGTGAAGGTTGCTGACGTCATCCGTAATGTGAAGATAGTTGTGCACAGTGTGTATTTACCTTTTCCGCATATCAATCCTATTGCGGCTGCTTATGATACTATCTTAGGAGGTGAAGGAGCATCGGAAGGAGCAGGTGTCGGAGCCAGAGCTGCTACTGTATCAGATTCTGCTGGTCAGGTGACGGAAGAAACCTGCTCTGCTCTTGATGGACGTAGTGGTTGTGCTGCTGATGTGACTGCTGCAACAGGTGTGTCTCCCATGCCTCAGGTCAGGCCAATGGTTGAGATTGAAGATCACCATGGCCTGTGAGTGCGATGCTTCGAAGATGATAAAGATCGCGATTTACTTCTTTCTCAGCTGAAGTAAAACTATATGAAATTTGTAGTTAATAAGTTTACACTATTGTTCATCTAATGTAGCTTATTCACACCGTTGCTCAGTTCTTTTTAGTTTGTGCTGTACTTCTTTGTCTCATGAAGTGAAACTCTGAATTTGTAGTTAATTCACACTATTATCCATATATACTCTATGTTGCTTAAATAGTTCGTTAATAAAACAATTTGTGGATTTAGTCTTTACAGATTTTCTTGAGATTATCTTGTGTAAGATGTATCAATTCATGGTTTCTGCTTAGCGAATCTTTTGGTGTCAACTAATGAGCTAGTCTTTTGGTTTCTGCTTGGTCAAAGATATACGTAAGGGATTGACTTTGTAAAGTTGGTATGTAACTCATGTGAAAGTTGGCAGTGACAATGAGTGAAGGAGACTAGAGAAGTAACAGTCTACTGCAATTATGCAATTTTGAGTTGCTCTAACCATTTTTTACAGAAAAGAGTCTGAGGAATCATTACAATTTACACAATGAGACCAGCACAATTTGTATAATACTAAAATTTTAAAAATATTACAATATATCATGATGATTCTTTTGGAGTAAGAAAAGAATTGGTTTAAACTGAGCATAAAGCTAACTTGTATGTTCTAAAGTAACAAAGGAAAAATTGAAATTGCTTGTTTAATTATGGCCTAAGAAGGCTTTGCTTTTGCAACAACCCATGATGGATGAAGGTAGCTTCCCAACCCCTTCAATTCCTTCTTCAAAAACCACTCCCATTCCCATATAGAAATGAGACTCTATATGACAATGGAAAGCCCACACACCAGGATTATCTGATCGAAACCTCAAAGCAGTCCAACCAAATGAGTGCACTGCCACAGTATTCTTCATAACGGGGTTCACCAAGTTATAATTTTTTGGGTCTTTGTTCACATCAAACTTACCCTTTCCATATCCAAGTACCCAAAAATCATGTCCATGAAGATGCCATGGATGTGTCTCACTATTATTTTTATTCATAGTGTTTGCATTTTGTAGTATAATATCCACAGTTGTATTGAACTTCAGTCTATAAATTCCATTGCTAGAAGTAGCATTTGTGTTGTTAGCCACACTGAAAATATCATAATTATTAAAATCATAGCCATCAGGTGGAGGCGTTTGGTTGAATTCACCAATTATATTCTCTTTAAGTGCAACGAGATAAGGGGTGTGAGGTAGGAAAAATGATACGTTGTTAACAGACCAATGACGAACACCGTCTATAGTGTTTTGTGTGTTGAGCAAAACTACGACTACTTGGAGGTTTGATTGTGTAATTTTGGTGAGCTTTGATTGCAAGGCTTTGAGTATGTCTTGATTCAACATTGTCCCAAGCTGGTGGAGGTGGTGGAGACGTTGGTGGCAACCTCATTGGATGGTTTGGGTAGTAGTTGAAAATGCCTAAACCAGGTGGGGTTGTTCTGTTTCTGCTGACAACATTTGAGGTGATCCAATAGTTTCTTGATGGGTCTTGATCAGTTTTGACTAGAACTTAGTATGTTTCACCTGAGTATTTGTAGAGATTCTTAACCAGAAAAGGATCAACATAGTGTCCATCTGCTTCAACAACAGTCATGTTATAGCCCTGCATTATTACAAACATGTCAAAACTAGTTCTGGACGTAAAATGTGAGAAAAATTAAACAAGGTTAAATTGTGGTAATATGTCATGACCCAAAATCTAAAATCGTGACCGGCGCACGAACTAGAACATCCTAGTCCGGCAAGCCTATTGACGACACTTGACAAACTATAATTTAAACAATTTTCAAATTTGACTTTCATAAAAAAAATATTCACTGAAATTTCGACAGAGCTTCCTCTGTATTTTCAACATTTCCAAGATTTGAATCTTGTTTTAAGAAAACCTGTTTCAGCAACCAGTATCTCAAATAACATTTTTTTTCTTCATATCTGTACAACTCAGAATAAAACATCCTAGACTTCCAAATAGCTGCATATACATCAATTGACATTAAAATATAAAGAGAAGCCAACCAAGGCCTACCAAGAGCGACACTGCAAAAACATTGAATCTGCTAGCAGCTTTTTACGCTGCTTGGGAATCTGAAAAAAATAGAAAATAAAAGAGTAAGTCACAAGGACTTAGTGAGGAGACAACAATCACCACCAACTAGAAGGGGAACACACATGGGCACGATTAATTACTTTTCTCAAATCTAATTTTAATTTACAAAGCTAGTACCCATATAAAAATATAATAAACTCACAATCAAGTGTACCATGAAAATTCGGAAAAACTTTGTAACTTTGTCAAACCAAATAAGACTATATCAAAATCCCAATGTCGTAAAAAGGTGAACCAAAATCCACAACTTTAAAGAAAATATAGAAATCACGCATAATGAAAAGGAATCGAAATAATCAAATCCAAATAGAATATAAAAATCGGATTTAATGAAATGGGATCAAAATAATCAACTTCAAAGAAAGTAGAAAAATCCAATTTTAGTGAAAATATCAAAATGGGTGAATCGAGAACTAGCTCCATCTCGTTGATAGCCCTCTCCTCCTAATGGCGGCCTTTCCATTGGGGCGGCTCCATCTAACGGATAGCTCTTTTCTCTCGACTCAAAACAAAGTGTAAAACATTTTCAATTAGGGAGTTTACCTCTCATTGATAGCCCTCTCCTCCTAACGGCGGCCTTTCCATAGGGGCGGCTCCATCTAACGGAGTAACTCTATCTAATTGAAATCACATACTAGGTGCACCTAGGTCGTCGTCCTTATAACCGAAATTTACAAAACACCATTCTTAAAACACATGTCTAAAATCATATTCCGCAACATAACGGAACTTATGTCAAAATAGATATCATCAAAACTCAATTGAAAATCCACTACTTATAATCATAAGTAAATCCAAATTCAAATCCAAATCGCGTACATATTTATATCAAATCCTTCCAAAAACGCATATTTCAAACCATGCTTTACAACGTATGAAAAACTAGTGCCAAGATACATGAAATCAAATATCAATTCTTAAATCCACTACTTTATAATTCATTAGTAAATTCAAATTCAATCCAAATGAATTACATATTAATATCAAAATCTTTTAAAAACATATATATCAAAATCATATTTCTCAACATCTCAAAACTCATGCCATAGTATATGCCATCAAATCTCAATTACAAATCATTTGCTCAATAAGTCATAGATAATTTCAAATAGAGACCATAATAGTATTGATGACTTTAAACATAAGTATCAATGACAAGAAAAATGTTCAAAGGGTGTGTTCCCATTTTTATAAACACTTTAGCATAAAAAGATAATCAAAATATCAATAATATTAATATTAATATTGAAAATATGTGATAATGATCATTATCAACTCACAACTATGACGAGTCAACTCCGTTCTTAGCAATGCCTTCCGAAACCGGAGCAATTTCCACCACATCAGAATATTATACAATGCATTCAACTCTTATTAATACCTATTTAAGATCACACTACCCATATATAAAAGAATTTGGCAAAACCCTCAATTTGCTACACTTTGGGTTGAAAGGGATTCATGAAAATCAATGATTTTTACTTTCTATACTAGTGCCACTACTCATCTAAGCTAGATATCAACTCTAAATTTTCATGAATCATAAATTTGTTACCTCAAGAACACCAAAGAGAACACTTTGCATGAGTGGGTACTTTTTCTAAAACTTGAAGTCACAATAGATGAAGAAAATTAGAGGAATGGCTAAAAGAAAGATGAGAGTGATGATATGATGAAGAAACAAAGAATGGAGCAAAGGTGGTTTTGAGGGGAATTGGAGTAGTATTTTACGGGGGAGACAGAGAAAGAATGTTGGGTGGGTCTTGGTATTTTCTAGAATGAGGGGAGTGATATGGTAAGGTGGGAGAACATAGGTGGTATGGTTCGGTTTTATTGTATTCCATTTTTTTTATTTTTTAATTCTATTAACAAAGTGGTGTGTTACATAATAGTCGGGTCAAAATCTTTTGATATTGCAAAGAATCGTATGTGACTGATGTGGCTTTAATGGTAGTCGTAGTCATTCTGTGATAGTAGATCGATGTGGTCAAAACTAGACCGGTGATCAAACGAGTGAGACTTTTGGGTCATGGTTCAATTGGTTTAATCCCATGACCCTTAACCCTAAATTGTGGTTCAACAATATGACTAAGAAATAAATAAATAGACATTAAAAATGTATATTTTTTTTATAAAGAAGCCAGACTGGTTGAACCAATTGTGGTTGAACCGCAGTTCAACCTGGTTCTATCGGTTCTATAGGGCTGTGAGTGTGAACTGTCTGCGGCTGAACCATGTGTTAAACCGGCTGGTTTCCAGTGAAACCAGTCGGTCCGATTTTTACAACATTGTCGTGCATACATCAAAAACCTTGGTGTCTCAACTGAGATTATTGTTGCAGACCTTGTTTAAAAACTTGAATGATACTTCGAATAATTGAGTGAATGAATGATTACCTCTATTTGGAAACTGAGTGCTGATAAAGCAGTCAAGCGTGCAACTCTAATTCTGCATGTTTTTCCTGAGACGACTGTTTGTGAAAAGGGAGAGCATTCAGGATTTGATGAGTTACAAACACCAGCAGGTACGCTTGGTGATAACGAACAGTTGTATCTTCCTTTTCCATGAATCAGAAGTGACTGAGGGAAACCAAATATACAAAGAAACAATAATACCAGCAATTAGAAAATTGAAGAAAGAAAATTTAGATATAAGATTTTGAATTTGTATTTTTCTGATTAGTATATCCATCTAATTATTACCTCTGATTCCCCCACCCATTGAAAAGGGATTGCAGACAATCCAGCAGATTGTTCATAAGTACTCTTATGGTACCAATCATTCAAAATAACGCTTCTATCAAAGTCATAAGAAAAAGGTTCAGGGTCATTAGGTGCCACACGAATCATTCCATATACCCCTGCTTCCCTTTGCATTCCATAGTGAGCATGATAAAGATATGTACCAGGCTGTAACATTAAATAGGTAACCAAATTAGATATTAACCATTTTGACGCTATGATTGATGATATAAATATAGTTTGTTAGTGTTGAAATTGAAGAGCAACGGATCAATGAATAGATCATGTTTGATCAACGGTGAGTTTGGCAAAATCATGGTGTGTGCCACTAAGATTTTGACGAAAACTACACTTAAAGCTTCAATAAAATCATGGTGCTACCATAATTTCGTCAAACTCACAGTGAGTCTAAACATGAACGAATTCATTCATCTTTTCATTTTGACAACTTACCCTATCAACAACAAATCGATAAACAAAGGTGTCTCCAGGTAGTATAGGACATTGAGACACCCCTTCTGTTCCATCAAACCAAGGAGTTCCGATCTGTCATGCACAAACCACATCAGTCATTATAATTAATCATTAAGCACCAAAATAGATTTGTCCCACGTTGTAGTTTAAAACAAATATCTGGTATATTATAATGCGTATATATGTATTTTCTAGCTCTGATTGACGCTTTGACTGTTTGAAATTATTTGCGCTGACTGACTATCCTGTCGAGAGTTTGTTTTCACTTTAGAAACTTCCTTGCATTTACTTCTAAAATCTATTAGGGAGAAGTATTTTCATAGAGTTGTATATCCTGGTTTGTGCGTATTTTGTATTTGGGAAAGTATCTGTTTTCACCGGCTTATTAATTGAACTGAATTAGACATTTTTGGGGCCTCTTTGAGAAGGAACAATAACACTATCGGTTAAATTAGCATGCTCAGTTGGTCTTTTACTGATAGTACTAGTCTACTAGATTATCGATTGTAGCTTAGAACTTCTCAATTCTTGAATTGATTCGGATTGCAATTTGCATAGAATTGCACAAGTTTGGTCACAGGGTTTTGGATTTGAGTTTTTTCAGCTTGCACAATGCAATTTGGGGCAATGATCAATCCAAATTCACCCTTCTATCTAGTGCTTCACTTAGTTAATAATTGTTTTATTATAAATTCACGAGGAATTGTGAAGTGAGTATATGTAAGATAGATATTAAGACTCATAAAACGAGTTCACTGAAGATAGGAAATATACATACAAATAGATATCTCCTTGAAAATGAACAAACACAAACCATGAGTTTGCAGTACTAACAAGTGCTTCAATAATAACCATCCTTTTTCTTTATGCATTTGTCAAGGACTCTGTAAAGTCTTTCTTAAGCATATATTGATGTATTATGCATACATGTGATTCTTGAATGTGACCATATCATTGAGGTGTTTCCTTGTTGAGCTTGCACCTACATGCCACCGACAGTCCTGTGAAATTAGTGATATGGAATATGACTTTTAGGTCATATGTTACTAAGTAATTAATTACTGGTAATGTAGTCATAACTTCAAAGGCAAGTGAAAAAAAAAATTAAGTTTCATCTTTTGTATCATGTTATGAAACAGTGGAAACACCAGTTTAGTTAATCAATTAACGAATATGAGAACTTGTGATTAATGTCTGCACTATTATTTACAATCAGAGGAGCATGTTAGTGGCACAAGTAGATTTGTTTTGAATGTTTCAACTGGGCATGTCAATGCTTAGAAAAAAAACATTAGACGCGTAGGCAAAAATGGTAGGGGATAGCAGTGCATTTGTCCGTTAGGGTACTGGAAATGGAATGCAGATGTGCTGCTTCAGGGTTCATGAGCATACATGCTGTCCAAAATAGTGAACATGGTAGCAGTAGTTAGTTAGTAAACATATAAATTGATTAACCTGAAATCTCTAGAGGCTGGACCTATCAAAGTAGCATGCATACAAACCCAGTTGGTATTTAGAAGATTAATAGGATAAATCTGTTTTCCATCTGCAGGGCTTACACTAATGTTCTAGATAGTTTGAGCTGAAGATGATTGACTCACCTGATAAAATAATGATAATAATATAAGAGACCAGTAAAATTAATGAAACGAAAGAAACAATATAAATAAACATTTCACATTTTAACTGAAAAAAATAAAAGAATGTTTTGATTAATCCTTGTTCCTCTCAAGTAGAAGAAAATGAAAATGGAAGATAATCTATACTGAGAAATGTCACTTCATCTCAATATCTCAAGAACCATAAAGAAAACGTTCTTCACTTAGCCTCAGAACCAAAACATCGTGTCCTTGTGTACGTGGGATAAGTTACAGAATACCCAAGGAGGTTGTAAAATTCATACATAGCATCCATGTTATCGTTAAATCCAGCGGTGTTTTTTATTTGCTCGAGTTGGAGTCGAGCCATTTGTCTCTCATGTTGAATTTTCACCTTTTTCCAATCATCAGACAAAGTTATCTCCACTTCTTGATCATTATGGAGTTTCATGATTATGAACTCTTTCTTCTTCTTCTTCTTCTTCTTCTTCTTCTTCTTCTTCTTCTTCTTCTTCTTCTATTTTCTTCTTTGCAACTGAAACACTTTTTCTCTTCTTTACAAACATATACACTTTCCTTTGATGGGAAATGGTTTTGCCTTGAATGTGCCTTGAAACGCTTTTCCTGGTAGCAATTCTATTTTATAGTTTTTGGTGGTAGTTGACGTTGATTATATTGCCATTGATATCATAGCTTTTATATACATGTAGTTAGTTAATGTTAAACAGGTGGCGTTTTTATATATTTGAAATTTAAAAACCGGTTCTTGATCTTTCTTTACCTATAAGTTTCTTGATCTTTTCTTTGACTACATATCCACTACAAGTATGAGATATTAACTGATAATTGTCTGTTTATTATACAGTTATGTTGGTTGTTCTGTTCATTTGATTGAAGATAGAAGGATAATCTTTAAGCTACTTTTTTTTAAAACTTCTCTAGATTTTTTTTGTCTATTGTCATCAATGAAAATGATGAGTTTAATGAATGAAAGATTTTGTTTATTGTACTGGTTCCTCGACCCAATTATTGTACTAGGACTAGTTTCATGTCTTACTACCTCTGAATGGGGAGCTATCTATGATGTTGATTCAAAGGACTATCTACACATGAAACAAACATTTGAAGAAATTGTTCTCTTATACAGTGTTATTATCGAAACCAAAATTAGAGGTCATTGTTCTTCAAATCACTTTGGTTCAATACTATTTTGCAGATAATATATTTTGCTTCTGTTAGAAAATAGGACTTTTTATATGCACTCATTACAATGGTAGGAAATGTGTTACAAACATAATGCTCTAAGTATACAATTTTAGGTGGCCTATCGTGAAATTCACGATAAAGTATCTAGGAATTGAAATATCGCGCTGCTTAAGAATATAACAAAACACTAAGAATACACACCAGAATAATTAAAGATAGAAACACCAAAAATAACAAATGGACACTAAAATAGATCAAATTTTAACTTGAAACAAAGTATCTACTTTCATGAGCTTATGACTTCTGATAATTGAACAGAATTAAATCTTATTGAGGCTTCTTTGAGAAGGAACAGCGATGCTATTGGTTAAATTACTATGCTCAGTTGGTCTTTTACTGAGAGTACTAGATTACCAGCGGTAGCTTATAACTTTGCTGCTCTTTTATTGATTTGGATTGCATAGAAATGCACAAGTTTGGTCACAGGGATTTGGATTTGAGTTATTCACATAGCAAGAGTTTTTTTCAGCTAGCACAAGTCTTACATACTACATAGGAAAAGGAACATGATAAACCATCAGTTTTCAGTACTAACAACTGCTTCAATATAATAAACTTACTTTTTCTTCATGCATATATTGATGTATTATTATGTATACATGTGATTCTTGAATGTGATCATCACATTTATACGACCCCTTGTCAATTGAACTAGGTCTTACAAGCAAAGCTTGTCACATATTTATTTGATGCAGATATCACTTATATGATTAATGATATCAAATAAAATAAAATAATTTAAAATGCTAAAGGGAAAAGTAGAAATGAAAAATAATTACACTTTTTCCTAACAAAAGACAAATAATGAATCAAAACTATAGATTTATGTATGTATACCCATAACAAGGATGTTTGAAACGATTGATCAAGTTCATCCGTAAGTGACAAGTAACTAAACAAATATAGAGACATTGCTTACATATAAGTTCCTCCATATTAGAATAACCTCAAAAACTAATCGATTATTCTAAATCTAAAAGAACAAGCAATTAATTCTACAAAGCAAACCATCTTCACCAGAAAATAAGATTAATTGTTGAACAAACATCGTCTCCATTCAATGATGTTGTATATAGTTTATGAGTTGAAGATAATTGACCAACCTGATAATAATATAATATCACAGATCAATAAAACTATTATGAAAAAAATAAAAGAATTAATTTCACTTTAAATGTTAGTAGAACAAAAAAAATACAAAGATCTTTGTACAAAGACTTACATTTGTTTTTTGATTAATCCTTGTTTCTCTCATGTCGATCAAATGAAAATGAAAGATAATCTATAATGAGAATCACTTCATCAAAATCTCAAGAACCATAAAGAAACCGTTCTTCACTTTCTTTAGCTTCAATACCAAAACATTGTATCCTTGTGTATGTGGGATAAGTCATGGAACACCCAACGAGCTTCTGGAAATCATGCATAGCATTCATGTCGTCGTTAAAGCCAGCAGTGTTTTGAATTTGCTCAAGTTGAAGTCGAGCGATTTGTCTCTCATGCTTTATTTTCAGTGGTATTCTCAGTTCTTTCCAGTGAGACAAAGTCATCTTCACTTCTTGATCATCAATAAAATTACCTACTAATTTTTTGTAATGAGTTTGTTCATGATCATGAACTTTTTCTTCTGACGATGACGACTTTATTTTCGTTGGAACCACACTAATGGAAATGAGTTTTCTCTTCTTGATGCATTTTCCTTTGAGGAAAAATGGTTTTGTCTTGAATGTGCCTTGAAACTCTTTTCTTCCTAGCAATTCTAATTTAGAGTTTTTGGTAGTTGACATTGATTGTATTGCTATGGATATGATCATAGCTTTTATACACATATACTGATATACACACGTTGTTAGTTATTAAGTTGCATTAAATGTTAAACAGGTGTTTATGTTTTATTTCTCATTGTTGGAAATTTAAAAAAATCGGTTCTTGATCTTTTCTTTTTCAATAAGTTTCTTAATTTTTTTAATATGCGTATACCCCCTGCCCCAAATTATAAAAAAAAAATTATTTTACATGTGTTATTCTTGGAATAAGTTTCATAAAAAGATGTAAAAACAATTTTCATTTGTTATTAGTTATAGAGAAAATAAAAGGGAGAATAAAATGAATGCAATTTGCATTTAATTTCTCTTTAAAAAAGATGATTTTTTGAAAATAACATAATTAAATATGATAAAAATTTGTTTTTTACTTATAACTTGGAACAGAAAGAGTAAGTATGAGATATTAACTTAACCTGATAGTTATCCAGTCACTTATGCCGTAAGCCTATAGTTTGTTAGTTACCCCTCCTTGTTCATTAGACCATCCACAATGGTGGGTGTTTAAACTCATTTGGGGTTGGCTTAGTGGTTGACTTGTGATCTTGGAATTTGCTCCTCCAAAGGTCTCAGGTTCGATTCCCTCTGGTGCCAATTTCGGTGACCTAAGTCCATACAGAGCTTGCTCTGGCTTTAAACGGGCCCCCCCCACAAGTGGGCGGTGAGATTGGTCCCCTCGAATTAGTCGATTCTTGGATCGGATACCGAGTTTTCAAAAAAAATAAAATGGTGGGTGCTTAACATATTTAACACCATATTAAATAGGCCCCCGTTGCGGAATAAAATATATGAGTGCCTATAGAGAATGGTGGCTATGGAAGCACCATCTCTCTCTTCGTTTTTTGTTGACTTTATTTAATAAATCTTAATAAATTAAATAAATTATGTTGAAATGTAATGATATAGAATTATTTGTGGAACCTATTTAATAATTTCTTTTGAAGTGCTGGGTTGGAGAAGAACAATGCTTCTACAATGTTTATTATCATTGTAGAACATTTACATTATATAAGTTTTTAAACATGTGACGTCTTCTCAACAGGCTTGTAATGTTTTATAAATTGCCAAGTTTTTAAAAGTTAAAAAACAAAATTGCATTTAAGCTTATATATTTTTTGTCTATTTCTACATCATTTTTGTTTGGATTTAGTAATTTGTTCATATTACATTCCAATGATAATATTTGCAGAGTGAGGTGTTTGCAGCAAAATGCTGAGAAGAGTAATTCAACAATCTCTTCGCACATTTCATCGCCCCATCACAGCCGCACCATGCCGCCATTCGTATTCTTCTTCTACAATCTCCATCGACCGCTCTTCCCTTCACAACCCACCTGGTAATGATAACACTCCACTCTCTTCATTTCCCCTTTCTTTTCTTCTTCAATCTCTCATTTTTCTTCCTTTTCGCAGAACATTCTCACCAACCCACTTCCGATTCTGAACTCGTCAAACACCTCAAAGGTATTATCAAGGTACCCATCACTTTAATTCTCTTTTCTTTTATCTTCAACATCATCAAAATTTGTTTTTTTTTATGCTTTTCATTTATTGGGTCATTGATTTATTTCTCAGTTTCGTGGAGGTCCTATTTCATTAGGTGAGTATATGTCTGAAGTTTTGACAAATCCTAAAGCTGGATATTACATCAATCGAGATGTTTTTGGAGCTCAAGGTGATTTTATCACATCTCCTGAAGTTAGCCAGATGTTTGGTGAGGTTAGCCAACCACCTCAATTATCCATCAAATTTTCACTTTCATAATTAATCTTGAACTGTGTTTGCAATTGTTCATTAGAATTTTTAATGAGTGAAGGATTCTAATTTGGTGTTTTGTGTATACTTAGATGGTTGGTGTATGGGTGATGTGTTTGTGGGAGCAAATGGGCCGACCGAAAAGAGTAAATTTAGTCGAGCTTGGTCCAGGACGAGGAACTCTTATGGCTGATCTTCTTCGTGTAAGAAATTGAA
>Ga0315915_1005044_pt1 | contig 16527 bp, 2 predicted proteins | sample MpolbnodulesMG_FD_207738 | JGI IMG/M metagenome (GOLD analysis project Ga0315915, IMG submission 207738) | Medicago polymorpha root nodule microbial communities from Los Angeles, California, United States - branched nodules | ecosystem: Host-associated > Plants > Roots > Nodule | place: USA... | reverse complement strand
CATCATACTAACTCATAATAAGGTGTCTTATCATTTAGATAAGAATAATGACATGGTTCAGTGCTTATACTAAGTTTTATTTCAAATAAAAACAAATTTCACTGTTTTACTTTTTATAAACATTATTTCTTATGTGTTAATTGTTAATGATAGCTTCACTAGAAACATTATTTCTTACTTTTAGTGGCTATGAATTTTGTTCGTGTGTTCCTGTTCTATCGATTCCTGTTTTATCGATTACACCAAACTTTATAATTAACAAAAATATTGATGCATACAAACAGAATTGCACATAACCAAAAACAAAACAAAACAAAATAAAACATAATCGGAAAAAAAATTAAGCATAAATCAGTAAAAAAACACCTGAAGATGATGGTGATAGAGAGAGACCGATGGTGTGAGATGTGCAAGAAGAAGATAGAAAACTCGAGTGAGTTTCGTCGTCTAACAGACACATGTGGTGAAATGGTTTTTAGAGTTTGAGTCTTTTTAGGGTTTGAGTTTCTATTTATACAAGACGGGTAATAAATGGGTAAAAAGGTAATTTTCTTCATTCGGGTAGGGTTTGGGTATGGGTTCGGGGTGGGTACCTATATCCCCGTTACCCGTCCCGTACCCGCATTTTGAAATCGGGGAAAACCCAAACCCATACCCAAACCCAATCAAACCGGGGAAAACTTGTCAAATTGGGGATGGTTTGGGCGGGTACCCACGGGCACGGGTTTTGTTGCCAGGCCTAGGTACAACTAGGGTTGGGAATAGGTCAGGCCGGCCTACAGGGGTCTGCGGTCTGGCCTGCTATGGCATGACCTTCCTGTTTAGTAGAGAGGCCTAGGCTTAGGCTATTTAAAAAGCATGTTTAGTTAAATAGGCCAGACTTAGACTTCCACAAAAGTCTGTTAAGCCTGATAGGCCGGCCTATTAATACTTATCTACTAAAAAAAAATTTAGATTAAAATAATTGCATACAATAAAAATAGAAACATATTTTTCTCTGCATATCAGTCTCATAATAGGCTTTGTTGTAATAGGCTTTTAAGTAGACTTTAAGGCTTGTTTAGCCTATTTATTAGGTCAAATGAACTATTTGATGACCTTAATTGAAAGTAGGCTTTCAGGCCAGATCAAGCTTTTAAATAGGCCAGGTCAAGTCAAGAAAAACGACTTATGATAGGTCATAGGCCAGGTTCAGGTCTGTAAAAATTTTCATAGGCCAGACTCAGGTCTATCGAAATTTGGCCTGACCTGGCCTATTGCCACCCCTAGATACAACCTCATATCAAATTTATTTAGGCATATATTCACAAATATAAAAAGCTATAAGAGAAAAACATTAAATAGTGACCAAAACATTTCTCTTTCTAATTTTTTATATTTGTGATTGTTCAAATAAATTTGATTTTGAGCTGTGTCGAAAAAAATAGCTCGTTCAAGTAATGGCGGGTAGTTACTTTTGTTCTTGGTACAACAAATATTTAATTAGTTATTTTATTGGGGTTTTGCCTCCAAAAGGGATAGTCAAAATCGGACATGATGAAGTTCACTTTCAACCACCAACACATTTGGAGTTTAACCTTTTCAAGAAGAGCTGCAAGCAAGCTGTTCGAATTGATTTTGAAAAATTCTACTGTTGCGATCTTTCCATATAACATATAAGACCGAAATCCAAATAATAGTAAAAGCTATCCTCGAGTTTTTTGGGAAGCCTCCAAGAGCACAAAACTTATTAGCATGTATATTTAAATCACCGTGTAGAACCGTAACAATACCAAGCCGATGCGAGATCAAGAGCCACAAACGACTGTAGTGATCGCACTTAAAAAACAAATGGTCCCTTTCCTCCTCCTCGCCACACAAGGTTGCACAAGACACTAGGGAAACATCAATAGCATTCCTTTTGCGCAAGTTGTCCTTTGTAGCAAGTTTATTCAGAAAGACGTCATACAAATATGTTCACCTTTAACGGAACCGCTTTAAGCCATAAAAACTGATGAAACTCTTCAGTTATGTTAATATCAACCGCTGTTAAATAAGAATAAGCCGATTGCACTGTGTATTTGTGAGATGTGTGGAGCCTCCACACCCATCTATCGGACAAGCCTTATTGCAAAACAAAGTTAGACAACCCCTCCACACACTACCCCACCAAACCTCCCTCCCACGCAAATAACCTCCTCCTCCACCTCCATGCGTCCCCCCTCAGCCCCCCATCCTAACACACACATTTCCCACACCGTGGCAAATTTAGTATGCGATAACTCAAAAAACCTAGCATAAGACGATGCTAACGGAACATCATCCAGCCACGGATACTTCCAAAACAGAGTGGTACGGCCATCCCCCACCTTCCTAACAATATTATCAACTAACCACCTAACATCCGCCAATCCCACATCTGATCGGATTTGGTTTATATTACACCACCAAATCGATCCAACACCCTCACAAAACTACACCCTCCCTCCTTTCTCACCATACTTCGCGTGAAGCACTAAATTCCACAAAGTCTCCCTCTCCTCCAACACCCTCCACACCCATTTCCCCAATAAAGAAATATTAAACTCTTGCAACCTCTTCACCCCCAAGCCTTCGTTCTCCCTTTTCAAACAAATAGTATCCCATTTGATCCAAGAGAGCTTCCTAAAGTCCGCACCACCACCCCAAAAAAAAAATTAGTAAATAAAGAATCAAGGATATAAATAGATTCAGAAATTGGGGTCAAAAACTCAGTATTGAAATCTATCTTACGAAAGAGAATCTAGAAGCTTTGAATGATCTTCACCAAATATCTCTCTGTTGCTTTATTTAAAAAGTGGTAGCTAAGGTACTTGCTAGTCTTTTAAATACTCGTCTTTCTAAATGCACGTTGCAGAAGTAATATGCTTTTGTTGAGAATCGATTGATTATTGATAATTTAATGGCAACCATTGAAACTCTTCACCATATGAGATGTAAATCAAATATGGTGGATAAGAGTTATGTCAAGATGGTTATGCAGACGATGTAGTTTTATGATAGGTGAACTGGATGAGTATGTGTATGGACAGTGTTTACTATCAAGTATTGATAAATGATGAGAATGTAGGTTCAATGATAACAAAAAGCGACCTTGAACAATGTGATCCAATGTTATCTTATCTATTTATCATGTTTGCACATGGACATTCATCCTTACTTACAAAAATATGGGGATGGGGTGTTAGGGACATGAAGTACATGGTATTAAGGTGCATTGAGGAGCTCCTTTTCTCACACGCACCTTTTAAGGTGAATAATTCTAATTTAAACATCTCTTAGAGGAGGGAAGTGTATGTTTTTACTTTATAAGAGATAAAAGTGTATATTTTTGCATAAGAGAGCAAAGAAATGTAATTCAAGCTTCTCTTATGGGAGATGAACATAATTACTCTTTATTTAATTGTCATTTAATTATGGAAAATGTTAACTAGTGTCTCCGGGCACTGGTTAAGGAATTATAAAAGAAAATATTTTCTCGAAAATTGTGTATTTTACTAATATAAATTAGTAAAATTAAAAGTTTTTAAACAAGACAAATATATTTGTATCCCGAAAAGAGAAATATGGATTGTCTCGCAAATTAGGAAAATTGTGAACGACCGATCGAAATAAGTCAATCTAGATCGCAAACATTTTTTTTTTTTTTAAGTAAACTTACTTCAGGGGTCTTTTATTTTATTTATTTATAACACTTGAGTTCTTTATTTATTTTTTGTCCTGTTCAAATCATTTATCTCTTAAAATGTGTACAAATTAATATTTTTTTATTGAAAAAATACTTATGTGTCTTACCACGTATTATTATTAGTAATAATTTTTTAAAAAAATAATATTCTCATTGAAAAACCACAAAAAAGAAAGTAATATTCATCATCTTCATATGTTTTTTCATCATAACATCCATGATCATCTCCAAACTCATATTCTCACCATCTTCATCATCAATAAAGTCATCATCTTCACCATTCTGTACCTTATGTTTACCTAAATTTACATTCAAATTGTTCAAATATCTTCACATCTTCTTCTTCGTATGATTTTTGGTCAAATATCTCCATTCCCATCATCTTCTAAACTCAACATTCAAAATCCTTAAATCTAAAAAACCTTAAATAACCAAATTCATAAAATCCTTAAATTCAATTAAAAGAGATAAGGGTTGTATTCATGTGTTTTCTCTTCTTCCAGCAATATCACAAACCTCTCTAATTAACTAAACAAAAAATTCCCCAAATCATTTCCTTCATTGATATTAAATTCCACTTTAGCATTTCTACATTTTTTTTATAAATACCTTCCTCGATATTTGTCTAAGGTTGGTGTTGATTAGAATATTATGGGTTTGATAATATGATGATGAGAATGATGAACATATGAATAAAAAGATGAAGATTGTTTTTTTTTTTTGGGTTATTTTATTGATACAAATTATTTATAATTAAAATTATTACTAATAGTCATATTTGGCAAGCCAACTCAGCATTTTGTTTAATAAAAAAAAATATGAAGAAAAGACTAATTTGTACATATTTTAAGAGATAAAAGATTTGAACGAGATAAAAAATGATAAAGTTCTCAAGTGTTACAAATAAATAGTATAAAGGATCTCTAGAGAAATTTTGTTTTTTGATTTTTATAAATAAAATTACTAAACTTGAGATATGGATCGTTCAATCTCAATTAGACATGCTTAATCATCGCAGCTGCATGATCGAGTGTTTTTAATGAACGCATACTTTTCATGTTCCTTAAAGAGACAAATGTGATTTCAAATATTTTTTTTAAGAAGACAAATTAATTCACCTAAATTGATACCAGAAAAAATCAAACGTGAGACGACCTTAAAATGAACACATTTCAATGTCCCAAACCAATGATTTCAAATCCTCTTACACATTCTAGTTGTGAGATTGCAAAAACCAATGAATGGATTTGTAACTAACCTAAAAGGGATTTGTCCTAGAATGAGACCAATCCTTAGATATATCAAAAACGAGGTAAAATATTCAAACTACGTGGATATGGTTCGGCCATTGAAGGGTACTTTTTGACGCTATCACATAAATTCTAATGAGCTTTAAATCATTAGAGACTTATCACCCAATATTGGAGTTCTACTCTAGTTCATACTCTTCAAAAGGGCAGTAATTGAAGTGATATTTTCGGCTATGTTGAGTGCTACCAAGTACCAACTATGATCCCTTTGTGGTTCTTCATGAGCCCCGTCCATTGCTAAGCGTTTACTTTGTTAGCAAAATGCCTTAGGGTTAGGGGTCTCTTTCCTTAGACTCTAGTTTTCCTCTTTTTTCTCAAATGATTTTTTTCCAAGCAGTTATTCTCTCCAGCCACGATTAGCTGTAAATAATTTACAATTATACACAACTAGAAAAATAATTAAAAATCAAAATCAGAGAAATAAGTTGACAAAGATTCTTTAAAAAAAAAGTTGACAAAGATGACTTTTGCAATTATTCTTATTACTTTTCACTAAATTTATTGATAATAACTAAAATAGAGATGAATTTCATATTTTCTTCAAACTTTCTTGTTCATTTAATCATCATATACTTTATTGCCACATCATATTATTGAATGGTCAAAATCACGAGTTGATCGAATTTTTGGAAATGGAGACCCAAATTGCGTAATTACAAATATGAGATCAGTGTTGCGGTATTATTATCAAAATATGGAGAATAAAGCTGCATTTATAAACTTATAAATATGATCAAAATTTATGCATTCTTAATTGTCCAAAGTTATTGACAAAATGAATAACTTCATTCATTGAAATGGAGTGTACGTTGAGATCACCTACAAAAATCTTTGCAATTATTACTAATATTTTGTCAAATACATGTTATTATATCTTTATATTATCAATCACCATGTTAAATATAGATAAGACTCTTTTTAATTAAGTTATTTTTAAAAATGAGTGATTATGAGTGTATTGACCACTGATTTAACAGAAACGCCCTTTCATATGAATAGTTGTGGAAAAATCATACCATTCCATATTAATACTCATTCATATCATATTATTCATACTAATATAAATCGTACCAACCATATCTTAAAATAGTTTGTTTATCACCAATAATTGTAGTTAAATTGTGCTATTGCATACGTAGTATTGCGCCACAAAGAATCACCCCGGATTTTAAAATAATATATACTCCTACTCTTACATATATATTCAAAGAGGAATATGATGAATTTGCTTAGTAACGATTTACATTTATAATTTTTTCATAAAGTTTACACAATTTGTAATTATAAACAAAGGCATGTAAAACAGTTGGAAAAATAACCACATTTCTTGAAACAATACAAACAATAAAATAAAAAGAAAAACAGAACAACACATGATAAGATTTGGAAGTTAAAGTGCAACTACCAAAATCATAGATTTTATTCAAAACCTACCCGTTGATTCGATTATGTCTTAAATTGGCATTACATGCACAAGTCAAGGTGATCATTTCAATATCCCTACCTACACTCCAATGTAGGCAATTTAATACGATTAAAGCCCTCAAAAATGCATATACCACTTATATGAATTAGGTTTACTGTAGGTGTGAGCCCCCTTACATACTTTCATATATACCATATATTAATTAAAAAAAAAAAATAGAGTAAACCCACATATAATGATATCTTTCCCAATTTGTATGTATGTGTGTGTAATCTTTTAATTTGATTTTTCTTTTCTAAGTACTAAGGAGAACCCACAAAGAAAGGTGACTCGTATTGTATGTATTTTGTTTTTGTGTTTTAAAAGTAAAACTTACGTTTTGACGTGAGAATGGGGTTATGTAAACATACATGCTTGTTTTCTATTGATGATGAGCATGTTTGTTTAATAGAGATGACCCATCAACATTAGTTCGAAAGAGAGGTAATTGTTTCATATTTGTCAAATAAACTTTTAAGTCTCGTATCAATTTCAAAGAAGCCTTGATTACTAATGACTCATTTATTTTGTGAAAATATCTTTCTATTTTATTTAAACTTGCATTAATTTTATTTGTTAATATGAAACTAGGGTTATAAGCTGAAAGAGAAGAAGAAAAAACCGACTAAGATAAAATAACATTTTCATTTATTTTTCTTCATTCCTTCTAATGAGACAATACGATGCTATATAGGTTGATGCATACACATATAAGATAAATACATCAACCGGACAATAACAATATTACTAAACAACCTAATAGAATATGCTTAAACGATCACTCTTCTAGAATAAACTACTCATTCTTCTTGGGTTAGTCGAACATTCCACAGCCTTGAAATTCTAACTTTGAATCTCGAGGTTAAACTTTATAGGTGTACGGAAGGAAAGAAAATAACAACATTAATAAATTCGAAAAAAATAAAAAAATTCTACGTGTTCAAGATTCAATGAAAATGCATGTGACTAATAGGATTTGGGTATGTCACGGATAATTTGTAGTGAAAGTTTTGTCCATTACTTTGGTATGTGTTTTTTTTCTACTGGCCCGCATAAATTTGGACGAGCATGAACACATTCATATACAAATTGATGGGTTTTGTCACGGTTGATCAATTAAATTATTTGATTAGGAAGATAATCAAAGTTGGGACCCTTAACCGATGCGTACGGCGTTAAATAAACAGAAACATTTTTTAATTTAGAAAACATTAGTTCTATGGCTCTCTTTAGCTACAAGGAGGGGATGCATGATAAGTAAATTGATAGCAAATAAGCTTTTTTTTTGTTGAGAAAATAGCAAATAAGCTTAACGAATGTCAGATAAGTTAAATGATAATAAATATATTTACTTAAATGATATAACTTTATCTTAATCATATAAGTTTACATGCTATATACAAAAGCTATATATATATATAGGCTGTCTTTCTAAGTTTGCTACATATAAGTTTACATGCTATATACAAAAGCTACATATAAGTTTGCTAGAAGACACACATGAAAGTGTTTTAGCAATCCACACCTTAAGGTGTGATTATCAACCTTTTAGTTATAACTTGATAAAAGACACCTTCATAAAAATTAGTTGGTATCTTTTAGCAAATGTCTATAGGATAACTTGCTAAAAGACACCTTCATAAATGATGTCTTCTAGCAAAACTATATATATAAATATTCTCTCTTTTCTTTTTCTCAAACCCTAGGCGTCACAACTTTTCTTATTCTTGATTTATCAAAGAGGGGTGATTTAGGATTAAATTTGACCCGAAATCATCCATTCGAATTGTTTTTCTTTCTCTTTTAATTAAATAAATGAGTATTTACGTATTTTGATTTCTCGTCTTTGTTTGGTGTGTTTTTGATTTCTCATCTTAGTGCAGTGTTTATTTGATTCAGGATGAAAGATTCACATTGAACAAGCACAGATTAAATCAATGACCTTTGTGTCGTCAACGTTGCAGATCCTGAAACATGAGTATTTCGGTGGGTTGAATATAATCATATTTACAGGCATATGTACTCTGTCGTTTTATGCTAATAACATGGGTGTTGTAAGTTTGTTCGCATATTCATCTTTTATGTTTTTAGCGATTTTGAATTTATAATGTATCGAGGCATTCTATCATTTTGAATGAATAAATATCGTTTACTTCTGTTAAAAAGGAGTTTACATGCTATAAGGTAGTTGTTTAATCTTGTCTGACTATACATACATTATACAATATAATGTATTGAAAATTGATCTCTCCAGTGAGGAATTGATGGAGGCAACAGTGGCGGAAAGTGCTATGGTACGGTGGTGATGTGTCTTTGCGGTGGGACGAAAGGTGCATGTAAGCACATTAGCATTCCAATGCTCAAGTCAGTATGAGAAATGAGATGGAATGTATGAAAAGTGTGGGAAAAGGGAATCATACCTTGGAAGTGAAGTTAAGTCACCTTATATTGGCGTGTGTGAGAATAACCGTCCCCGTTAGATGCGGCACATCACTAGGAGACCGTTGAAGGACACGTACAATGTCTGATGTGTGGTGGCGTGCTTCAGTGAGGCGGCGTGCATCACTGTTGGTGTGCTCCCTCAGGCGATGCACCTTGGTTAGGTGGATTTTTGGTCCACGTGTCATCATTGGGTTGACCTTCTGACCGGTCCACAACAAAAATGATATATGATGAAAAAGAAAGCATGCTTATCTTTATCATTAAATGGAAGAGGAAATTCTAACTTTGTTAGTCTCATACGCATATTATCAGGATTATTATTTGTTAGAGGAATGCTAACAACACACATTTTAACACATACTTTTCAACACACTCTTTTTGATTGGTTAAAATTCACATGGGTCCCACCAAATTATGTGGGTTCCATATAAATTTAGTGAGTCCATGTAAATTCTAACCAATAAAAAAAAGTGTCTTGAAAATGTATGCTAAAATGTGCGTTGTTAGCATTTATCTTATTTGTTAATAATGTATATTGATATGATAAGTATTTTTATTTTTTTTTGACGAAGAAAAGATAGGGTTAGGTGTAAGTTATATTTAGGGATGGGAATAGGCCATGTCGGCCTATAGGGGCCTACGGCCTAGCCTACGACAGACCAGGCTAGACCATACTTTTTTCTTAAATAGAGAATGCCTATGCTTTTTTTTAAGCCTATTTAGCTTAAAAGGCTAGACCACATGCCTCTCAAAAAGCCTCTTCAGCCTATTAGGTCGACCTATTTAAGTAATATGAATAATATTATTTATTATTATATTATATTTTGTACTTTGAATTAAAATATAAATTTGTAAACTTTTTCAATAATTTAAGCTTTATTAGTATACATTAATTTTTTGCATACATAAATGTATTATTATAAACTAGAATAGAAATATAATACAATATATAGTCAAATTTCCTAAAACCTCGTGTTGATTATCAAAAGAAAGTTTAATCTAATTGAACTATTAGTTTGCTAGTCCATTTAAACTTAGATCGCATTGCTTATTTAAAGATGTTCATAACATATAGGCTTTTAAACAGGCTAGCAGGCCGTATCAGGCTTTCAGAAGGCCAGACTCAGACCTAAAAAGTAGGCCTATGATAGGCCGCATGTCAGGCTTAGGCTTTAAAAAAATATGGCAGGTCAGGCTTAGGCCTTGCAAAGCCTAGCTCGGCCTAGCCTATTCTCATCCCTACTTATACATAACAAACATGGGACAAATGTTTGTGAGTAATATATACAAAAACATGAGATAAATATTGTCACTAATATTTGTTGTTGATACGGAGAAAATAAATAAATATAATTTATCTCTAATAAATATAGACAAAAAAACACAAGATTAATATATGTTACCATTACTCTAGAAAAATACAAGACAAATATTTATCAATGATAAATATAAAAAAAAAAAAAAAAATAGGACATATAGTTGTCGTAGATAAATAAAAAAAAACACATGTGTAATATTTTTCACTAATACAATAAAAAATGTGGAACAAATATATATCACTGGGAAAAAAACATGAGACTATAATTTGCCACTGATACACAAAAAATACGGGACAACTACTTTCTAGTGATAAATATTAAAAACAAATTGGCATTAATAATCATTGAATCATAAAAGAAATATGGAAAAAATATTTGTCATTGATAAATATTAATTTTTTTTAAAACAAAAGTAATGTGAGATGCATTAACCAAATTCGGCAACAACAAAAAAAGAAAGAGAATTCAAAAAAAATTCTCAAACAACAATAGAGAAATACAATGAAACAAAAGGGAAATAGGTCATAACCGTCGAAATCTAAAACCGTTGAAAAATGGTTTAAAATCTCATAAAATGGACCTATGATTTTTAATTTTTTAGGGTGGGCCAATATACCACTTTACGGAAATTTGAATGTGCCAAAAACAAAAATCGTTGATAAATTGTTTAAAATCTCGCAAAATGGACCTATAATTGTTAATTTTTTAATTTTTTTTCTGGTGGGTTGTGACCTAAACCAAAATTAAAGGGTTCTGCCCTTGCCATATGTGATAACCTAAACCAAAATTAACATGTGTTGCCTTCATTCACCTAAAGAAATGTAACTTAACTTTATCCAATAATTGGTATATGGAACTTTCCTTATTCTTAAATAATCAATTATTTCTTTTGTTGCACAAAACACAAGCACAAGAGAGCCAAATAAGCCGCAAAAAGGAGCGAAGAGCTTTAAAACCACTCGTCGAATAAACAAACTGAACAAAGTAATCATGAATATGTTGAGGGTCATCCGAAGATAAACCAATCCATGACATACATCTAAAGTTAGGTAAGTTTAACCCATTTCTTACATATTCTAGGTTAATGCTATGAGAAAAAGAAGGAAACCAAGCAAAAGAGGAAAGCGTTAAGCCAATGTTTGTTAACATATCTGCAAAGGGGTTGTCTTCTCTATAAATTAATTGATAAATATAAAAATAAAAATAAAAACAGAACAAAAAATATTAAAAAGCAAGGGACTAATGATACAAAAAAAAAAAGTACGGGACAAGTATTTAACATAGTTTTTTTATGAGGTGTTTATCACCGATAAAAATTTAAAAAATGGATCAAATATTTGTCGATAATAAATACATGAGATATATATTTTTCATTGTGGCATAAAAAACACCGACAAATTTAAAAAAACACAGGAGAAATAATTTTCATCGATAAATAAAAAACAAAAAAAAAATTTGGAGATTGAAAAATAGTAGCATATGTCGCTCATACATTGCACGGGTTAACTCACTAGTTTCATTAATAATAAGAGTATTTATACAACGAAGTACATGCAAATAAATAGTGGGATTAGTTAATAATGTCCCAATCCAACAAGAATGTGAGTTACCTCATTTGTTTAAACTCGTCCTGAGAGTTTGTGAAATAAGTATTAAAGAGACTCTGCAAGCTAAAATCACTTGACCAAATTCTGTAACATCAGCACAATGAATCTTTGAGTCCAATGTTAAGTCAACATTATCAAATTACTTGTCACTTGGTCATTGCAACGCTTGGAACAAACTCAAAGCTTCTCTCATAGACAATGTCTGTTCTATGTTTCTTCTTTTTTTTACTTCGACGGTTTTCAATATTTCAATGTAAAAATCTGTGAGCATTCGATCACAATTAACCACGTAGACTATTTGTAGATATACTTTAAGAACTAATATAAAATGTAACAAAATGGTTGATACATGTATAAACTTTTTTCAAACTAATGATATACAACGTCAATTCTTAGCTTCTTTTTTTTTTAAAGAAGTTTTCAGCTTTATTTTCACATTCCCCTTTATATTGATCCTTTAATTTTTAATAAAATGCATTACTTTTCGCTCGAAAAAAATAATTAGATTGAACATTGATTATATACAACCGCTTGCAAAGAGTTAGAAATAGAAATATTCAATTTTATTTTCCCAACCGCTTGCAAAGAGTAGGTTGCAAAACAAAATGCATTAACGATATTACACACAGTCTAAATTCAATAAGCAAACTCAATAATGAAAATAATAATTCATATACAAACAAATAAGAAAAACAAAGTGACTTTTTCTGAGACCAAAATGCATGGAAACTTTGCTTCCGTTGTTTTTCTCCCTTATTGCTAAATGCATCTTCCTGCTTTGCACTATGTTCTCTTTATTTCCAATATTCCTTAATCCCTACAAAAGTATATACAAACACATAAACACATTAATTAAGCACTCAATGCACAATACGAGTGAGAAGCATTAATAAGAAACATAACTCTCAACTTTCCTTTTAGTTTGTATTTTTTTTTCTATTTCAATATAATACTATAAATAGAAATAAAATAAGCTTAGATTGATTTTTGTAAACTGTACGATAAGATGTATGACAATTTAGACGTTTCAAGAAAATTGTACAATTTAGACTATAAGAATAAAATGAATGTGAGGTCTTAGATAAAGACTTGCATGTGTTGGCATGTAAAACTATTCAATCACTAACTTTGATTCTCTTATTTAATTGTTTCGTTGATAAAATATATATATTTTGTTGATATATAAATTAGTATTTCTTGAAGTATTTTAATCGTAAAGATGTTGGTCGTACAAAAAAAAGAAGCATACCATGGGATACTATGGTAAACCATTATCTAGGAGTGGTAAGGAGGAGGAGGTGATGAATATATGTAATGTGGTGGAGGAGGGGAATAAACTGGAGGAGGAGGTGAAGAGTAGACATAGTGTGGTGGAGGTGGTGAGTGAACAGGTGGAGGAGGAGATTTATACTTGTAAACTGGTGGAGGAGGGGACTTATATTTGTAAACTGGTGGTGGTGGTGATGGATACTTGTATGGTTTCTTGGGTGGTGGTGGTGGAGATTTGTACTTGTAAACTGGAGGAGGAGGTGATTTGTACTTGTAAACTGGTGGTGGTGGTGATGGGTACTTATAAGGAGGAGGTGGTGGAGATTTATACTTATATGGTGGAGGTGGTGAATAGACGGGTGGAGGAGGAGACTTATACTTGTAAACTGGTGGAGGTGGTGAGTATACAGGTGGAGGAGGGGACTTATATTTGTAAACCGGTGGTGGTGGTGATGGGTACTTGTATGGTTTCTTGGGTGGTGGTGGTGGAGATTTGTACTTGTAAACTGGGGGAGGAGGTGACTTGTACTTGTAAACTGGTGGTGGTGGTGATGGGTACTTATAAGGAGGAGGTGGTGGAGATTTGTACTTATATGGTGGAGGTGGTGAATAGACTGGTGGAGGAGGAGACTTATACTTGTAAACTGGTGGAGGTGGTGAGTAGACAGGTGGAGGAGGAGACTTATACTTGTAAACTGGTGGTGGTGGTGATGGATACTTGTATGGTTTCTTGGGTGGTGGTGGTGGAGATTTATACTTGTAAACTGGGGGAGGAGGTGACTTGTACTTGTAAACTGGTGGTGGAGGAGATTTATACTTGTAAACTGGAGGAGGAGGTGACTTGTACTTGTAAACTGGTGGTGGAGGAGATGGGTATTTATATGGCTTTTTAGGTGGTGGTGGAGGAGACTTGTACTTGTACACTGGTGGAGGAGGAGATTTATACTTGTAAACTGGTGGTGGAGGAGATTTGTACTTGTACACCGGTGGAGGAGGTGATTTGTACTTGTAAACTGGTGGAGGAGGTGACTTGTACTTGTAAACTGGAGGTGGAGGAGATGGGTATTTGTATGGCTTCTTTGGTGGCGGTGGTGGAGAACTGTAATGGTAAGGTGGAGGTGGTGAGTGCACCGGTGGTGGTGGAGAGTGGTAGTAGTAAGGCTTAGGTGGTGGTGGTGGAGATGAATAGATGTAGCTGTTAGCTGAAGTTTGGGATGGCAAGGTAAGAGAGATTATTGTCAATACAATAGTAAGAGTAATAGAGGCCATTTGAGACCCCATCTTCTCCCAAAGTGGGTTTTGTTGTTGCTGTAATGAAGGCAGCGTCACCCTTTATATAGTTTTTTCTTACCCACTTTACCTTAATTAACTATTCATCTTGGTTAATGAACTTTGATTTGGTACATATTAAAATTCACCTAGTTTTCATCCTCTCTCAAAAAATACAATAAAATTTCTTGTAATCCTTTTCTATCATAAATAAAAATTATAATAGTAAATCATTTGACATGAATTATGATGAAATTATAAATAGATGATGTCAAATAATAATTTCATAAAATTATCCATACTAAATTTGCATTGAAAACTAAAATTACCAGTTTTTTTTAACAAATTATTTTTGCAAATGTGAGGTTATTATTAAGAGAAATGATATTTGTACAACTTTTTTTGACAACTTTTAGACAATTTTCTCTCTCATACTCACATTATATTCATACTCCCTCTCTTCTTTTTTCTCTTTCCATTGTTTTTGACCAATAAAAAGAGAAAAAAAAGAGATTGTCATAAAAGTTGTTAGTAAATAGTTATTCAAATATCAATGCACTGTTATTAATTTAAAACATAGGATACAAATAATGGCCTGCCTTTGAATAATTCAGTATGCTTTTTGGACCAATGTGACACAAGTTGGTTATTCATGGAACGTGGATATGTATTTGATAGAGACAGCAAACTATTCATGAATGAAATTATTTAAAGTAAGTGAGCTTATTAGCTGGAAAATGTTGACACTACCTTTGTTTTTTTATTTTAGTAGTATTAACTCTAAGATGGATACTATGTACTAGTCTTTTTTATATATAATTTTTTCAAATATATCGGTTTTTTTTATATTGTTTTTTTAGAAGCTAAAATGGAATTTATGAAAATCACAATGAGTTCTGACTAGCACAAGAAGTGTTAGGTTAGGAGTCGTAAAGTAGCAACATATAAAGGATAGATGGGGAGCATCCAATTGTAAGCTCATACACCACCTACCGGAAACACCACCTAATAAAGGGTTATCTCTGAAATCAATAAAAGGAAACACCAAAAACAAAGCTAACACCAAAATCAAAGACAAACCTCCGCACAACAACATAAACAAAAGTTGTACCAAATTCCTCAAACATCATCACAAGCTGCCACAAAACAACTTCCACCAAAACATTCGGTAATAAAACCCCAAACAACACTATTAGCTCTCTCAAGCACCTTCATAAAGCTTTCGGTATATTTATTTTTGTTATTGTTGTGTTAAGCTTTCGGTATTCAAAGGAATTCGATCTTTATAAATCGAAGTTTAGTTGAGAAGTAAATAAAATCTGATCAAAATGAGTATTAGGTATTCGTCCTATTGATTTTCTATTGTGCTGAATTATATACGTATTTTATTTTAATCTTAAAGAGTAAATTAGCATAATTTGAGGATAAAGAACCAATCTAAATTAGTCATGTATCATCTATATATAACTATAAAAGTATATAGATATAACAATCATTATTTGGGTTTGTAAGCTATTTTTAAGGTAACCTTCTTTTTTACTTGTACCAAGAAAAATCATTTTTTGACAATTTCAAAGTAATGCATATCACTATACGCGTATTTATCGTTGAATTAATTATTAGGTATGTGATCAAATTAATCCGTCCTTTCTCAATAGCAAACTTTGAAAAACTTTACATGTTATCTTATGTTATGTCTCACATAATGCACCAATAATTTTAATAGTATTTCCTGTTTCTCTCCCTATCAATTGACGAAAATCGTACAAACCAGCGTTAATATCTTACAAATCTTATCATTTCTAATAACACATAAAATGCAATTATACTATCACAAATAAAAATCATATTTCCTTCAACTTTTTTTTTTTTTTAAGGAATTTTTCCTTTAACTATTATTCCAACACTTTGGACAAGCATTATTATTCTTACGATGATTTTCCTGTCATAAAGTCAGTAAATCATGATGTGAATTTCTCCTCAATACATTCAATGATCTAATTTACAATCATCATGATGAGAAATAATATATAGAGCAGTAAATTCTCAAAATTTAACTGTGGGGTAGTGTTCACAATCATTAATCATGAAGTGTGTCTGATCCATGAGGTTTTTTTTTTTTTATTGTATGAATGATCCA
>Ga0315915_1005033_pt1 | contig 16550 bp, 15 predicted proteins | sample MpolbnodulesMG_FD_207738 | JGI IMG/M metagenome (GOLD analysis project Ga0315915, IMG submission 207738) | Medicago polymorpha root nodule microbial communities from Los Angeles, California, United States - branched nodules | ecosystem: Host-associated > Plants > Roots > Nodule | place: USA... | reverse complement strand
ATTAATTAATTTATCATTTCCAAATTATATTTTTCTAGTGCTTATTTCGTTCACACAATTATGTACCCCCATTAATTAAAGATACACCCCCACTATATAATCTAAGGTCAAAAATTGGGGTATGACAACACGTATACTTGAAAAATGATAGTAAGTAAAAAATTTAAATAAAGATTGTGACCACTTAAATATTTTCCAAAAAACAGTCAATTTAGTACTTCTTTCTTAATGACAAGTTGGACACAATAGGTTGCTCGGTCTAAACCTGACGCAGTACGGAAGCAAGGATTATCAAGCGCTAAACCTAGATAGAAAAGAACAAGTTTGCAAGCCATAAACTTGTGAAAATAGTGTTCCGAAATCCACCAGAAATTGAGAAAAACTCTCTAAAATATTATTGAATCAAAAAGTGCCTTAGGCTGGATAATGTTATGTTTAAATAGCAAAAGAAATAACAAACCCGTGGGCCGAAATAAAACAAAATAATAATAGAAAGTTCTAGAAAATTACCAAGACTTGGCTAAACTAAAATACTATAAAATTACTAAGCAAACCCTCCTACAACCTCTGAAGAACTCAACCCCGAGTTCTCATCTTGATAATGGACTTCATCTGCATGGCATTCATGAATGTCTGCCACATTGAAAGTGTTGGAAATGTTCATAGCATCTGGAAGTGCTACCACATATGCATTATCATTGATCTTGCGAGTCACTTTGAATGGATCATACTTGCGGGGCTGTAGCTTGCTGCAGGTACCAACGAGAAATCTCTCTTTTTGCATAAACACCATCACATCATCCCCCACATTGAAAACTTTGACTCTTCGCCGTTTATCTGCAACAACTTTATTTTCAACCCGGTAGCTTCTAACTTGGCCTTGACAGAATCTTTCACAGTCATAATCTCTTCAGCCATCTTTTCAGCAGCTACCCTAATTCCAGGAGCTTTAGGCAACTTAATCAAATCAACCACATGCCTAGGGAAAAAAGTGTAAACAAGTGCAAAATGTATTTTCCCAGTAGCAGAATGCACAGTGCTGTTAGAAGCAAATTCAACCTGAGGTAAAGCCAAGTCCAACTGTTTCGTTTTGTCACCACAAACACAGCGAATCATATTTCCCAAAGTCCTGTTCGTGACCTCAGTTTGTCCATCAGTTTTGGGGTAAGCGGTAGAACTACTGTTTAGTGATGTTCCAAATAATTTCCACAGAGTAATCTAGAAATGACTGAGGAATTTGGTGTCTCTGTCGGATGTAATAGATGTTGGATCCCATGAAGGCGCACAACCTCTTTGAAAAACAATTTGGCTATGTTACATCGAGCTAGCAGAAAATAGACAGATCAAGGCAAATATACGAATGTTGAAATTCTAGCGCGTTAGTTAGAAGTTGTTCTATGTGATATTTCAATTTCAGATGCACAGAAAGCAGATGTTTCGTTTAATGTTCCAACATCATGCAGTAAACAGATAACAAGCAAGAAAATAAATAACAAGAAAGTAAAGAACACAGTGAGTTTGTTGACCCAGTTCAGTGACAAACACACCTACTCTGGGGCTATCAAGCAAGGAAGGAAATCCATTAGTGTAGTCATTATTCAAAAGCTCTCAGCAAACTCCTCGTTTACACATTATGACCTAGGACCTACCCGTCTAGACTTCAACCTAGGAACTCCTAGATCTGAGATTTCATCTCACTATCCTATGGTCAGTCACAACCCCTGTGACCTATCAGACCTAAAACAACAAACACAAGATGAAGTTACCTTCAAACAAATAACTACGGCCTTACTTAACAGCTTTGGCGTAGCACACAAGAGTTTACAACTCTACACACAGTCCTTAACAAGTATCAAGATGATACAAGAAAAGCTCACCAATAAACAGAACTAAACTTGCATCAACCGATACAAGAGTAGAATACACAAAGGGAAGACGACTGAAAACCCTAAACGCTATTCTTCTAACAATCTATGGTTTTGATCCATTACAACTCAACTAAAGGTCCAACTCAATGCATCAAGGTGATACAAAGAGAGGCTCACAAATAAAGCACAAGTCGAACCTTAAAGATTAAATTCAATAACATAGAATTGGTGAATAAAACTAGGGTATAAGTCTTCCTTATATAGCCATTCAAAGCATGGGCTTTTTCGTCATAGGCTAAACATATATTTGTATCAAATATTCTTTTCAGAAATATATTGAAACAAATATTCTTCAAAAAATATATTTTCCAAAATCTCTTTTGAAAATATATTTTACAAATAAAAATATCCATCGGAAAAATATCTTTCTTCTGGAAACACATATATTTGAATCAAATATTCTTTTTAGAAATATATTGAAACAAATGTTCTTTAGAAACACACCACCAAGGAATCCTAAAATATTGTTTATATTTTAGAAACAAATCTTCCAGCTGATTCTGGACAAGGAGGGTTCTAAGTGGCAAGGAGGGTCACATATGCTATTGAGGGCCGACTTCAAGCCTTACGCTAAGGCTTGGGCATCTTTCGTGGTGCAAACTTTGGAGGGCACCACATGCACTTCAGAGATTCCATTACCGCGTCTCCTAACCATTGCTGCTATTCTGGATGGGGCACCCATCAATGTTGGTGAATTGATCGCCAACAATATATATATGTTTGCTGCAGGTAAGAAGAAGGTTGTGCCTCACTTGAGCATGATCTGTTGGCTTTGTGAGGAAGCCGACTGCGACCTTTTTGCTAATGACCTGAGTGCCCCAATGATGAAGCCCTTGAATGACACATACATGGATGGGTGTGTGAAGTAGTATCACGAGCGCATCCATCAGATTCAAGTTGAGGAGGCAGCAGCAGCGAACCAGCCACAACCACAACAACATCGGCCACAACCACCTCCACTTCAGTCTCAGTCTGTACATGGAGAGGGGAGCAGTCAGCAGGGTGCATATGCACCTTTTCATCCTATGCTGCTGGATTACATGTTCGGCCAAGCAAACTGGATGAATGAGGTGTCTGATCAGGAGTATTGGAACCGTCCTAGGTTCGGGCAGGAGTTCACTGAGGCGGTCTGCCTCAACAGGAGGCCTATGACTGGGTCTTTTGAGAGATTTGATGGGTCCGAGGATATTACGGACCAGTACTTTGATGTGACCAGAGGTCGAGCTCAGGATAGAGAGCAGGAGATCAGAGCCGACTTTGCTGCTGGTGGTGCTAGGTCTAGGTATCATTTTCGGGAGGACTCAAATGCAGAGGAGAACCCTAGCACATGGATTTATGAGGACCAATTGGAGGATTGAGTGGACTACCGATGGTCCAACTCATTTTATGTTTCTTCTTTTGTTTCAGCATTTCTATTATGTACTTTTATTTTTATGTTTGAACAATTTTATTTGCTTTCATGAAGTTTAACTCGGTTGTACCCCCGTTTATGTAATTGTTCTTGAACTTGTTTATTATTGATGAATTTTCTTGTTTACTTGTTTTTTTCCAGTTTAGTAACAAATATTTGTTCAAGTGGTATTCCAAAAGTTCATAAGGAGGAGTGATTTGATGTTTCAAAGGCGAAGTATACGACAGTGCAAGATAGGTAGGCACAACTCCCAGAAATATAACACTGTAAGGTTCATGGCCAAATTTTATTTTTCCAATTTACTTATATGGAGTGTTCCATGCTTTTACATTTCTAGAACTTGCATTGTTTCTCTACTGTCGATTGATCTTTGTCATTAGCACACGGAGGCAAAAGTGTTTGGTCTTGTGAGCCTTTTTGAAGCCTACCCTGATTTTAATTGTTATGTTTTTATCATTTTTAAGCCAATTTGAGCCGGTAGGTTTAGATCCTTTTTGTTCGGTGACAAACTACAAATGAAGCCTAGAGACTTTTAGAATTTAACCCATTTGCTATATCTGAGTTAGGCATTGTAGGGTGTTACTAAATAATGAGTTTGGGGTTGCTATTGGAATTTGCAACCAACTAAGTTTGGGGTGGGGGTACTAGAGAACAAATGAAGAACTTTATCATGAAAAATGAAAAATAATACGCACAAAAATGGTGTATAAAAAAAAATGAAAAAGGGACAAATAATTGAAAATCCGAGTAACTTTAAACTCGATTGTCCTAGCTGTTACAAATATTCTCTAGTACCTTTACAAGTTTTGTTGTTCAAAAGGTGAATGATGAATTGAATTTGTGTTTTAACTTCCGTAGGAGTGCCTAACTCATAATTTTGTGTAGCCTACTTATCCAAATATTATCCCACCTTCACCTAAGCCCCGTTATAACCCTTTAAGACCTCAAAGTGTGCATTGACATTGATTTTGATTGACGTTTAGAAACTATTAAAGCGTATGGTAATATGTAAATTGCATGTCGACTGTGTGTGAACCCTTTCATATTTTTGCGTGGAGTTGTGAATTGGCGGATGCGTACAAGTCAAACTAGCTCATCTTTAGCTAGTAAGGTGTTGAACTTTTGGGTATTATCGCTTGATCAGGTAATTGTTATTTTACTGTCAATTGTCAATTTTGCAAGTAAATTCCTTGAGGACAAGGAATGGTTCAAGTTTAGGGTTGTGATGACATCTCGTCATTACACAATTTTCTATGTAATTTGATCACATTTTGGTGTTCACAAGACAACTTATGCAACAAGAAAAGCAGAAAAACTGAAGAAAATACAAAGAATGAAAACGTGTCACGATTTGGTAAAAATGTGTCATGATTTTGGAAGACCAAAACATGCTCTCGACATTGAAGAAAACGTGTCACGATGACCAAAACATGACACGATTTGTGGAAACCCTAATTCAGCTGGTCGTTACTTGGAAGGAAACGTGTCACGATTTAAAAAAATGTGACACGATTTTGGGCGAATTTCTGTGCCTATTTAAGCTGAAGTCTATTCTGAAGACAAGGGTTATGATTTGTGCAGAGCAAAGTGCGATTTTGAGACTACAAGACGGCTAGGAGGGCGATTTCTTCACTCTTTTACCAGTTCATGTATGTATTTATTTCTCTAATGATTATGTTATTTTGTAGACACCATTATGAGTAGCTAAATCCATTAGAGGTTAGGTCTGAGATGATTCTTTGTAACCCTAATTGAACCATGTTGCTGTGAAACTCTATTTATTGTGAATGACAATCTAGTTTTTATTCAATTCAATTGTTCTTAATGCTTTTTATATCCTGATAAAATATAAACATGATTTAGTGAGAACGAATGACTACTGACCCTAGCTTTCGACTAAGACCTAATTGAATTATTCTAATAAACATGGTTAGTCTAGGAATGGATAATCCTTTATTAGTGATATTAGGTTAACGTGCTTAAACCTTCGAAGATTATTAGACCACCTAAGGAATTCGGGGCTGCAATCCTAGAAGAGGGTCCTAACTCAAGGGATTGATTAGGGCTATTTTGTTAACTATCGTGGAACTAGAGAATCATTCATAAGTATACCAATTAGGGGAACATCGATGACTTGAAAGACCTAAGCTCATCTCTCTCTCTTTATTTTATGTCGTTACTTTTATGCAATTAAACCAATCAACTGCCTAGTGGCAAATCAAAATAACCTTTTCTACATCCTAATTAATAACGTATTCGAATTGTTGAGATTAAAAACAGTCCTTGTGAGAACGATAATTTTTACTACTTCGATAGTTTTTGGTACACTTGCCAATTGTCTATCAGTTTTCACAACGGGGTCCTCTAATTGTTTACCATCCCTAAGAGTAATAACATTTAATTGGGTTTTGTGGTTGGCTTTAGTTTGACATGGAAAGATTCTGGGGGTTTGAGAGGAAGCAGCCACTTGTTGGGCCACATGAGAGATCTGTGTCTCCAACATTTTATTGTGAGTAACAATGGAGTCTACTTTAGATGTGAGTTTGACAAGAGAGTCATTCAAAAATCCAGTTTGAGTTTTAAGCTCTTGAATCTGCTTGGATTGATTCATAACATAATTTTTCATTAATGGTTCCAAGCTGAATTTTTGAGGGACTCTTTGGTTGTTTGCATAACCGAGTGGTGTTGTTTGCTGTACAAAAGGATTTTTAGGAGTTTTATTATATATTTTTTGGTCTGGCCTCATTCCTTGATTATATTGATCATAGATCAATTGCTTGGGACTTTTAACAGCACTACCTAGTTGGCATTCAACGTCAGTATGACCTAATATTCCACAGACTTCACAAGGTGGTGAAACAGGAGTAGGTGTGACAACACTTACACTTAATTTATCAAATTTTTGAAAAAGTGTGTCACCTTAGCAGATAGATGATCAAGGGTAGAAACTTCGTACATACCTGCCTCTTTTTTAAAGGGTGGAGGAGCAACAGCAGTGACGACTCTCTCACTTGTCCACTGATAGTGGTTTTGGGCCATGTCCTCGATCAAAGCATATGCTCCTGTGTAAGTTTAATTCATCAAAGCTCTACTTGCAGCTGCATCAACATTTATTTTTTTGGTATACCAAAGACCATTATAGAAAATATGGATAATTAGCCACTTCTCTAAACCATGATGGGGGCAAAGCCTAAGCATTTCTTTGAAACGCTCCCATGCATCGTAAAAAGATTCCCATCTTTTTGAGCGAATCCTGTTATTTGATCCATCAATTGAGCAGTTTTAGAAGGGGGAAAGAATCGGGAAAAGAATGCTTGCCTCATTTGGTCCCATGAAGTGATAGAACCAACCTGCGATGAATGAAACCATGCACTAGCTTTATCCCTTAAGGAAAAAGGAAAGAGGTGCAGATTGACGGCCTCTTGGTTTGCTTTCAAAGTTCCACTGAGTCTTAAAAAAGTAGAAATATGAAAATTCGGATCCTCAGTGGGTGATCCGGAAAATTGATTTTGCTGCACTAAGTAAATAAGTGAAAGCTTTATTTCAAAATTATTGCCTTCAACCGTTGGGTACACAATAATAGTATGTGGCTCTTCCGTAGAAGGAGTAGCATACTCTTTAAGAGTGCGTTCCTCAGCCATATCGTTATTATTTCGTGCTTCTCTTCTTCTCTTATGAAAAAATATTTCGATCTCGGGAACGAATTCACCAAGAAGTTAACGGTAAAAGAAAAGAAAGAAAAAGTAAAAGAAAAAAAAACTATCTAACCGCTATTAAAAAGGTAATTAAATTTCCTAACTTCCCGGCAACGGCGCCAAAAACTTGATGCAGTAAATCCTCAAGTGCACGGTTTACCGATGTAGTAATAAAAGATTATCGTTCCAACATGGAGTTATGAATTCAATTAACTTGTCAACAATGGTTAGAAGAGAGTTCAAGTTGAAAAGTTGGAATTTGTTTGAAAGAAAATAACAATAATAATAATAATAAAAGCGCCTTGGAATTATTGGTTCGTCATGGTGACAAATCCTTCACAAACCAAACCCTAAACCTAGAACCTTATGTTGGACCTATTTTCTAAAGACAAGTTTTTCTTTAGTCTATCACATCTCCTTTCGGTCTCAGTGAGTGTGTTTCGTTAGCAACCACACCTATTTTCATGGTTGATTGCTATTGAAATCCTTGAAGCTCGAAACTTTATTATCTCAAGGTTTGCTAGACTATTTTCATGTTTCGCAATCCTTGTCTAATTTCACTTGTTCCAATATCAAAACTTCATCTTTCGATCCTTCGCTTGATATTTGTGATTATGAATTAACAACTATTAAACTTCGCCTTTCGGTCCATCGATTAATACTTGTTAATTCATTATAAAAACAGTGAAATAGATTAGAAAATAGATTTACATAAAATTAGTGTTCGAGGCATGGTTTGATAGAGATTAGGTCATTAGACTCATCCAACAATCCCAAGACAAAGAAGTCTACTCACTCACGTTCATTGTAGACATAGAGAAGAAGAAGAAGAGGAAGAACATAAAATAAAATAAAGAAAATAAAGATGAACTTTTATTCAAAGAAACAATTGTCACTATTAATTTTCAAGAACAAAAGATGCTTCAATATATTTGCTAGATACTCTATTTATAGTCTACAACTACTTAAGCCCCAAGAAATACATCAATAAAATATCCCACAAGAAACTATGGGTTTTAGGTCAGAAATAAACTAAACAGGTAGCTTGTTCGAGAAGCAAAAGCAGGAAAAGGAGTGTTGTGGTGGTGGCACGGCCGTGCCACTGGAGGCACGGGCCATGGCAAGCTCGCGGACAGCTTTGTTGGCTTTGAATTGTAGAGGCACGGGCTGTGTTTGCTATTTTTGCACATAATCTTCATATTTTTGCGCCGAATCAGCTCCAAATCTTCTTTCTTTTGCTCCAAGACTCAATCTTTGAAATATTTGTTCCTGAAATTAAATAACTTGCAATTGAAGTAAAATAGTTCTAAAAAAGAAATAAAAACACGTAAAATCTAAATAAAACAGACTCAAATAATCTATTAAAAACACTAATTAATGACTCATCAATGATGATTGAGTGTCCAACGTTCAAACTCTTAAAACCAAGATAAATCATTAATTTACTTACATCGTCGCAATTGAAGACAAGAGTTATCATTATCATAAACACATTGCTTAACATCTCAATTTGGCGCTTGTTGTTATGATGATGATTGACTATCTTTTATATTGAGTATTGTTAAATAATCTTGGATCCCATTCCAAAAGTTAGCTTAAAGAATGTGGGGACTCAAGCATATTCATACACTCAACAGTCTGGGACTCTGAGCGATATGAGACTAACAACAAACTACATGGGCCTGAGTTCAATTCTCACATCGCCATCCATAACCCGGCTCTAATACCATCTTAGAAATCGTGGTTGGGCCTAACACAACCCTACAAAACCGGCTTGTGAGGTGAGGATTGCCCCACTTATAAACACATTATCAAACCATCTTCTATCCGATGTGGGACTTTTAACACACCTCGTCACGACCAGCACCATTGGGCTTGGTTCGTGCACATAAATGGTGGGTGGCCCGATAGCGGAAAACTGATAGCAGGTGGCCCAATCGATATTGAAGAACGTAACTCATCCTTACAAAACCGGCTTGTAAGGTGAGGAGTGTCTCCTCTTTATAAACTCTTCTCAAGAGTCCTATCTATTTGATGTGGGACTAAATCCACCCCCTCAAAGCTAACACAATGAAGGTGTTGGAGGCTGCAATGATGGCTAATCAAAGGTCGCAATTCAGGCACTAAGGCGGACCGCAATTAAGGCGGAGTTTCCAACATACCTCCTCACGCTTCAGCCTGACCCAATGGACCTGAAGCGTGGACAATGCGGGAAGCCCAACAATGGATTTAGGAGAGGCTCTGATACCATACTAGAAATTGTGGTTGGACCTAACACAACACCACAAAACCGATTTGTGAGGTGAGGATTGCCGCCACTTATAAATACATTGTCAGGCCATCTTCTATCCAATGTGAAACTCTTAACAAGTATCAAAGGAACTCTAAGAGACAATGAATAAAAAGCTAATCAACTTGATATACTTTCACACTAGCTTGCTTCCTTGGCTATATTATGCATATATATATATATATATATATATATATATATATATATAGTACAGAGATTGTGTTCAAAGTACAGATATACGTGAAAATTTGTGTGGCCTTGTATAAAGTTTGTTTGCAATCATTAAGTAATGAATCAATCTAGTGTGGTGACAAGAGATTTTAGACGGGACAAGCTCACAAGAAGAGAAGATAGTTAGATTAAAAATTAATTAAATAATGCACTTTTTATTATAAAAACTTTTTTTTTTGTGTAACAAGCATCATCCGTCGTGAAATCTTAATTGGACGGCCCATAAAAAAAAAATTTAATTTTTGATTTATGACTTCAAATATATTGAGATTAAATCAGAACTGACCAATCTTGATCAAACGATTGATGACGCTTGATTGCGTGACTACTGCAGGGACTTGCTAACGGCAGCAAATACTGGTCCGTCTAAATGATGTGTTTAAACTTTTGTGACAACACAATGCAAGAACTACTCCACCTGAATTTTTGACTTGTTTGTTTATGATGATATATGGTAGTGTTGATTCAACTCCAAGAGTTCCCCCAAACACTTCATTGAAAAAATGGCTATCTTTTCTAATGGAGTTTAGACCAAATAGATATTCTCATGCATGAAGCGTTCAAAGGAACTCTAAGAGACAATCAACAAAAAGCTAATCAGCTAGATCTGTTTCATGTTAGCTTGATGCCTTGACTAAATAATGCATAGTATAATGTTCTATATATAGTACAAATATTGGGTTCAAAGTACAAAGATACGTAAAAATTTGTGTGGCCATTTATAAAGTTCGTCTACTATCATTGAACAATGAACATAGTCAGGATGTTTGGCCATAGGAATTGGGAATATTATTATATGAAATCAAATATATTCTTCTTGTGATGTCCAAAATGGTAAAGTGATTAAATTCTTCAAAATCTAACAAAAGGTACCTCCTAAAATTTTGATGGTCCTGTCATGCTAGAATTGAAAAAAATCAAATGTTATAAGAAAAATACAGTTCATTTTATTCCAAGGAAATGCAGAGTTATAATGTAACATACTAACACTCATTTTCATCCATGGCTTTAGATATATTCCATGCTCACATCACATGATTTCAAGACCCCGGTTGCTATAATTTCTTGAGGTCACACTCAAACACATTTGATTTCATTTAACACATGTATGATCTTTGAATCTTAAAATGGAGGTCAAAGCAAAAAAAATGGAAGAATAAAATGCGGCTACTCCGTGTCTAGGTTTCTCATTTCCCTTTTGTTCAATGTTTCGTCCAGGTTCACTTCTTTGCATTTCTCTCTTAAGTTTTTATCACGGAGAAGTGCTAAATTTGTTCTATATTTATAGGGAAAACATAGTTTTGGAGTGACTTTCTCACTTCTAATTATATCCATTAAACAAAAAAAATAATTATGATTGTTATATTATTGATGTAAGTGAAAAAGATAAGTATAGTTTGTTACAATATGAAAGTACAAAATATATATATCTATAATTTTAATCAAAATCAAAATTTCATAAAAATTATTGTTTCTAATTTATATACATTGGCGCAATAAAAAGATCAGATATATAGGCAAAAAGTACGGATATGAACTAGTAATTACAATAAATAACTTGCGCAACTTTTTTCAGCTTAAAAAACTACACAGATTTTATTTCTACAAGAAAAACACGAACTTCTAGTAGTGAGCGAGCATAAGATATCACACATGCTGAACGTTAATATGTAATAATATTGTGTTTCCTTTAAATTTAAACCTGTTCTCCTTTAAATTTGTTCTTAGTTAAACTTATTAGTGTTATGAATATAATAAGTGGATGTCCACAAACCTTTGTATTTATCTTTTTAGTGACAGTATATTACTTATCCTCTATTTGTATTTATCCCTTAAGTACCTAACTTTTAAGTCATATCATTGTACTTCTCTATAAATAGAGACCACATGTAACATATTGTACACCACAAGAGAATAATATAATATCTCTGTTTCTCTCTTCTTCTCTGCTTCTATTTATTTTTGTTCTTATTTTAATAGTTTCATAACACCTTATCGGCACGACGCTCTAACCAATTGAGGTATGCAATTTTTCTTAATCTATTTTTTTTATATAAATAAAATTTAATTTTTGTATTGATGATTATAGGTTATACTGTTACAATTCCTTCAATTGAAATCAGTGTCTTATAGATACATTAAATATTTATTACATAAATTGTATTATATTATTGTGTTTATTTAATCCATATGCATTCCAGAAGTATTACATAAGGATTGATCTCATATTATAAAATTAAAGAGATCTATTATGTAGTTCCCGAAGAACTCAATATTATTCTTTGTGAATTCTGGAAGAATTCATCAAAAGAGTTACATCACTGAAGGATTGATCTTATTGTTTAAATTTGTTATATGGTTCCTGAAGAACGCAACAACTCAGTTTTATTCTCTATGAATTCCTGAAGAATTCAGTAATGATACATCCATGAAGGATCAAACAAATAATAGATTAGATCTGAAGAAATTAAAAACTAATTTTTATTCTCCATGAATTCCTGAAGAATTCATAGTTATGCATTCTGAAAGGATTGCACAATAAATTGATTTGATTGTGTATAGTTCCTGAAAAACTCAAAAACTTCATTTTTATTATCCATAAATTCCTGAAAAATTCAAATAATTGATGATGCATCCCAGAAGGATTGCACAAATAATTAATTACATGCTATATGGTTCTTGAAGATTTAATTTTTTATATTAGGAGTCAACTCAGATGTGATTATTCAAAAAAAAAAAAAACTCAGACGTGATGTTGATTATTTATCACTACTAAAAAAACAAAAATTAGTGAGGGATATTTAGTGAGGGAAAATGTGAAATCCCTCTCTAATTCCATCACTAAATTTTGCGACCAAGAAATTTGTGAGGAATTTCATTTTTTCCGTCACTAATTTCCCTCGCTAATTTTTCTTTTTCTAGTAGTGTATTTTAACTAATTCCTAGTTAATTGTTTGTTAATATGTTTTGGCATATATAATTGGAAACAACTAAATCATATATTCCTTTAAAAAAAATTTACTGAATTATATACTATGTTTGGTGGTTATCCTTGTAATTTTCTAACGAAAAAAAATCTGGGTGTGTTTGGTGTGCAAAATAGTAAGGACTGGACTGAACAGTACAAGACAGAACAACACAACACAAGACATAACAACACATGTGAAATTTTTATGACATTGGATAATTTTTTGTTTTATACGATTTTTGGGGGACGAAATGCTATTTTGGTATTTTAGAAAACTTGTACGTGAGACAAAAAGTTGTGTTGTGGTTTGGTGAGGGAAAAAAATATGAGTTTTGTCCTGTCCCTTGCCTCTAGTTTGTCCTGTACCTGAAACAGTTTTACAAATCAAACACTAGACAACTGAAGTTGTTCTGTCTTGTCTTCATTTTTTAGCAAATCAAACAGTTATACTATGATAATAAGACCTATTGATCTGAAAAGAAAAGAAAATAAATGAATAAGAGAAAATGTTTTATCTATACAACTCGATTATGCTTCTGAAGAAGCAAAATGAGTAAATATCTTCAAGAATATTTTTGAAAGATTAGTCACATTGTAATTGAATAATGAGTGATTTTTGATCAAAATGGTGAAAGGTCACATTGATCGTCATTTCCAGAAGTGAATGATTCATACTATTTGTTTTATATAACTAATTTCATGGTTCTGGTAATTGATTTATTAAAGATTACTATTGATATGATAAATGTCAAGGTCATTCAATTCCATTAGTATGAACTTAGATCAGTTGGAAAATTGATACAATCATATTTCTATTATATGGATTGAATCTTGCTAGATTGTTTCCTTATTTCATGATTAAAGTTTGGTTATGATTTTCTTCTTTCTTATTGCATAAAACTTCTAGAAGGCTTGAATTACAAGGTAAGCACAAATTATTCTCTACATAATTCTTGAAAATATCTTCTATGAATTAACGTTCTCTTATTTACTTCTAAATCCTTCAAGATTATTATCTTATAAACATTACACGTTAGATATGTATATTTTCTTATGAAATAAATTTATTTGAACTTGATATCACATGTTATTTATATTTTGGAGATATCAAACTTTGGAAAGATATTTTATTGACAATTTGTGTTGCTTAAATATTACCTTGAAAGAAAAGCTTTATGATTTATAAATCTTTACTTGTATGAGAAATTTCGTGTTTAGTTTATTTTATAATTGATAAAATTTTGGTAATGCAAAAGATAAATCAAGGCTTTAAAATATCAATTATATAATTTTATTTGGGTAGAATTTTGTTGTTGTTTATTATTATTTCAAATGGACTGGAATAAATAAAACATGTACTATTGTAAACAAGAAGTTTACAAATCATGTTTCAAATACGGATTCTTGAGTTTATTAAACAATCTCAAAAGGATTGCTCAAATAATGATTTTTTTTAATCAATTGTGATAAAGTTCCTGAAGAACTACAAAATTATTGAAGGCTCCTAAAGAGCTAATGTATTGTTACATAGAGAAGCAAAGTTGCACAATGAGATTGCATTCTCATAAAATTTTATCGAGATTTAAGATATCAATCTAAATTGATATCAGATTAAAAAAAAAGTGTTAAATGTCTCTATATTACGAGATATATTATGGAGAAAATAAGTGTAGTGAAAAAAAAATTATCTCTGATTTATACTACACTTATACTAGTGCAATGAAAGCACATATTATTGTAAACCTGAAGTTTACATATTATATTAGTAGTGCAATGGAAGCACATATTATCGTTGCAAGACCGGTTGGGTTATCGTGGGTCTATTATGATGTAGAAACTAGTTGAAAAAAATGGATATAAATTGAAGAGCCAGAAGATTCTTCAATCTAGTAACTACTGTGTGTTACTAGTTACCAGAGAAAGTTGACAATTTAAAAGAATGATTCTCACACTTATATAAGGTGTTATTTAAATTAATACAATGATCATGTGAATCACTTGGATATTATATGATTTGAATCGATGCATCAACTAAATGATCACATGTATATTCACAACCAGAAGTTTGTGAGATTTTTATGTCAACAAATTTTACTAAGAGTTTCTTTTCTAAACTTTTCATAAAGCATTTCATAAGTATCATTCGCCAATTAAAATTGATATTGAACATCTGGTAGCATATGCTCATAAAAATGGACTTGGAGATCCATTCTTTAGACGTATAAAGTTAATTGTATGATTGATACTTATGAGGCCATACCTAATAAACTCTAGTTTGGTTATGAGACCATGTCTTATAAACTTTATTTTAAGAATCAATAATTTTGTATGTTGAGATATTGATTTGCATCAAGCCAACACATTACTATATATAAGTTCTCCCTTTTATCTATCATTGGTTTTAGGTTAACAACCTAATATTTCTCATCTAAGTGGATTTTGGATGTGTTGTGTATATCACAGTTGCTCCAATATAATGCACTAAGATAAATCTTGAAAGAATAATGGGAAAATATATTTGATATGAATATCCATCAATCATTAATTGTACTGAGTCAACTTGTTTACAGTCCAGTAGGCTGATTATCAATTGATCGATTAGTTTTCCCAATATTAGGGGGGAAATAATAAGCAGTTGAAAATGTGAACCTGAAGTTCAAATAAATTATTTGAAAGGAAATATTATTGTCTCGTCTTGATCCTCAAGATATAACTCATTTGCAAAGGTAAACAAATCAAATATCAGCTGCTAATGCTCCAAACAAAATAGATGTCCATGTCGGATAATCTAATACTGCAAATGGGTCTTAATCGTGCCTGAAGTATGACAGTTCAATCGGTTCCAAATATAAAAAGCCTTGAATAAGAAAAAGAGCTTAAAGGAAAGATAACCCAAACAAGGATATAGAAACTCTAAAAGAGTTTTCTGATATAATTGATTTTGTAGTTCTCGAAGAACTATTCAGGTATCTGAAACTTATGAAATATTGATAAATTATGTCATTAATAAAAGATCTCAATGGAATGATATGAAACAGAAATGAAGTCAACGTTGACGTGTTTTTACATATAATATAGCGATATGTGTGATAAGTAATGATGAGGATCATGTATTAGAGTCTATTAAATATTATAGACAATGGAAATATCTACAAAATGAAAAGAGACAATCCCAGTGAAATCAAACTTGCTTCATAAAACATAATTTGTTTGGACTTGTAATCCACACACTTTAATGTGTGAAGTTAAATGAATATATATGATTATTCGCGCAAAAAGGGAATTAGAATGGTAAAATACATATATAGATAGTTTGATATGTACACTGGAAATGGATTGATAAATGTATACCATTTATTTTATAAGACATATTCACCCAAAGTGAATTCAAGAACTTTTTCATCCTTGATTAAGTCCGGTAGCATATTGATGAGTCAATTACTAGTGTTTTATATATAATATTTAAGTTTATTTTATTTAGATTCAATATGTTTTTATTTCCTTCTAGAGCTATTTTACTTCAACTGCAAGTTATTTTATTTCAGGAACAAATATTCTAAAGATTGAGTCTTGGAGCAAAAGAAAGGAGAATTGGAGCTGATTCATGCCAAAAATATGAAGATCTTATTCAAAAATATCTTGTGCAAAGAATTGGAAGATCTTGTGCCAAAATATAGCATAGGCGCGCCCCATATTGCCTTTTTGCTGCTTTTGCTTCTTCGACAAGCTGCCTATTTTAATATTTCTGACCTAGAGCCCATGTTTTATTGTGCAACACTTTAGTGATTTAAATTTTGGGGCTCAAGTCAATGTTAGACTATAAATAGAGGAGCCATCTAGTTTGTAAATCATCTTTTGTTTTTGGAAATAATAAGTGACAATTGTTTCTTTGAATAAAAGTTCATCTTTATTTTCTTGTTATTTATTTTAGGGTTAAATAAGTTTTTCGTCCTTATAAATATAGCGAATTTTGATTTTAGTCCCTAAAAAATTAAACTGAATGTTTTCATCCTCACAAATTTTTTTA
>Ga0315915_1005026_pt1 | contig 16559 bp, 6 predicted proteins | sample MpolbnodulesMG_FD_207738 | JGI IMG/M metagenome (GOLD analysis project Ga0315915, IMG submission 207738) | Medicago polymorpha root nodule microbial communities from Los Angeles, California, United States - branched nodules | ecosystem: Host-associated > Plants > Roots > Nodule | place: USA... | reverse complement strand
CCGGTATTTTTGTCAAACTTAAATAACCAAAAGAAGTATTTTCCTATATATTATATTATTATTTATTAACTGAAATATTCTTAACAAATATTATAATCAAACTTGTGTAACCCACTTGAGATGACATGATAGCGTTGACTTGAAACTTTGAAACGTGTTTATCTAAAGATCTTGATCGATTATTTCATATATAAATTTCGATGGTTTATTTTAGATTTTTTAAAATAAATAAATAAATAAATAATCAAACACGTCTAACACATAAGTTTTCCACCTAGTGTTCTACTTAACTTGAACTACCTAAATTGACCTTATAATTAAATAGGGTTTTGCTAGAAGACACATTTTATGAAGGTGTCTTTTAGCAAGTTATTCTATGAGCATTTGCTAAAAGACACCAACTAATTTTTATGAAGGTGTCTTTTAGCAAAGTTATAACTAAAGAGTGGAAATCATACCTTGAGGCGTGGGTTGCTAAAAGACATGAAGGTGGCTTCTAGCAAAGCCCAATTAAATATGTGAATAGATAGTTTATAGTTATTATAATACTTATCACCCACTACTGTATGTAAAGCGTAGTACAACTACAACAATATCACATTATTCAACAACAAAAAAAAAGGTAATATCAAGTCTCGCACCATACATGACCTATTAAGCTTGTGTACGCTAAACGGCGCCAATATTAATATATATTAAGTTTTGAGTAACTAAATAAGTGGAAATGAACATCACATTTTAACTAAACTTTAAGTCATTGAATATATGAGTCATATTAAAATACGAGATTTTTAACTCAGAATTGATACATCAACTATATATATTTACACTTTCATTTGCAATTTAACCGTTTATTCTTGAAAAATCATTCTCCCAACTATGTATTAAATATCTAAAAAGAACAAAAGAGAAGTCCTTAAAAATACTATATATTTTATTTAAAAAATAATAATAAAGGACCAAATGGTTTGTTGTGTACTTTTGTTGAAGCATGAAAACCTTATTTCGATGCCTTGTACGTCTCTCACACTACACAGAATTGGAGATATTCCGAGTCAATAGATAGCCCTCATCCCTTTCATAGTTTCATATAAAAGACATATCAAAATAGAAGATAATATGCATGGTATAAAGGTATCATATCAAAATAGAATTGGAGATAATATCTAATGTTCAAAAGTTGTCACAAAATGGTTGTACAAATATCTTTTTCTTACATGTAATGAGTTGGTCTAATTAGTAAGGAATTCAGATCCCCTTAAACAATAGATTTTTTAGATGTTCAATTTCTAATTCATACGCATGAAAAAAAAATTAGTTAGAAGAAGAGAACTCATTTTATGTGGTGTGTGCCTAACAAATTTCCAACTATACTACTAAACAACCATTGATATTTTGTACAAATAACATAGTCATATAAGGGCATATGTTAAGGATTCCAAAAATAATCAGTATTCATTTAGGGAAAAATAATTTTTCAAAATTTTGAAAAATAAATTAACACAATATCCATCTAATACATAATTTTTATCATTGGTCTATTAACATGTGCCCACATTTTCCTAATTATTGAGTATAGAAGTTAATTAATTAAATAGTGAATCATGCAAAGATTAGGGGGAGACAAGGAAGAGCCTTACTATGAAGAAGTAGATGAGAAGTCCCTCTCAAGGGGAACAAGCTCAAAAGTGTCACTAATCTATCTTACTATGGACAATGGAAGATGTCCCAATTTTGCAATCATGGGCCATAACAAATAATCCACCACAAATTTGATTCCTTCAATTCATATCTTCCCCTAATATTATCCCTCCCCCGCACCACATATATATAGGAGAGTACCATTCACATCAAATACTCAACTTAGAGTGAAGAATATATCGCTCTCACATACCAAATCATAAACATTTTTTAACTTGCAAATGGCAGGTATAAGTAGTATTTTCTCATTCTCATCCATGAGAGGATCTTCTTCTTCTTCTTCTTCTTCCAAGCTTCGGCCATGGCGAAAATGTTCTAAGCACATTAGGCAGCAGAAGACTCGGCTTTACATTATTTGGAGATGCACTGTCTTACTCTTGTGCTGGCATGAGTAAACAAGCAATATATGTGCCATGTTCTTGGTGCCAGCATATATATAGTTAGTCATGTGTTGATTAACCTTACCTTAATTACCAAATTAGACTAATAAAATAAATTTACAAGTAGATGGCTAGCTTTTGTTCGTGATGGAATTAGATGAAGCAGGCACCCTTTTGAATGTGTAAATTACAAGCTATATTTAGTATCATGTTAAAGATACCTAATCTAAACTAAGTTTATCAATCGATACTCAGCCTCATGCCTCAGTTTGATTCATTATTATACTGATGTGGACAATCTTTTTTGTAAAGTTCACTCATTTCTTCTTTTACTTCTATACCTAAATAAATTGAAGCAAATGTAACTTCTAGAGATTAATTATTGTTGCCTTGTGAGTTTGACATAACTTGTCCCCTATTATTATGAGCAACATCCAGATTATGTTTAAGTCGATGGAATATATATATCCTGTTAGAAGTGCAATTTTAATATGAAAAATATATTGTATTTGAATGAATATTTGTTTGTCCATAAAAGAAGTGGTATACCCATTTTTTTCCTTTCAATGAAAAGTATTTTGATCAGATCAATAAACTTTAACTAAATGTAAATTTCAATAATTAATCAAGTAAGAAGTTTCACCATAAAATAAAATTAATCTCTACATATAAAATGTTTTATAAAGAAGAGAGATTTAAACACCTTTAATAGCAAACTAAACTTATGTTCGATAATGCCGTGTTGAGTTGATCAAGAGCAGAAAATGGTATGCAACTATAAAGAAAGTGCTCTCTAGGTTTATAGCCTTTGAGCATCTTCTAGAACCACCCTACGCAAGGGCATAACTAGTCTAAAAAAGAGGAAAGACAACCTGCTGTTTGGTCATAATCCTAGTATTGGAGCAACCAAATCCACATGATGAGAACCACGTTGCCCTTATATTCTCCTCAACTGGTGTTTCCCTTATGTCATTTTCGTTAATTTTTTTCGTTTAATCGCTATGCGCGTCGATCGTTGAAACTTTTTTACATATGTATTTGATAAAATCACGTCATATAGATTTTTGTGAAGATATTTTAGAAACTATGTTATACAAGCGGCATTGTAAAGCAATTTGATTAGATGCATGTGTAAAAAAGTTTTACAATGTATGCAAACTAAATAGACGTAATGCAATTTTTGTCCCTCTATTTAAAAAAAAAAAGAAATTTTGGTCTCCATATTATAAAAATTAGTTTTCTTTATCTCTATTTAACTTTTATTTTCCTTTCTGGATTTTGATCTCTCATCTCATTTTTGGGTCGTTTTTTAATTATGTGACTTATTCATTTATGACACGTCAACACTTATTAGACATATTTATAGTGACATGGGTATTTAGTGTAGCCTAAAGATCTTGTTGGACCTATGATCCTTGAGTGATGATGTTGAATGACCTTTACATAAGATACTTTCGACGACAACAACTTTTCTCTTCGGACGAATGGGATAATGTACGTACACACTTTGACGATCAAATCAAAAAGTGTCGTTAAATAATTTATCAATACAAATACATACTTTTTTAACTTATGCTCTCTCCACTCCAAAATACATATATTACTTACGTGATGCATTCCTAAACTTCATTGTCACGAAGTTTAGAATTTTCGTTCATATTTACAAACTAAAAACACATAGTATAGAAAATAAAAATAGTTAATATTATCACAAAATAATTGTTATCAAAAGTTGCATTCAGTTGTTTTTGTTTTTGTTTTGTGAAACCGACACTGAGCAAACTAAGAGTACTATAAATTTTTACTTTCAAAGAGCATTTTGATGGTTGTTAATGCTTCAGATATTTTTAAACATGGCGGTCCACAGAGGAGTACTTATCACGTAGAACCCACCCCATTTTGTGAAGTTTGAGGTCTTCAATTCACAGGGAAAAGTTTCTGAACATATATGATTTTGGCAAGCTGGGTCGAAAATGACTACGGTTATTTCTTGTGAATTGCGGACGAGTCAATACGGTACACGTGATTGTGGACACTATTGCTGGCATTAAGTCTCAATAATAAAAGATACTTATATATCTTTTAATGTCCAGCTAACGTTAACAAAGATACTTATATATCTTTTATTAAAGAGGTTCTACATCGACAGCAAACAAGGACGCAATGTGGGATAGTGTATCAGTTGACCTCATTTACTTAGATATTTATGCAATGTGATCTCGCTTATATGATATTGTTATCTACATGTAGTCCTTTTGTAACACTACAACAAACTATATGACTAAGAATAATACATATTCCTTAAAAATAAAAAATAAAACTAAGAATAATACATATGAATGTTCTAAATGCATTAATTAAACAACCAAAAGAAATAACTTTGTATAAAAAAGTATTAAAATTATTACATTGATAAAAATAACAACTTGTTTGGTTTAATGATATAATCTTAGCTTCATTTATTAAATATTTTGGATCAATCTCTAATCAACAACAGAAGCTGAATCCACGACTTTACATGTGAGTCAATCTTAATCGGTTCTTATTTTTCTTCAACAACAACAAAAGGAAGAGACACACTTTTAGCACTATGATTGGTCTATGAGACCCCAAGGTTCTCCATGTCTTTCCACACGTTCATGGGAATTGATATCTCAAAGTTATAAAGATTATTTGTTTTTCAGTTGTCTAGCACACCAAATTTCTTGTGGAAGTATCCCATTTTTAACTGAGATAATATTAAGATCGTTTTTTATTTTTACTTTTGAAATAGCCTGAAGGTAATTTTAATTTGGACCACTTGAAGTATTGGTCCAACTTGAACCCATACAATGTAAATGTAAGGCATTGATATATTAATATTCTAACGTACAAGACTGAACGCGGAGGACCTATACAGCAGGTTGCAAGTTCATCTATGCCCACATGCCTTGCTTGTACTGGATAAAAAAAATTCACATGTAGTTGGGCCGGGTTAAATTTTGCTGGAAAAAAACTAGTGGGTCAACATATGGGATGAATAATAAAAGAAAAAATAAAAAAATGATTTGATATTTGAATATATAATGTACATCCTTCTGTCACTAATCAACATTTTAAATTGTAATTGTAATGGATGGTAAAATTCTCTTTGAAAAACTTTAACTTTATCGCATGTTATTTATGTCGCAATTACAAGACATTTGCATCACTATGAAGTCATTTTATATTTCATTCTATAGTTATAATAATGATGACTACACAAATGCTTAATGACAATCATTTTGTATTGTCATTTTATATTTCATTCTAAGTTTTCCTAGTTTGTGTTAAAAAAAACAAATACTCTCTCCGTTCCAGATTAACTGAGCCAAAAGCTCATTTCATACGTATTAAGAAAAATGTATAAATGAAGGAGAGAGAGAGAAATAGTTTTAAGTGCACTTTTTAAGTACTAGGGCATTCTCCACTATCATAAATGTAAAGTGGAATGTATTGAATTGGAAATGATGAAAGTAATATTGATTAGAGTTATAAAGGAAAAAAAGTAATTAATATTTGAAAAGTGAAATGACTCAGTTATTTTGGGATTTTTTTTTTCTCCAAATGTCTCAGTTATTATGAGACGGGGGAGTATGATAGTTGTTAATTAGGGTACATGGGTGTCTCTATTATTTTCTCTTTCTTTCTTCCCTTTTTTAAATTTTAATATCACAACATTTCTTTTTCTTGGTCTACCAAAGATGAGTGATTCAGGGTTAATTTTGACCCGAAATCATCCCACCGAATTGTTTTTCTTTCGCTTTTAGTTAAATAAAAATAATTGTTTTCCTTTCTCTTTTCGTTTGTTTTTGTGATTTCGTCGTCTAGCACAACTATGTTTGTTTTGATTTCCCGTCTTTGTGTCATGTGTTTTTTATTTTCCGTCTTAGTGCAATGTTTATTTGATTCAGGTTGAAAGATTAGTTTTGATCAAGTGCAGATTCAATCAATGATTTTTACGTCGTCAACGTTCCAGATTCAAAAACATTAGTATTTCGGTGGTTTGAATATAGTCATATTTGTAGGCATATAAACTCTGTCGTTTTATGCTATTAACATGGATGTTGTTTGTTCACATATTCATCATTTTTGTTTTTAGCAACTTTGAATTTGTATTGTATCAGTGTAAACACGATGTACTCTGTCAATTTGAATGAATGAATATCTTTTATTTATTTTTAAAAAAATTAGGGTATATAGAGGAGTAATTAATTTTAATTAAATGGTGAATGATACATAGATTAAAGGTGACAAATACGACCCTTAGTATGAAGTAGAAGTGGATGAGAAGTCCCTCTCAAGGGGAACAAGCTCAAAGGTGTCATCGATCTATCTTAATATGGACAATGGAACATGTCCCATTCTTGCAACCATGGGCCATAACAAATAATCCACCACAAATTTGATTCCTTCAATTCAAATCTTCCCCCTATTATTCCCCACGCTCACACATATATATAAGAGAGTACCATTCACACCAAATACTCAACTTAAGAGTGTAGAATATATCACTCGCACCTACCAAATCATAACCATTTTCGAACTTGCAAATGGCAGGTATAAGTAGTATATTCTCATTCTCATCGGTGAGAGGAACTTCTTCTTCTTCTTCCAAGCTTCGACCATGGCGAAAATGTTTGAAACAAATTAGGCAGCAGAAGACTCGGCTTTACATTATTTGGAGATGCACTGTCCTACTCTTGTGCTGGCATGAGTAACCAATGTATGTTTCATGCTCTTGGTGCCACTGCATATACATAGTTGGTCATGTGCTGATTAACCTTACCTTAATCACCAAATTAGACTACATTTTGTAGTACGCTAATGTAAGCTAAGTATATTAATTGTATGCTCAGACTCATGCCTCAGTTGATCTATTATTATACTGATGTGCACAAGCTTTTTTGAAAAGGTCACTCTTTTCTTTTTTACTTTTATGCTAAATAAATTGAAGCAAATGAAAGTTCTAGAGATTCATTATTGTGATCATGCGAAACTTTATTGCCTTGTGACTAAGTGAATGGAATAAAAATCATTTTATGTATATCATATTTAAAGTGCGATTTTAATAGGAAAAATATATTGCATTGAATGAATATTTGTTTGCTCTCTAAAAAAAAGAAGGAATATTTTTTTGTACATAAAAGAAGTGGGAGATGTAAGTTTTTGACTTAATGGAAATTAAGTAAGTTTTTGTCAAACAACATATGTTTGTAGTGAACTCCACCAAAGAAAAGTATTTTGATTAGACCAATACATTTTAACTAATTTTATTTTTCTTTTTATAATTAATCATGTGAAAAGTTTCACCATAAAATAACATTAATCTCTGCAAGTAATAAAGTACTACCTCAGTCCCTATATATAAGATATTTTTGCTAAAATTACGGGAATTAAGAAAGTGAATATTTGTATTAAAGTTGTTTGTAATTACTATCGTTTTTACAATTTTATCTTTAATAGAAAAAGTTAGTTTATGTTTTCCATATGTTATTTATTGCTGATTGAAGAAAAACATGTATAATAAATAGAGACATGTATGTAAATAAATAACTAATGTGTTGGAAATAACGAAATTGTCTTATAATAGAACAAGAAAATTCTTAAAAGGGTCTTATAATTAAGGATGACGGTAGTATTTCACAAAGAAGAGAAAATTTAAACACCTTAATAACAAATTAAAGTGCAACTAGTTAAAAGAAAGTGCTCTCGAGGTTTATAGCCTTTGAGCATTTTCTAGAACAAACCCTACGCGAGGGCATAATTAATTGGTCTAGGAAAAAAAGAGACAACGTGTTGTTTGGTCATTCCTTCAAAAAAAAAAAACATGTTGTTTGGTCATAATCCTAGTTTTGAAGCAACCAAATCCACATGATGAGGACACGTTACCCTTACATTCTCCTCAAACAGTATTTCCCTTCTGTCTTTTTCATTTCCCTTTTTTTGTTGGCAGACAAATTGGCAAGTTTTATCTTTTTTCATTTCATTTTTATATAATCATACTAAATAATGTTGATGATGAATTATTATTATCAAGTACAGGCTGCACAGCAATAATAGCACGATTGTTTTTATTCATTATTGTTAACCAAGAAAATTATTATCAAATGTTACTTTGCTATAGGACAAAATTAATAAAAGGGAAAAAAAAGGATTGTTCTCTCTCACATTTTTTTTTAAAAGTAAAGGTTTTAAATTGAAGCACTCAAACTTATGCAAAGTTAAGTTGTTATATTTTCCTTTTTCCTGTCAAAAATTGTTATGTTTGGAATTTTTTGAATAGTGTAAACAAGTTTTATCAACTAATGTTGAGTCTAGCTGAATTACTTATTCTTTCACAAGTGATATCTATTTGATTGGATCCATATGTAAAAATATTAAAAAATTCTAAGGTATCCTGGTTTTATTGGATATCAAAAGCAAAATTCAAAATAATTAAACATAAAAAATAACATGACATTAAATGAGTGAATGTTAGATACATATCCAACAAAACCCTAGAATATGTGTTCACTGAAATATTTCATACCCCGTGCATAAAAAATATTCTTTTTAATAAAAAGTGTTCATCTTTAGAGGGGAGAAAAAGTGTGCCAAACATTTTAAGGAGGATATATAACGTTCAGGTGAACAAAAAATGACTTATCAAATTCATAGGACTCAGTTGGAGGAAATATATGATTTATATTACAGGACAAGTATTGTTACAACTGAATCAAATTAACAAACAAAAACTAATGATTAATAAATAGTTACAACCCAATACAATTTTTCTACTAAGAAACAAAGAGATGACAGAGCCAAAATACTAATTTGTGCCAGTTAAGAGAAAGAGGCATTTTGCATGGCCTAGTCTTTTTTTTTCTTCCAGATTTTGGTCAGAGTAGATATTATATTCAACTCTAAACCTTCATAAGTTAGTCATGATACATTAGTTTACACATCAATTTGAACCTCATATGATAGCCATGAAGTACGATTTTATTTTGTCTTAACCCTCTAATTTTTACAAGACCAAGTGTCAAAGATAACTATTAGAAATCCAAGACCAGCATTTTACAAAAGGACTAAGAAAAGTGTGATTCTTTGCACACAAAAAAAAAAGTAAGAAGTGTGATGTGACCAATATCTCCATGATGTATTGTATCATCCTAACATCAAAAAATGCATCAATAGCTATAACATATAGTAGAAGAGTGTATGTTAAAATTTCGTCTTTTATTGTCCAGGAAGCTCCATCAGTATCAATGTGAACCATCATCCACAAACTTGGTCAAACTTTCACCTGAAGGAAATCAAGACTATTTCAATATAAGATATCTAAACATTCACATGATATTTGTCAAACAGCAATCATGATAGTACTAGAATGGTTACCAAAAAGGTGTATTTGGTTACAACCATCTACCAGGTTTCACACAATTTATGAAATGAATTTGATAATGAAATCACACATAAAGATCTAGATCAGTAACTAGAAAAATTGGTACAAAGCCTGATTTACAAACTTAAATCTAACACCATGATTTCAAAACCATCTTTCTCTTGAATAAAACATCCACGTATTTATTTGCAGCAAACAAAATAAGTTAACCTTTAGCATGCAATAAAAAACTGCCCCAACATAATGATCCACTTTCTATTCAAAGCTTAAACTTTCAAAGAGGAAAAAAATGGCTCCAACTTACTACAGGCTTGTGACCCATCACCTTTTGGCCTAATGGAACTCGTGCCACAGATGAAGCAGCTGCAACAGCAGCAACACGTATTCTGCCGAATTCATTATGCATTTCATAGTCAGTTAGTCATTAAACATTTAAGAGCTATGGGAAATAGTGAGAGATTGAGACGGAAAAAGAAAAGAAAAAAAAATTCACAGCACCTCCTATGTACATCTATATCTGTTTCATCCCAGATTTCTTCCTGCATGGACAGAAAAAAATTAGCAAAGTTTATCCATTCCATAGGCTACACAACATACTGCATTTTGTCTGTTGTGCCTATAACACGGAACAATATCTATCTGTCACATAAAGTAATGATGATAAACATAAATAGACAACAGTGTTGTCAATAACAGATTGACTATAGCGCAGCCATTTGAAACACTCTGAACTAAATAACGCATCGTAGAACAATGGTGATTTGTTCGAATTCCACTGTATTAAAGCATTACAGTTCTGCTATAGTCGCTATTTGGCAACACTGATGGATAACAGGGTTTGCTGGAGATTAAGGTAAGTAGGGCTACCTGCAGGAGTTCTTCAAAAACATCCTCTAGGGTTATGATGCCAATAACTTCCCCATCTTTATCATAAGGAAAGTGATGGACACTATTTGGTGACATGTCACTCTCTTGGCATTGTTCGCCGGCATTATTGGGATCATTATATCCTCTAGGGTTATGATGCCTAGAAAGTTTGTCAATATTGATAACATTGTCTGGTTTCTCATAAGTCTCGGCTAGCAATGGCACAGTCAGTTTAGAACAGTGTTTGATGTCTACTTCATCCTTTGAGTTGTTTAAGTCGCCAGCTTCTTGAGGATTGTTTTTCTCTCTTATAACCTTAACTACAACTGCCATATGACTGTTTCCTTTTTGAAACTCGTTGAGGATATTGTATAAAGGCATATCTGCTGGAAACCTGTGTTATTCATGAATAATAACTTTGTTCAATTGATCAGTTATAAAAAATGAAATGAAAGGACACAATTGGCCAAACCTAGGAATTTTCCGGATGTTGAAGGAACTAACTAGACTCCCTGTCTCAGGTCTTACAGTAAGAAGATTTTTTACCTAGAAAAGAGTAGCAAACAGTTTTTAGCAGCAAGTGGCAACAAAAAAATTTCGATAAAACATTGAGAGCACTGTGGATAATCACACTTACTAGCAAGAGGCCAATTATATTTTTTGGATTTCCACTGTATACGGGGATACGACTATGACCTCGTTCAAGAATTCTCCCAATTGCTTCCCTGTGATAAAACAGAAAACAAGTTATGACCTCACTTCAGCTCTGTATAACACTTTAAGCCACTTTGGATAAACTAATCAGGAAAGACTTGTGAAAACAAATCAACATATAATTTGGTATTTAAGCATAGGAAGAATTTGAATGTCCAGAGTTACTTATATAAGTTATGTTTGGTACTACTATCATGTGAGGAAGAAAAATAACTGAACTTGCTGTGACTTCTATATAGATCTGAACAGAAATGCTTACAGAAGCAAACGCACCAGTCCAATTTGGAAGCAACATCCAAGGAAAAAGTTGAATCGATTGATGTCATAGCTTGCTCTGCAGTCTGCATGGCAATGTAGAAATTTTTCCTATATATTAGAATAAAAGCAATATAGTAGATACATTTGTATTTAATTATATCTTATCACTGAACGAATGAATGCTTGAAAGATAATTTAAGTTATAACAGATTCATAGACAGCAATCACTAATAAAGTTATGGTCAGGCAATAAAGAGAACCTGACCGATTAAGATCATTAGAACAATTCAGCTAACAGAGTGAATGTACTGATAATCAGCAGTTACCTTCTTAAAGAGATCTAGTGCTCCGCTGATAATCGTTGTCTCATCATGTGTGAGTTCACCTCCTTTACCAGCCTTTAATGATCAACAAAATGAGGTCAAAGGAGATAAAAAGATACACGAAATTTTGACAAAGTGAAATTAACAGCAATCATTTATAAAAGCAATATCTTCTTGACTAGGAAGTTGTAAAACACATACACACGTGATAATTCAAACACATTACCTCTTTGCTATGGATTGAAACAAAGGCTTTCAATTGTGCTCGCCTAAACATTACATCATCGTGTCCAAGCAAATAATCCAAACCCTAGAAGCATCAAGGTTATGCTATAAGCTCCATAAAACCATAGTTTGTCGCAGGTATAATAAAACTATAATATGGGTAAGTATAATCTTTACCACTCCAATAGGGTAAGCAATTGGATAACAGATGAACATGAGGAAGCGTACAAGCCCAATAAAACTAGCTCCAACATAGAGTCCATGTTTTGTACATATAGCTTGTGGAATGACCTAATAATCCCATGTGACAATGTAACAGTCAGTGCAATGTCCTGCTTGATTATGATGCAAGCAAACTCAACTGGAAACATAATTTACCTCTCCAAAAGCCAGAACAAAAGTTACTGATAACAACACTGCTACAACAGGGTGAAAAATTTTATCCAGGTAAAGTGGAAGTGCCTGCAAATAAAAAAAAAAGGCAGAAATACATACATCCAGTCATATTTTACCATAAAATCACTTTATTATATCACTTATTGAAGCATTTTCACAAATATCTAAATGATGAGATAATATTAGAAACATGAGCACAAATATAAAATTACACGGTCCGTATGAGTTTTACGGCATATATTAGAATCAACTTATTTAACCTTATCTATTAACATAATCACTAATTGTACAAGATATTTTATGGAAACAACTTATGACATACATTCGTAAGGTGTTTTCATCTTATTTCCACCAGCTCTAGCTCTCCATGATAGCCGGTGGAAACAATTTGTAACTTATCAAAACAGTTTGACTTAAAATTGTCTTTTGTTAGAAAAATAGTGTATGCATATGTAACAAACCACAAATGACACTGACATGACACACTAACATCGGACACTAACATTGACCCATCAACATCAATAAAATTTTGAGAAATCACATGTGTCAGTATCATAGTGACGGACAGACAAGTCAGACACATCAACACCAATAAAATTTTGAGAAATCACATGTGTGACTGTCATAGTGACATGTCAATGTGACACTGACACATGTCAGACACCAGATCAAGAGTGTCGGCGCTAGAGAGTGCATAACCATAGTAATTAATAATGAAAGAAATTGGAAAAAGTACATACCTCCATGGCACAAGCATTACAGAGAAGCAAAGTAACAAGCAGCTGGTGTTGTTTTTGAAGAACAGGAAAAATAGCAGCTGCAACAATAAAAATAAACAAGAAGAATAATAGTAAATAAAATTAAAGAAGACGAAGAATCATATCTCAAAAAAGAAAGAAAGCAGTACCAGCTTGTTTTCTCTCAGTGGAAGAACCACTACGCTGAAGAATTTCAAGGTCAACAGGACGTTTAGACATTAAACCAAGCGTAAGACCGGACATGATACCAGCAAAGAGAACAAGCAAGAAAGAAACTCCGGCGTAAATAAACCACCATAACGTACCGAACGGAACATCATCGCCGTCGGTAACGAAAGAGTCCTTCTTTCCGGCGAGGAGGTTTAGAAGAAGAAGGAGGTTTTGAGGGAACATTTTTTTCAGAATTGTGAATTTTGTTGTTTACTTAATTAATAATACTTATACCATGCGGCATGCGCCATGCTCTTCGCGTGTTCAGTCGAAGTGTACTACGGACAACGGAGCAAAAAGTGCAACTAATTCTCGTAGATAGATTTCGTTTGTTTCCTGTTTTAAAGAGAAAATATTTAAACGACAAAATACTCTTGTCGTTTAGTGAGTTTTAATATATATTCTAATTAAATCAAAATTTCATTATATTCTTTGTTTATTTCCTAATTATTTTTTATCATTTAATTCAAGTTCTCAATTGGGTCAATTTAAGTGAGTTTTTTTTTTTTATAAACGAATTTGATTAAAAATAATGAGATTTTAATTGTTTTTGTAATGTTGATGGACAGAAGGAAAAGCTCTCTAGCGAATAGAGACAAAGATGGAAGACAAGTTGAATAGCGAGAAGTAAAGAAGTATACTTCCTGATCCTTGACTCCTGCCTCGCCCCATTGACATCCCACTTCATTTTACACCCACGTGAGTTCCACATTTCCGTAATCCAAATTAAGTCGGGAGAGAGGGAGGTTGTTGGATGTTGGATGTTGGATGGATGGGTGTCCACTAAATATTTTTAGGATCATCTTAAATAATTTGAAGATGGTGTTTTAATCTTAAAAAGTATGCCTCTAATAAAAAGAAGAAGAATCCAGAAGTCCTAGCTCAACTGGCAAAATGCCGAAATTGTTAGGCCGGATGCCATGACTGGGGTTCGAACCCCGATACTTCCACTTGTATGTGTGAGTTTATAATGACTTTGTCATTTCGTCTATCTACCAAAAAAAAAAAAAGAATAAATTACATTTATCTTCCTTCAAATATAATTTATTTCTCTTTTTTCATGAAAGAAAAGAACATAAACTTTTCTCCATGAAAACACCGCCAATCCATCTTTTTAACCGTGTTATGGCTCCGTCTAACCTTATTTATTTCATTAGTTTTGGCATGTAAATTGTTTAATTTTTATTTTATATTTAGGTTTTTGGGTGTTGTTGCTTTCATGCAATATTTTTTAATCAAACTTTAATATATCAAATTTCTTCACCTTGGTCTTTGGTGGAATTTAACCATACAGAAACATTGATGTGTTATGTTAAGTTGACAAAATACGTATTTAGTAGACATCTTTAAATGTTGTTGTATTTTTTCATCGAGTATAATATTTCTGTAAATTAATTACACAAAAATCTCCAACTCCTTCAACAATTCCATAAAATCACCTACAATTCACTCCTTTCTTTATAACCTCGTGGACAAAACACAAAATTCTTAGTTTTTTACCAGTATCATCTCTGTCAATCTCAAATTTATTTTTCTTTTCTTTCTTTTTCTAATTTACTTTATCTTCTCGCATGAAATAAAGTAACGTAAACATTCCTTCATTAAATTACCATCAATCCACTTTTTTTCTATCATGGTATACCGGTTGACCTTATTTAACTATGTCACATAATTACGTACACAAAGAATTGCAAACTTGAGTGAGAGATGTTATTATGTCAAATCAAAGTTAAAGTTCTAAAATGGATGAAAGTGTAGATGTTGAATAAGATATATGTGAGATGAGTCATATTCATATGCCTAAAGAATTTGGAAGACGACGTGGTGTCAAAAACATTTGTGTGGTTTCTTTTAGCCTAATGAAATGATACAATCCAATGTAGGTTCCATTTAAATTTCCAGCATTATGACAATTTGTTGTTAGTTTTTGGGAGTCATTTGTTCAACTTTTTATCTTATATTTTAGAATTTGAAAGTCTTTCACTTTCATGCAATTTTTTGTCAAAGCGATAGTTTTTTTTTTATTCAACCTCTATTATTTAAAATTTCCTTCACTTTAAGTCTCTAGTGGGTTCTGACAAAGGAAACACATAGATGTGATACATTGAGTTGAAAATTACATGTTTATTGTGCGTATTAAATTGATGTGGTGTTTTGGAATGAGTCTAATGTGTTAGGTAGCATAATTACCTAGTAACATCCAACTCCTTCAACAAACCCATAAAATTATCAGCAACTCACTCTTTTTCGTTGTCGTCTCTCTCATGTTCGAATCCCCTTTTCATCGGATTTCTTTTTCTAATTTATTTTTTTCTCTTCTCATCAAAGAAATAAGAAAAAAAACATCCCTCTATCAAACCTCCACAAACTCGCCTTTTTTTTTTATCATGTTGTGGCTATGACCTTATTTGACTATCATCATATTATAGACATTGAGAGTCTCACACCTACGGGAGAGATATTAATGTGTGAGTTAAAATTCTACAAATGCAGCTAGATTTGATACTTATGACCAATATAAATGATATGACAAATTAGGAGAATAATTGATGGATGACAGTAGATAAGTTACATATATATTAAAAAAAATATTTGAACAGATATTTGTATGCGCAATAAAGGAAATAATGATTGAAATAATCATTAAAATAATTGATCACATATATATATATATATATATATATATATATATATATATCACATGAGAATGACTTTTGTATGTGAGAATGGTGAGAATAAATTACAACCATTAGATTAAAATTAAAGGATGAGATTAAAACACAATTAAGTAAATGCAAATCATGTGAAAACTCTCTCATTCCTTCTTTCACGCAATTATTGATTGTTTGTTAATTTGAGCTTTTCATTAATTAAAATGATTCTAAAATAAACATGATCGACCAACAATTAACATGAGATGGGGCAAAAATCATGGACCGTTCAAACCAACGTCTTTTAAGCAACTAATGTTTTTTTTTTAAGGCTCATGTTTTTTTAGCAACTAATGTTAATTTTTTTTTGAAAGAAGCAACTAATGTTAATTAGTAGTAGCAAGTAAATATTCATTTTGACTAATACGAATACTCCCTCCGTTACATGGGTCATTTAGGGGGGTGTATTGGATTAAGATTTTAAAGGACAATTTTTGCTTAAAAAAGTCTCAAAGATTTTAAAAGATTTTGTAAGATTTTAATGACTTTCATGATTTTAAAAGACTATCAGGATTTTCAATTTGGATTTCAATGGATTTACATCATAAGATTTTAAAGGATTTATAAGATTTCAAAAGATTTTATGAATTTTAAAGACTCATTGAAAAGAA
>Ga0315915_1005024_pt1 | contig 16562 bp, 3 predicted proteins | sample MpolbnodulesMG_FD_207738 | JGI IMG/M metagenome (GOLD analysis project Ga0315915, IMG submission 207738) | Medicago polymorpha root nodule microbial communities from Los Angeles, California, United States - branched nodules | ecosystem: Host-associated > Plants > Roots > Nodule | place: USA... | reverse complement strand
ATAGAAAGGGATATGCTAAAAAATCCCATTCACCTTGGCTTCAAGCTTTTGAAGAAAAACTTAGTATAGTAATAGAAAATGGACATGAAGAAGTATAAGTTTGGTTCAAGAAGAGAAGCAAGGTTAGGTAGGAGCTACACAACAAAGCCAAACTTTGATAGCAATATTTCACCAAGTAACTATGATGGTAGCAAAAAAACAGTGTGGCAGAAGATTTGGAGAAAGCTAAAAAGAGATAAGAAGAAAGTTTTCAATTCTCCTTCTCCTTCTACTATAGTTGAAGACGGTGTATCATATGATCAAGATACATACTCAATGAACTTTGATCAAGGAACAGGTTGGATGGAACCAGATAATCTCCCTCGTTCATTTTCAGCTCGGTATGCTGATCCATCTTGGATCTTACCACCTAAATATTTAGTTGGTCGATGATTAGCTATGTCAAAAAAAACAGCTATTTTCTTTTTCTGTTCTGGATTTCAGAGTCCATTTTTCTATATCATCGCAAAATTTTATCTGAGTATTGAGGTGTTGATCAGATTTACTAAAATTTGAATCAACTTAGAGTGTGCAATCTATGACTGTAAATTTATTAGAGAAACAATAATATATACACAGAAACTTTAATAGAAATGGTATTTAGTATGAATAAGTTTTTCACGAAACTCATGAATGTCTAGCTGTGAATTTTGTATATGATGGAAAGCACAATGCTATATATTGCAAGAGAAAACATAACGAATACATAGCGACAAACTATGATAGGTTGATTCACACCACTACCTGGGTGTTTTGCGGAAAATAGGTAACTTAAACCAAAATTTGAAAACCTTTTCGCTATGTATGACACACTCTCATGATGGAAAAATAACACTTTCCATGTTTCACGGAAAAAACAAGGGTAAGTGAACAAAAAGTGATCAATTATATCTTTTTCGAATGTTTCATTTATCTTTTCGTGATAAAGAGCATTTACAAATATTTATGACTTGAAATTTTATCTTTCCATCATTCGAAGATTAAACAATAGATTATGAAAGAGCATTTGAATGGGATGATTCAATTATCTTTGAGTTTAATCAAAGAGAATAAATGTGATTACAACAATGTTAAATTTTTTAAGATAGATGTCCAGTTCGAGTAGATTTTTATCTACAATTGTACAAAGATGATAATTGTTGCGACTTTTTTTTTTAGGAAATAATTGTTGCACCTTATAACCCTTGATTTATTTGTTTTCATTTTCCTTTTTTTTTCCTCACACTTAATGGCGTTACGTTTCGAGTTGTGATATCAAGTTGTGGATTTTGTGTTTGTTCTTTCTAGCAAGTAGCAACGCAATAATGATTTGCTGTTCAGAATTGACCTCATTGTCGCAATGAGGAAACTACAGCAGACCATAATCAAATAAAAAAGTAGACAAAGGTTGAATGTTTCAGACTTTTGTGTCTTACCATGTAAAAAATGAAAGGTAAATGCAATGCTAGTGCCTTTTTCTATTGTTCCCAACAGGAAATGTTTCATATCATGTAGTACTTTAAAATCTTACCGACCATGAACAATTTTTTATGAGACATTATTAACTTTTAGATCAAACTGCATGTTACTAGAACTTAGGGCTGAAAATAAACCGAACCAACTCAAAAAAAGTTCGAAACTCGATTCGACAGTTGATTCGTTGAATTACATTCGTTAACTAAATGAGCTGAATTTGAGTTGAAAATTAAGTTCGTTAACTAAATGAGCTGAACTTGAACTATATATATTTCGACTCGTTCGATTCATGAGCTGACTCGATTAACTTTATATAAAATACTTAATTTTTTCATTTTGAAATTTATATAATTGACTTAATATATTTAAATTCTAGTATTCTAGTATTGATGTATGTTGATTTTAAAGGGATTACTAGTATTAATTTAATTAACTATTTAACAATTATTTAAAACAAATAATTAAACAAGTAAAAAACCTATAAAAATAGCAGCAACACGTGTGCTCTAGTTGAAGTATAATAGTAAAGGATCCTGCTAACCGGTGCCTCTGGGGCATGGTTAAGCATACCATAAAAAGTAATTACTACCATAAAAGGAAATTTTTTTTGATTTTATTTAAATTAATTACACAATTTCAATGCATTAACTACTATATAATTTCTTTTTTCATATCCTTAACCAGTTAGCATTTCCCACTAGTAAAAGAAGCAAAACTCATAATAATACCTTATGTCCTACATCGTTTGTTTCTAAACAATAGAGGAGGAGTTCATCTATAAGCATAAGCCTAGGAGGAAGGAAAGCAAAAGCCAGCTACTCACCAATTGATTTGCATATCCAATGCTTTGCAGCGAGTAGCTATTAGTGAAAAATTTAAATAAATTTAAATATAAATGATGTTTTTGAATTATAATTATATGATTCGAGTCCAGCACTATCCATGTGCATCCCATTGATCTAATGTTGAGATGAACCTAACGAGTTGAATTGAGTCGTTCGCGAACTTTAAACGAGTTGAACCCGAGTTAAAAAAATTTGTGTTGAACTTGAGTTGAGTTTTGAGCTGAACCAAACATTACAGAGTCGAGTCGAGCTCAGACGAGTTCGGTTTGATTTTACTCATTTCTAGCAGCTTCTTCTCTTAATTAAAAATTGAAGGGTTAATGTAAAAAAAGGTTACGTTTTATTTTATTTTATAGATTATGAAAAAGTTCATTTTTTTTCTCTTTATGCTTTCCACTTTTTCGCTGCGGTAGTGGTAAATTATAATACCTTCCCAAACCCTATTTATATGTTAACCCAATTTACATATGTATATGTATGTATACACGTTAAGTTCATGTATATATTCCCTAAAAAAAATAAAATCATGTATATATACGTTAATGAGTACGCATGTGAACCGAAAACTATTGGAATTTAAATAGGGTTTGTTAGTGTCGTATTGACTAGAAATGAGCTTAAAGAGTGATATATACAATAACACAAGAGTTGATTCATATACTCATTAAGATTTAGATGAAGATGCAAAAATCTTTTAGTAGCCTAAATCATTAACTTGTTGTGCTCTTGGTGTTCTTCTGGACTCCAACAAAAATATATTTGTTGACGTGAACTAAGATAATGTTAGGCAGACATGGAAATTATGGATTTACAAGTGTTATTACCGTAAAAGAATTTAAAAGTTACGTGTAAATTGAGTTTGCATTCGTGACAAAACTATTTTTTGGACCTAGAAAAAATGAAAGGGAAATGCTACTGCCTTTTTTTTTATTGTTCCCAACAAGAAATGTTCCCTTACCATGTACTTTAAATCTTACCGACTATTGCAAGTTAGAGTTCGATCATGAGTGGAACAATTATTTATGAGACATTATTAATTTTTCAATCGAACTGCAAGTTATTAAAACTCCCTCCCTTAAATATCAAAGGGTTAATGCACAAAAAAAAGTTATGCTTTTTTATTTTATAGATCATAAAAAGTTCCTTTTTTTTTTCTTCCTGCTTTCCATTCCATATTTTCTTTGTGGTAGTAGTATATGTAATTGAGTTTCGGAGTATATATCCACAAAAACTTGTTGTGCTCTTGGTGTTCCCCTAGACTCCAACTAAAACATCTATTTCGACGGGAACTAAGATAACGTTAGACGGACGTAGAATTAGCTAACTTATCATTCATATGACAGAATTTACAGGTTATGTGTGAATTGAGTTTGCATTCGTAACAAAACTATTTTTGGACCTATGTACGATTTTTTGGCCTAGAAAAAAAAATTAGAAACAAAAGAAAATAATAAAAATGTCACTTATAAATTACAACATACAATGAAATCGAAAGTTGTAAACAATAAAAGAAGGAAATGCAAATGAAAGACAAAAATTGAGTTTCCAAAAATAAATGAGGCTAAAGATATGTTAATTTGGACATTATTTTTAGGCCAATGCTATATACAGCGAGAGTTCCGCGAATTCCTTACGAACCAAAAACTACCGCTATACCAAAAAAATAAAACAAAAAGGAGGGTCCCACTTACCATACATGAGAGTTGGCATAATAAAAGGAATAGTAATTGTGATGCTTTCTTGAATTTTTTCTCGCTGTAAACAACATTTCTCTTATTTTTATGGAGGGGTTGTAACTTGTAACTGGCATAGGTCTCTTTATCTATCCATCTTTAACTATTAGATTATTCAAAACAAAAAAAAACTTCTTGATTATAATATTCTTTACAAGTTTTAGATATATTTATACCTCGTTTTCCAAAAACATCTTTTATTAATACGATCAATTTGTTTTAACATATGAAAAGATAACGTTAAATATATCTATAGATAATGAACAGAGTTCCTAAAGAAAATAATTTCAAAACATAAAGTTCCTAGAAAAATATAATTTGTAGATATTTAGGTGTTTTCAATTTTTTAAATATAAAATGACATAGAGATAACAATATCATTACTTTATCACTTATGAATTGATATATTTTTTGAATTGAATATTTATAGTATATGGCTTTGTCCCTGTTAATCAAATTTTTTAGATTCGTCACTGTATTTAGAACACTTGTTAGCATTTAGAACATTTGTTAGCAAGATTCCAAATGAGTGCTAACCGATAATTTAAAGCCACTGTATGATAGTGCTAACCGATAATTGGTTCCAATTGAGTGGCCTTGCACAACTAATGTGGCCAAATGAGGTACAGGTGCTTTGCTTTCATTTTATTTTTTGTACAAAAGCTCTTTGAATGAAGAGGACCCCTTTAGAGTATATTGTGAGATTAATGGAACCCATTTTAGAGTTTTGAAGAGGTGGTATAAATATTTAAACGATTAAAAAGTATGAAGTAGTATAATATATTAAATAGAGTTCATTTATACCACCAAATTAACTGGCATTGATGTGAATACTCTAACTATTACAAAAGAAATTCTGAACATGAACTAGTGCTACTTACTCAACCGAACAAGTCTTATTTAAATACAAGTAAACATTCAAAATGTTTAAACACATTCACATAAATATAAAAAAAAATAAATGAGAAAAAATTTAGTCAAATCATTTAACAACTTTGTCTTTTAATTTTTTATTTATTTATGTGTGTGTTAACCATATTTTATTTATGTTTGCAAGCAAGTGTATTTCTCTACTCAACCATAGCTGAAAGGTTTGAAACTTTGTGCGGCACAAGGTTACTGACACATTGTTGACTAAAAGCACTGATACAGTGATATGTTGCCTGTTCTACATGGCTTGTTGGTGTTTTCTTTTCTCTCTCTTTTGAGGGATCGTTTGTGGTTTTTGAACACTGAAAATTGAAAGTACATTTTAGAATGAAACAAATATTAATTTAAGTTTAGTAATTAATATGTTTGCAAAGTGGGACAAAAAAGTTCTGGTTACAATAATTGATTCTGAAGGAATTAATTTACAAATTAATTTTGAGTAAAAGTAATTGAATGAATAATGATTTGTGTTTGAATACATTTATAATTTATGTTAAAGTGAGTTGAATTATAAATTTGTGTATATAAATCAACTGTAAAATAAAAAATTATAAATCTTAGCTTCAAATAAAATTATGTACACGAAATCTTCTTAAAAAAATTATATAGACAAAATCAATAATAATACTCAAAAGCAACTAACCATGTTAGAATCAATTAATAATACTCAAAAGCAACTAACCATGTTAGAATCAATTTCACGCGAACACACTTTCGAAATCAATTTTAACAAGTCAAAAAATAGAATCAAACATTCACCGAGATGGTTTCAACTACTCCCTCCGTCCCAAATTGTATGAAGTTTTGGGCATTTCACACATATTAAGAAATGCAATTAATATTGTGTGGAAAAGAAATATTATGAATTGTTTTACAAAATTGTCCTTAATAAATAATATGAAAAGGATAAATGAAAAAATTGAAAGGAGAGAGAGTAATAAATAGTTAAAGTTATAATAGAAAAAAATAACATTAATGTTGCATTGGTATTGTAAAGTGACATATAATTTAAGACTTTTTTTTCTCCGTAAAGCGACGTACAATTTGAAACAGAGGGGGTATCAAAGGATAAAAACAATAGACTCATTGCTCTTAATGGAGTAAAGGAGTTTCATAAAGTCGTAAACGGAACATTTCGTCAAATATTAACAATTAAAACAAAATGCTTAAACGTTTAGCACATGCTGCATAAGACCATCTACAATGGTGGATGCTTCACCTATTTAGTACCACATTAATAGGCACCCTTGTTGTAGAGTATAATACATGGGTGACTATGGAGAATGGTGGCTATGAAAGCATCATCTCTCTCTTCATTTTTCATGGGCCCCATTTAATAAATCTTAATAAAATAAATAAATTTTGTTGAAATGTAATGATATAAAATTATTTGTGAGACCTATTTAATAATTTCTTTTAAGATGCTAGCTTGGAGAAAGTTGGTACTTGTTAAGTATTACCATAAAATGAGTGATATGGACATATGAATTCAATTTAAGCACCTAATTTAGGGTGCTCTACTGTGGATGATCCAAGCAGAAGTGTTGTACATGAGTATGTTTTTAGCTATTCGATTTAATGTTAGTTTAAATAATGAACCATGCATTGACTATTAAAAAAAATTGACTGTAAAATGGTGGTTGTGCCTGTGTCAGTGTGCTCTACTTGTAAATACCCCAACGACAAAGTTATTGGATGAATTTGGGGTACTTGTGGTTTGGTTTATAACATTTTTAGGGTAAAGATTCACACGATCAATAGATTAAAACGACAAACAGTTCAGTTCGATTTGAATCACTTCATGAAAATCTAATCTGATTAAAATCATTTTGAATTAGACAGACTCATTCGATTTTATCATCGTATATTTATATTAAGTCAAATAATATATTACAGACTCAAATAAAGAACATCATTATAATGTGTGCATAGGTTTGAGATATCTTAAATAATATATTTATCATCGTATATTTTATAGGTTAATGTCTAAATTTGTGCTTAACAATGAATTGCCTCATTTAGAGACAAACATGTCAAATTGGATACAAAACCGGTTGTTAACATCAGTGACATTTTATAATTGGTCCCTGTATAAGTCTCAAACTCATTTAGAAAATTTAGAGCATGATTGCAAAGTTTTGTCGCCAAATCGGGCGCTACGAAGGCTACAATAATTCGATCACTAAATAACAATTTTTAGCTTATCAATGATACATTAAAATATGAACAACGACATGAACATCAATAATTTTTTTTTGTTACAAGATCATCAACAATAATTGATGCTGGATAGATTTGAAAAACTATATAAATTGTATAATATTAGTTGATAGATCCTTCAACCTTTTGTAGAAAGAAAAATGCTAAAAGTTTTTACATGGATGCCTTCCAGCTGCATCCTTGCAAGGGTGAAGGCTTTGATTCTTTTGCTCAACTCCAGCAACAAGAAAATATGCAGTGTGCCTGAAAAGATAAGGTTGTTATTTGTTTTTATTGATTTGATTTCTACAATGTGACCATATAATTAGGGAAGATGATAAACCTGAAAAAGTTCATCAACATTATCTTGGAATCATGATCTATATCTGAAATGTTGTCCAATGCTTGTTGCATATGATGTAACCACCTCTCTGCAGCTTCATGTGTCACAGTAAATGATCGATGTCTAGCAATTAGAGCAGGATGTCCTGTAATGTGAAGTACGTACGGTATCAAAGATTTTGAATTTCAAGTTGCTTTGTTTTGTTATTAGAAAAAGCTACTTAATTCTCTATTTTTAGTGATCAATATATAAAATTCTTTCCAACTTCTGTGATTCTGTTGTCTAAAATTTTCCATTTCAATAGGGGAAAAAAATCAATTTTGCAATTTACAAGGACAAAATAAGCAAGATAAGTGGATGGAATAGCAAATGAACTAAGCCACACATTTATTAGAGATATATATGACCTAAATAAAAGTTTCAAAGCTTAGGCAATAATCACTTATAAACTCATCTTGTAGTAAGTTCAAAACCTGTCATTTTACTAACCATCCCCAAATAAAGAATATTATTGACTAAATCACTTATAAACTTAAAAAATATTGTTAGTAGTGTAAAATAAATCAAGAAAAATCAATAAAATAGTAATTGTTAATTAGAAGTATTTTTCTGAAAGAAATAGTCAATAAAGTAAAAACTAAAAGTGTTTCTATACAAAGTGACAATTTGTGTATTGTTTTAATGCTGGTGAAGTATGAAGGCTTAATCAATAAAAATATGAATAATAAAAAATATTGACCTCTTCTCTGAGAATACAGAGGAGGACCTCCCATTCTCTGGACCAAGAATTCGTACTGATTTTGAATTGCTTTGTCTTTATCAGAATTGGCGAATATTGAACGAAACCACTCCTCATCGTCATCATACACTCTATTATAGCACAACCATTAATTATCATCATACTTTAGTGAAGACAGGTTTTTTTATATTGAAATATATAAGTTGAAATATATATATATATATACATAGAACCTGTTGTAGAAATTGGTAGAAATGTTAATGAAAGTTTGAAGGCCTAGCTTTTGAAACAAGTTGGTGTCATCAATGGCAAAAGCATGATTTGTATCAACACCACTCCATTCAGAAGCCTTCTCTTGCAGATTCTGCATCTCTTTCTAATTCTCTAATCTCTGTGTGTGTGTGATGAAGCAAAGTGCTTTGTCGCTTCCATATTATATAGAGCTTGTGGGGTTTGCGTGGATTACACGGTCTTCGTGAAAATGATACGGTAAATATCATAACATCATGAATTAAATAATAATATTTTTGGTAAAAAAAAATTATCATTTATTTTATTTACTATAACTATGTTCACGAACCTAATTCACTTAATAAAGACATTTTTTTTTTAATTTTATAGCGGAATCAGATGTTACTAATGTGGTTCAGGCGCTGAACACTCATCAACAACATCCCAACTATGTTGGATCTATTATTGGAGATTGCATTAATTTTAATGTCTTTTTTCGTAGTTTAAGATTCTTGCATGTTAGACGGGAGGCTAACCAAGCTGCTCATTATCTAGCTCAATACTCTCCTCATAATCCCGATTTTATATGGATTGAAGAGACCCCACCTTGTATTTCCGCAGTTTTGACTTTTGATTTATTGCCAGACTTTTGTTAATGAAATTTCATTTATCCAACAAAAAGAAAAATATAACTATTGGGGTTCAAAACCACTTCTAATCAATAGACAACTTAAAAAAAAATTCAATAATCTAAATAGAAATTTAATTATATTCAACTTGGTTATCCAATTTTGTAGTCATGTGTCCCAATCAAAGACTCTTACTACTAAATACCAATTTCCCAAATCAGTAAAAATAATATTGCAATGTGTAAATTGCACTATATACTACACACAAAAAACCATTCTTGAAACAAACAAAAGCCACGTAACCGAATCCATGACTTTGCTACCTGATTTATGAATGATTTAATTACATATTTGGTCCCTTAATTAATTTTTAAGTTTCGTTTTGGTCCCCTAATTAATAAAAGTTACGTTTTGGTTCCTTAAATATGTTTTCGTCAACCACTTTGGTCTCTCTCCGTTAATTTTAACCCAAAATGTATAAGGTGAAGCAACATTGTAGATAGTCCACCGTAAACTTTATTAATTTATTTAATTTTATCCCTTTGATCATTTTGAAACAAAATAGACCATTGGATCATGCCTAGACCATGAAATCTAATAACGAACTTTCAACACATGAATTTTCTTTCACTTTCTTCATCTTCTTCCTACTATTTTTTCTTCATCTTCATCACATTCATCCATTTTCATAATCCTTCAAACCCAGCAAAATAAAAATAAAATAAAAAATCAAATTTATTTTTTAATATTCATTTCTTCTTCCCCAAAACTCATAAATCTTCGGATTACTAAATATTTAACTTACAAATTCATATCCTATCCATACTCAAATTTATTTTGCAAAATTCATCTCTTCTCCTCCCAAGAACAACAACGTAGAAAAATCCTTAACCAAACTTCACGACCCTTGCAAATGTATTTCTTCAAACCCTTCACCCGTAATCCACAAATCTCTCTCCTCGTTGTTGTCAAATTACTTACCCTCGTCACAAAACTCTGACCCATTGTGCGACGACAGAAGGAGACAGAGGAAACCAGCGAAACCAAAATCATGATTTTTGACAGTTGAGAAGTGTGATTGGGTGATTGTGTGCACTGGCGGAGGCACACATGAATCGGGGGTTCAAGTGCATCCCCTCAACTTAATAAATTACACATACTTAGCTAGTAATTTTTTACTTTGAACCACCTCAAGTTTAAGTGTTGCACCATTTGCACTACCCTCTCTTAATCACAATCTCTCTCTTGGTTTTACTTATAGATTCTCTCTATATATATATAAAGCTGTTGGAATTACACCAGGCAACAATCATGTGCTGGAATTAAATAATTATGATTAGGGTTAAATTCAAAATTTGAACGGAATGGATAGGTGAGTCAAACCCATGTTTTTGTATGGAATTATTGAACAATGTCACTAAACCAAAGGAAGGCATGTGATAGTAGATTTTTTTGAAAGAGCATTTGATAGTAGATTGTTTCATAGTTAGATATACATTTTACATTTATCGTTTTTTTTGAAGAAAGATATATTTAACATTATTTTAGGGAGATATATTTAGCATTTAAACTCCTTCAAAAATATATTTATATTGATGTTGATGTCATCTATTTTATACTATATATAAAGGGGATAACTAATTTTGAACAGACTTTTTCATTATTCTAATTATACCATTTAAGTTCGTTATAATTTAAAAGTCACAAACATCTTTATTTATACTTTTAATCAAAATCAACATTTCATAAAAAAAAAAGTGCGTAGTTTACAGATTTTAACGCAATAAAAAGAGCGGGAAGACAAACACGTGAATTCCTGCCTTTCTGCTAGTTGTATATAATATTTGCAACTTATAATATAGAAATATTGTTAACAATGTAGTATTTTTATCAAATATATTTTAATATATATTAAAATTTTATAATTACAATTTTTATATCTTTATCATATACTAATATCGGATACTTTTTTAGTGCAATGTAATTTTTTTGAATCTATACTATTTTTTATATAATTAGCATAATTGTTAATTATAGTTTATAAGTTTGAACCTCCTGATCTAGAATCCTGGCAACACCATTGATTGTGTGAGAGATATCTGATCAGAGGTTTTGAAGTTTGATTATATAGTCGTGGATGTCGCCATGCAGATTTTGGTTCTAGATTAAGGGGGTTCTAACATTGTTGTTTGTTCCTGTGCTTTGATTGGGTTCTGTGAGCCTCAATTTTAATGTGCTTCCTCACAATTTCAGTCTAAAGAACTACTCAGTAGATATTTTTGTTGGTTGTTTGATTTCTGGGTTTGAAGATTTTTTCTCTTTTAATGGTGGTGTATGATGAGATTATGAGTTATTGTTTTTGAGTTTATGAATTTATAAGTTAAACATTTAGTAATTTGAAGATTTATGAGTTTTGGGGAAGAAGAGATGAATATTAAAAAATAAATTTTATTTTTATTTTTTTGGGTTTGAAGGATTATGAAGATGGATGAAGGTGACGAAAATGAAGAAGAAATATAAGGAAGAAAATGAAGAAAGTGAAAGAAAATTCTTGTGTTGATGGTTCATTATTAGATTTAATGGTCTAGCATGATCTAATGGTCTATTTTGTTTCAAAATGATCAAAAGGATAAAATTAAATAAATTAATAAGGTTTACGGTGGAGCACCTACAATGTTGCTCCACTTTAGACATTTTGGGTTAAAATTAACGGAGAGGGACCAAAGTGGCTGACAGAAGCATATTTAAGGGACCAAAACGTAACTTTTATTAATTAGGGGACCAAAACGAAAACCTAAAAATTAATTAAGGGACCAAATATGTAATTAAGCCTTTAAGAAAACTCTATTAATGCACACTCTACTATACCCCTTAATAAGCAAATTATCATTTCCATGAATTTACACAATAGCTAAATTTATGCTAGCTATAGGCAGGGGAATCAAGGATTAATATATCAAAGATTGCTAAACAGAGTAGCAAAAGACACAATATTATACTACACGGTGTATTGAATTTTTTGAGTGGACAGTATATTGATCATATGTACATAAAGAGCTTAATTGTAGGGTAACCTTATAGGATAGTGTTGCTCACTAGCCATATTCAATTGATGTTTTAGTCCTTGCATTGTTAGATTCAACACAGCTCTCATGATTCATTTAACTGCATGGCTATGTTAAAAAGAATGGGGCTACCATCTTCCAATTTGTTATCTTCTATACATATATAGATCTAAAGCAAGAAGCATTAAGAGCAACCAACAAATCACCCTGACAGCAATCAAGACCCAGCATAGTCTCTCTCACATCTTTATTTTGTTGGGGCTTCAATAATTCAAGCATCTGTATCATGTTTTGGTGACACTTTGGTGACACCAGCATGACTAAGAGGGTTAGAAGGACTCTATTCTCATTTACTTTCACATTTTAAATTTTCTAAAAATTGCTTGTTATACGTCAAATCAGTTTTACATGTAAATGTAGCTAAATATACAAGAAACCATCAGGTAATGTTGCTCAACAGCCAAGCCATTCTTGACACTTTAGTTGGTTTAGATCTATTAATTAGTTATCTAGTCAAGTTTTGTGATCTCAAATAAGAAAATGAGCCGTTTTGGGAAGAATAATAGAAGAGGAAGTACTAAGTAGTAAAATACTATAATATTTATATATGCAAGCCTACATTACACAGGTTCATAAACCTTTGTCTCCCATGCAAATAATACTAATTAACCAGAAGAGAATACCTATATAAAGCATAACTAATACTAATTGAATCACATAAAAGAGAGGATTGTAGCTTGACTAAAAATTACTAGGCTTTGACAGTTTAAAACAGATATATAATGACTGAGCATCAACATTCAACACCAGTCATACCGCCTAAGGGTTGCCGCCGCCACCAGCTCCACCACCAAATCCAGCGCCACCGCCAACTCCAAAGCCGCCTCCTCCGCCAAAACCACCCCCTCCACCACCACCGACTCCGCCCCCAATGCCTACTCCTTTTCCAAATCCACCACCAGCACCTCCGCCTACACCACCACCCCCGCCAAAACCACCTCCTCCACCTCCAATCCCACCACCTGCTCCTATACCACCCCCACCTCCTGCCCCTCCACCAATGCCGCCACCACCTCCTGCTCCCCCACCAATGCCACCACCGATACCATGACCCAATCCACCTCCACCACCAACACCTATGCCATGGCCTAATCCACCTCCACCACCAATACCGCCACCACCTCCTGCTCCTCCACCAATGCCACCACCAATACCATGACCCAATCCTCCTCCACCACCTCCTGCTCCTCCACCGATACCATGACCCAATCCTCCTCCACCACCAATGCCACCACCAACACCATGACCTAATCCTCCACCATGACCAAGCCCACCACCTCCGCCAATGCCACCACCTACACCATGTCCAAGCCCACCACCACCACCAAGTCCACCTACTCCTCCGCCAATCCCACCACCATGACCAAGTCCACCACCTACACCACCACCAAATCCGCCTCCACCTCCTAAACCACCACCTGCACCTCCACCAATGCCGCCTCCAACACCATGACCAAGCCCACCACCACCACCAAGTCCACTCCCTGCACCTCCACCAATGCCACCACCAATACCATGTCCAAGTCCTCCACCTCCTCCAACACCCCCACCAATGCCACCACCAACTCCACCTCCAAAACCCCCACCAGCACCTCCACCAATGCCACTTCCTAGTCCTAAACCTCCACCAGCACCAATGCCACCACCACCAAACCTTCCATGTTTGAATCCGTGACCTAACAAATGTGGTGGATGAATCAAATGCTTATCATCCTTAACTTGTCTACCATCCGCCACTTGAAACAAGCCAGCCAGTACATGACAAGTAGAATATTGCACAAGACGAAAGCAACCATAACGTCATTAGAAAAAACTATCATTGTTACTGAACTTAATAAATGTGTAGTATTGAAGGAAGGACTAGTGAGTTGGATCCTGTGGTGGAGGTTTCAGATATCGTATTACATCATCATTATCCTTCATCTTTTTTTGTTTTATCAAGTTTATTCTTTATTGTGTATAAATAACTTAACTGCTTAAGTAATTAATCAATGTTGCAGTTTTGTTGGGGAGAGCATGCATGATGATGGAAGCCTTGTGTTTGCTTACTACAAAGATGGTGCCACTGATCCAACTTTTCTCTACTTTGCCTATGGCTTGAAGAAAATCAAGTGCTAAGCACATTTATCAGGGCCTGATCTTGGGGAGTGGAAGAAACTCTATCGAACCGGGCCTTTAAAAATTATGGGTCTTAAAAAAATTATAATACCTACCGCCATTTAAATTAAAAAATTACTTGTTACTTTTTATTTCTACACGTATGAGATTTTTTTAGACCCTAGTTATACTTTCAGGACATAAATTTGATGCTATCAAACTACCATCAATTTGTATAATCACTTAATCAGTCAATTTGAAAAACTATTTCATTGAAAGAATCACAACAATTATTTCTTTTTCGCATAAACCATTCGTTTTCCCCTTTCCTACGACGTAGGAGTGACATTCCAAACAACACCATTAGGTAAATTTCACCTCTCTTTCACTTAATTTTATTTTATTTTGTTTCATATTTAAAAGTTCTTCTGATTCTGATTTTTTAATGAAGCTTAGCTGCACACAAAAAATTGCGTATTTATTTTACTAGAGCCTATTTTAAAAATAGAACCGAGCCTCCTATTTCATAGGAACGGTATTGACATTTAGTTATCATGATAGGCTAAAAAAAGATTATGTTACTCTAGTGTTTTTGGGATTTTGGTTTTCGATATACAATTGAGTTTTTATGAGTTTAATATTTTCTAATTAGGAGGTTGTTTCAAAATTTACATCTTTACATCCTTTCTTATATTGTTCTAAGAGCAACATCTTATCATTATAAAATTTCAGTAGTATAGTTTTTGTTACGTATTTTTGTTATATTTGTTGATTTAATTACGATCGTAGTTTTTTAGGTAAGTCGATACACAATTTAACATTAGTATTGTGTTTGGAAACGCAGTGTGAAGTTAGTAGGTAGTTGGAGTTTTTGGTACGAGAGATGCTTTTGTTAGCGAATAATAGGCCAGCGAAACTTTCATGACACATGTGGAATGTTTTTATATTGCATGATTATTGTTGACTTGTTTGTTATCCATGTATTCCGTTAGCACTAAATTTTATTTGGTCAAAATTTTTATAAAGATGATTTTGTGAAATTTTTGTTCGCTGTAAATAGCATAGCTCTTTTGGTACATACTGAATTCTCGTGTGTTTTTAACTCAAGTCTAGTGAGCTTTAGATGTGCTCAAGAGGTTTCATTTGGTGATTCCAAGACTTGTAGACAGACACATTTGACCAGTAGTTGGGAAGTTTATTGTTTGCCTAGCTAGGATAAGACCTCATATTGTGAATGATGCTTTCTTGAGAGTTAGAAATTTGGTCGATTTGGATAACAAGTGGAATTTATATTTGATTCACAATTGGTTTTTCTCAAAAACGCTGAATCATAATTGGTTTTTTTTCTTGAAAACGCTTAATCAGATCATTGTGATCTCGCCGCCTTTAGCTGATGATGGTGATGACATAACTTGGTGGGGTGACAACAGCTCTAATGAGTTTCCGGTTAGCAATGCATACTATTATATCACAACAAAATGAATCAGATATGATGGTGAATGGAAGCTAATATTATAGAAATGGAAGATTAACATCGAATCCAAACTTTAATGTCTTATGGCTCATGAGCGTCTACTGACTGATCATACATTTCATAGTTGTGATATCTTCAACATGAAAGGCGTGCAAATGATGATGAAATTAGAGCTGTGCGTCTATAATGTGACTTGTGTAAATAGAGAATAATCAGGTAACATTCGAATATGTTCCTAGATTATGTTTTTGATCTCAAGCAATAGCATTTTAACTTGAGTAATTGGTTACACCGAGTTCCAATAGGCAACAACAATACCGGTTCATGGTACAATGTTACGACATCGAATCATGATTATTTGTGATATTTACTATAGCATTTTGTTGAAACCAATTCTAAATTAACAACTACCAAATCATTCCATGAACCAGACACTGAGACACGTGATCTTCACAACACAACTGGTCTAACGCAAAGCTTGATCACTGTCGTGTCATTTTTCGGAGATCAAGCTATTTTATTAGCATAGACTCATTAATTTTTTCACGACCGAACATTTTTTTTTTTTTTTTTTTAAGAAAAAGGGGAAAAAGTTCAAACCACCCCTTTAAAAAGATTTTGGGTTCGGGGGTTAGTTATATTTAGGGAAGGTGTTAGCACCCTAAATATCCATAGTATTCTATGGGAACCTCTTGATTTTATTTAACTTTTGTGCTATAACTT
>Ga0315915_1005021_pt1 | contig 16566 bp, 11 predicted proteins | sample MpolbnodulesMG_FD_207738 | JGI IMG/M metagenome (GOLD analysis project Ga0315915, IMG submission 207738) | Medicago polymorpha root nodule microbial communities from Los Angeles, California, United States - branched nodules | ecosystem: Host-associated > Plants > Roots > Nodule | place: USA... | reverse complement strand
AATTCATAAGCTCCTTGTTAAGCCGGAGGGTAAGCTGAAAATTTAGGCTTATTAAAATATGGCATAAGCAGCTTATGAAACTATGATAAGCTATTTTTATTTATTTACCCAAACACCTTTAAAAAGGTTTATGGGAGTAGATAAACCCACATAAGCTCAAAATAAGCCAATCCAAACAGGGCCTATGTTTATTGGTTATTTTACCAAAGGATCAAATTCCCATGAGTCAACCCTAATCAGTACTCATAGCATGAGAGGGAAGATGCTGTTCCTAATTCCCACACAAGGCATGAACAAAGTGATATTGAAATATTAGTTAAATGGTAATCTGGTTCTTTCTTGCAGAATACCTCTTCCTTGAAAGTTAAGGTGGGAACTGATTCCAACATACTTGAGAAAATATAAATCAAAGGAATCACCCTTTAAACTTAGAAATGTTACATAAACATCTCTTCCTTGACTTGAGAGTTTAAGACAATAGATGGATCAGATTCTCCCCTCTCTTTGCCCATTTTTATGTCTCTGCCTATAAATCTACCAATTCAAACCAAACCAAGGCCTTCATCATAAGGATAAAGACAGTATCATCATCAAAATTTTCCCTCCTTAACCTCCATTTCCATGTAAGTACTCTTACTTATTACAACTACATGAAAATTTCACTTTTGCATTATTTCATATATGTATGACACTTGTTTTTATTGCACAAAGCAAGGGAGAAAGAAACATAAACTATATATAACGTCATGTTGCACTTACTACATGGGAAGCTCGATGTGACTATATATGAGGTCGATACACTACAAACTCTTCCCGGATGCAGTTTTGATCTTTGCAACAAGGTGCCCTTAATCACAACACTGTCTCTATGTTACTTTTTCCAATTTCTTTTTAAGTAGATTGACTAAAGCTTCTCAATTTTAAAATTGTATCATATTTATTAAAATCCTTTTTTCCAATGAATTTATCATCACACAAAGTGTACTTATATTTTTGTACATGTCAAGTTTAAATTGCATTATAGTATAGTCTCTGTGTATTTGTTGATTTTGGCTTTCAAATTTCGTAAACAAGGGAACATGCACAAGCATGGGGAAGAAAATTCTGTCACAAGTCAAGAGTTGTTTTCTGTGTCAATGCCAATGCAAGCCAGAGGTATATCTTCACATATTATTTTATTTCCTTGTTGACTATATAATATGTAATGTAATTATGTAACATACTTCATTATTTTTCTAATCACATAAAGTTCCCTTTATACATTCTAACACCTAACAACATGTAAAAACATTTCACAGATTATTGGGATGGGTCTATATGCAACGGTTGATTTAGACAAAGCAAGAGTTGGAAGAACTAGAATGATAGGTAGCCCCAAATGGAACGAAACCTTTCACATTTACTCTGCACATTCAATCTCCAACATTATATTCACTGTCAAACAAGATAACCCCATTGGAGCAACTCTAATTGGAAGAGCTTATGTTCCAGTTGAACAAGTCATAAAGGGCAACATAGTGAATACATGGGTCAATATATTAGATGTGGATCACCGTCCAATAAAAGGTGGTTCTAAAATCCATGTTCAAATACAATTCTCACATGTTAAGAATGATCCAAACTGGTCACAAGGACTAAAGAGTCCAGGATTTCAAGGAGTTCCTCACACATTCTTTAAACAAAGTAATGGTTGCCAAATTACTCTTTACCAAGATGCACATGCTCTAGATGGTTCTGTTCCATATATTCCATTGGATGAAGCAGAACGGTATGTGCCGGGAAAATGTTGGGAAGATACTTACAATGCAATTAATGATGCTAAGCATTTTATTTGCATAACTGGTTGGTCTGTTTACACGGAAATAACCTTGATTAGAGATCCAAACAAGTCGACAAGAACAACCATCACTCTTGGGGAGCTTCTTAAGAAGAAAGCCAATGAAGGTGTTAATGTTCTTATGCTTGTTTGGGATGACAGAACTTCTGTTCCTGACTTTAAGAAAGATGGCTTGATGGCAACTCATGATCAAGAAACAGCAGAGTATTTTAGGAACACAAATGTGCATTGTGTTTTGTGCCCACGTAACCCTGGTGATGGAAGAAGTATAGTTCAAGGTTTTGAAATTTCAACTATGTTTACTCATCATCAGAAGACTATAATTGTTGACAGCAAAGTCGCTAGTTCTGCACAATGGGAGAAGAGAACAATCACAAGTTTTGTTGGTGGGATTGATCTTTGTGATGGGAGATATGATACCATGGAACATCCTTTGTTTTCAACTCTGAATACAATTCATCATGATGATTTTCATCAACCAAATTTCCCAGGTGATTTTGGAACTAGTTTTATAATTAATCACCTAAAAGACATGTTTGTTGATACATAGATATATTATTACAATCATATATTACTGTAGAAGTCAAATAAACATGTGAGCATTCATATCTACAATCGTAGGACTTAATTACGAAATGCTGGTTTATCAAATATAGTTAAATAAAATATAAAATATTCCAACAGGTGCTTCTATTAATAAAGGTGGTCCTAGAGAGCCATGGCATGATATTCATTGTAAACTAGAAGGACCTGTTGCATGGGATGTGTTGTGCAATTTTGAGCAAAGATGGGAAAAGCAAGTTGGAAAGCAGTTAATTCCACTACCTTCAAGCATGTTTCGTGAATATGATATTGCTCGTGTATCGAATGTTGCCACGGCAAATCAAAACAACACATGGAATGTTCAGTTGTTTAGATCGATCGATGCTGGTGCTGCTTCTGGCTTCCCTCAAGATCCAACAGAAGCCGCTGAAAAAGGTCTTGTTACTGGAAAAGATAACATCATTGATAGAAGCATTCAAGATGCCTACATAAATGCTATTCGACGAGCTAAGAACTTCATCTACATTGAAAATCAGTATTTTCTAGGTAGTTCATATGGTTGGAAATCATCGGATATTAAAGTTGAGGATATTGGTGCTTTGCACCTCATACCAAAGGAGTTGTCACTGAAGATTGTTAGCAAGATTGAAGCTGGAGAGAGATTTTCTGTGTACATTGTCATTCCAATGTGGCCAGAAGGTATACCTGAAAGTGCTTCAGTTCAAGCAATATTAGACTGGCAAAGAAGGACTATGGAGATGATGTATTCTGACATAGTTGAATCCCTTCAAAGAAAAGGGATCAGAGCCAACCCGAGAGATTACTTATCATTTTATTGCCTTGGAAACCGAGAGGGTAAGAAAATGAATGAATATACTCCTACAGAGGCACCAGAACCTGACAGTGATTATATTAGAGCACAAAATTCTAGAAGATTCATGATATATGTTCATGCCAAAATGATGATAGGTAAGGGATCCAACATATATATCACCTGTTTCTATTTACATTTATTAGTGACACTGCTAACTATTTTAGAACTGTTCCAGAAGATATTTGAACTTCGTTCATTGAGGTTACATGATCAAATTCTTACCATCGAATTGACACTTCCCAATTAATTAGCACATACGCCTTTGCAAAAGAAAATTTATTAACACATTCTTGTGACTTTTTTTTGTGCTTCTTCATTGAATTGACACTTTCCAATTAATTAGCACATACGCCTTTGCAAAAGAAAATTTATTAACACATTCGTGTGACTTTTTTTTTTTGCTTCTTCACTCAGTTGATGATGAATACATAATCATTGGTTCTGCCAACATAAATCAAAGATCAATGGATGGTGCTAGAGACAGTGAGATTGCAATAGGTGCATTTCAACCAAACCATATAGCAACGAATAATAGGCCACCAAAAGGACAAATATATGGATTTAGACGTGCACTATGGTATGAGCACCTTGGAGATATTGGTGATACAAGCTTCTTGGAAAATCCAGAAAGTTTGGATTGCATTAACCTTGTAAATCGTTTTGCTAAGACCAATTGGGAAATATACTCAAAGCATGCATTTGATGAATACAGATCATTTTATCACCTTATGCAGTATCCAATACAAGTAACCAATAATGGAACCATAACAGCTCTTCCAGGATTTGAATGTTTTCCTGATACTAAGGCTAAGATTCTAGGTTCCAAATCTGAGTACCTTCCTCCAATTCTCACCACCTAGCCATGTGGAGAGAAACTGAACGTGCATTCACGTAAATAATTATCATTGCTGATTAATTCTATCAAGTAACACCTTGTTTTAAGCATGAATCTTTGATGTATTTATCACAAATCCTACTTCTATAAAATTTGAAGTTCAAAAAAATTTAAATTACATACATGATCCTTAAATTTTGTTAACGATTGGTATCATAATTTTAAATGAACTCACAAGTGTCATACAATATGAACATTACAACCAAACCAGCATATGTACATAGATAGATCACACTATATATAACATTAATAGAGACTTATTGCACCTTTGAGACTTATACATACTATTGTGATAACTTCGTAAGTCGTAACCCTCTAAGAATAATGGATTTAAGGTTTTTTTTTTTTTTTAAATGGCAAATGTAAATTTGTATATGATTCGAACTTTTAACTTTTTAATCTCTTAACTCAACAAATTGAGCTACCCATCATTCTCCATGCATTTAAGTAGTTGTTAGATCATTTCGTTTGCAATACTAAAAAAGAATATATCACAAATCAGGATATAATTTTTACTCTTTTTGAGAATTTTTTTGGTCAAGTGGGAGTCATGATATCAACATCCTTAAATTTTTGGGTCAACCCATTTTCATAGGTTGGACCGTACTTTTGATTGCACAATATTTATTGTGATTTATGACACGATTGTTATTTTTTGGATCCAGCGTTATATCGATCAACCTATTTTAAAGGATTGAGCAACTTGAGGGAGCAATCATCAAATAATCGGTTGTTTTTTGCCCAATCCATTTAACCCATATAACAATTGATTCGGATCGGACTAACTCATTGCACTTTGTGTTCACCCATTATCAACATCTCAAAAAAAATAATTAAAGGGGTCAACATCTCAACTTGATTTTGAAAAAAAAATAATATTAATGCACGATTGTTATTTTTTGGATCGCAGCGTTACATCGATCAACTTATTTTAAAGGATTGAGCAACTTGAGGGAGCAATCATCAAATAATCGGTTGTTTTTTGCCCAATCAATTTAACTCATATAACAATTGATTCGGATCGGACTAACTCATTGCACTTTGTGTTCACCCATTATCAAAATCTCAAAAAAAATAAAATTGAAGGGGTCAACATCTCAAATTGATTTTGAAAAAAAAAATAGTATTAATAAATTTTTTAAAAGCTATTGTCTAAAAATATATTTAAAGGGCTTTGCTAGAAGACACCCTTTATGAAGGTATCTTTTAGCAAGTTATCCTATAGGCATTTGCTAAAAGACACCAACTAATTTTTATAAAGATGTCTTTTAGCAAGTTATAACTAAAAAGTTGATAATCACACCTTAAAGCGTGGATTGCTAAAAGACACCTTCATAGGTGGCTTCTAGCATAAATCATATTTAAATATGTAAACTTAATCAAACTAGAATCATTTATCTTAAACTTTTAAAAAAATTTAAAAGTTTATAAATTATAAATTTGATTTGAGTTTAATTTTAGGGAAAATTACACCGAATGTCCTTTAAGTTTGATGTTTGTAACAGATTGATCATTTAAGTTATTTTTGTCACACATAAGTCTTTAAGTTTGAGGTTTGTAACAGATTGATCTTTAAGTTATTTTAGTCACACGTAAGTCTTTTTAAGTTTGTAAACGTTTTCAATTTAGTTGTTCTGACACATCATCGTTTTGGTTAACGGAATGACCTAAATGGAAAACGTTTATAAATAATCAATCTCTTACAAATCTCAAACTTAAAAAATCTGTGGTGGTGTACTTTTCCCTTAACTATATTTAGTTAGGGGTGAAAAAAGAAACTATTTATGTAGTTGGACCTCTACGATGATAGTGGACCAAAGTCCATTTGATCGTGGTAGATTATGTTTCAGGGACCCCACTGAACAGAGATGCTTGTTGTTGTACTGATTGGGATGAGTTGTCAAATGTTAATTGGATAAAGTAAAGTAAATATAAATCCGATGATGACTCGCCAAGAGAATCAAAAGGCAGAGAGTGCGCTCTCTCTGAAAGGAGTGAAAATGACATGGAAGTGAAAGTAAAAGCACGCAATTGGCACAAACAAAAAGTCCATTGATCTTATCCAATCCACAAAGTATATGATATGATTTGAGAATCCAATACAAGGCACAACAAACCCTTTTGATTTTGATTTTGATTTGAAAACCAAAACCCAACCCAAACAAACCTCTGCAATTCATCCAACCATGTCATCTTTCAGGTTTCTTTACTCAAGAAATAGAAATAGTTTTTTTTTTATTCTCTTCGTTGAATTCTGAAAGATTCTTTATGTTAAGTTTCAGGTGACGGCAGATCTGTAAATGCATATGATCGGTAGATATGTTCCATCGTGGCTCTATCACATTCTCGACTGCATGGGGTACGTCACTCCTTTTACTTTTCTCATCTTCTGCTATATGCCTTTCCCAACTTAAATGCAAATTTTGTTTAAAAATTGAATTAAATTCTAAGGAAAAACCCAAATTCCACCTGGTATGAGATAAATAAGACTCTTGATAAGAGATTATAAAAAGGTGGCACTTCTCACCTTATGAACCAGTTTTCTAAGGATCAGTTACGCTCCAAATTTCAACATGTTTCAATTACGAATGTGAGCCTGTAATTTTCACCTCTCTTAAGCTTGGGTACAACTTTGGTTAATTTTCATTGAAGCACGGATATGGAAACAGACACTAGACACAACATGGACACAGACGCCGCTAATAATTTGAGAAAATCACATAATTCAATGTAATTATATGTGTCGGTGTCAAATCCATGCCTAATCCAAGGAATGTCCATGCTTCATAGTTAATTTTTGCCTCTGATAACTTATCACGCAAGTCAAACATTTGTTGTAATTGACTGTAGTTTGTAAAAGAAAAACCAAAATCAGAATTCAGAAATTTGACCGGTTCTTTTATCGTGCAAACGAGAAAGACTATGAGGAATTTCATATTTTCAGTGTGTTAATTGGTCTGAGAAATCTCCAACAAACTATCATACCAAAATATTCAACAGACAAAGATACCTACAAATTAGGCTATTAAATCTCTGTTTATGATCACATCAAGTTTTTTTATCACTAATGTCATCTTCTTTTAGACCAAGCTGGTAGACTGATTATTTATTTATAGTTATTAGTTAATGGTTGTGTTAATCATGCTTGTGGTTAAACCTGCCTTGCAACAGAGCAGAGGTTGTCTTGGATGTTTCTCAAAACCTCTTGTTATTTCAATGGGCGAGGCCGATGCATCTAAGGGACTAAAAACTCAAGCCCAAACAATGAACAACGACAACAGATCTGAAGATTTATTTTGGAGCAGCAGTGCTATTGAATTGGATCATGGTGCAATTCAGTCCCAAAGAAGCATGTCGTCCATTTCCATGTCAAACCATCCTTCTGATCCTCAAAGTAGTGATGGCATTCAGGCCGATTCTCCAGAATTTGTCAATCATGGCAAGTTTGCTGTTATATTCCAGTTTATCTATTATCACCCCTCTATTTGTATATTTTCTTTTAAATTTTGTTTCTTTTATCTTGATAGAATCGCTTTAAATAGATGCGGTTTCTTTCTGTTCATGGTACTTAAAGTTAAAAACTAATTTCTAAGCTATTCTTTGATCTTTTTATTTTTTTCTTCTATTGATTTTATAGGATATCCTTGTCTTTTTATTACATTTTGTTCCATCTTTATCAACTGTTTGTAATAACGGCGTAAAATTTGATGTATGCAGGTCTTCTTCTGTGGAACCAAACAAGGCAACAATGGGTTGGAAATAAAAGGTCCGGGCGTCCGAAACAAGTTGGGGAACCCAAAATAAGGTAAATAAATATAAGGTTTCTGCATGAAGTTTCAAGTATTGAATTGTAAAATGAACACATTAACATTAATAGGGCAAGTACAGTATTGCATGATTTTTCCATTTGATCATTTATGCCCTTGCATGTTGTATGGTACGAAGTGTTGGACGGTTAAGAATCAACATGAAAATCAAGTGTAGCGGAGATGAGGATGTTGCGTTGAATTGGATGAGTGGTAAGACTAGACGAGATAGGATTGGGAATGACACCATTAGAGAGAGAGTTCGGGTAGCACCTATATAGTAGAAAAGATTGTAGAAAATAGGCTTAGGGTGGTTTAGGCATGTAGAGAGAAAACCGATAGATGTTGTAATACAAATAGTAGATCAGATGTAGGAGAGTCTGATTAGAAGATGTAGAGGAAGACTTGGAAACTATTAGGAAAGATTTAGAGGTTAATGAGTTGGTCCAATTATGGTTTTGGATATAACATTATGGCATAATTTGATCCATGTAGCCGACCCCACTTAGTGGGATAAGGCTTGGTTTTGAAATGCACGAGTGATAAGGTGCAACAACATTCTCATAACAAGTAGAGAAATTAATTGAGAGGTGGAGGGAGTTAAACTTGGTTTATAGCTTAGCAATAGCATTCGGTTCAAAGTTACTCCTACCCTCCTGTCCTAATTAACATCTCCTAATTTCCCATGATTCTATTTTTGGAAAATCATTTAAAAAGTTATAGTATTAAATAAGTTCATAGTTTTGATGTTTTTTTGTTTTTATTATTATAATTGGGACCAGAAGGCGTACTTTTTAAGATGTTTTGTCAAGTTCTAATTTTCGGATTTATGTTCCTAGTTGGAACGCCACCTACGAGAGTCTACTTGGGACTAACAAGCCTTTTCCTGAGCGCATTCCTCTTGGAGTAAGTTCTTTCATTCAAACTTGTTTCTTTATCTACTCATTTTCTGGTATACATGCTCCCTAACCGCAACTGATGGTAATATCATTCGTGACAGGAAATGATTGACTTTCTTGTTGATATATGGGAATTAGAGGGCATGTATGATTGAACAGGCAAAACAGGTTTTTATTCCCCTCTAGATTTTGCAGGAGAGGGAAGGTGTGGTATTCATCCTCCTAATGTTTATTGGATGGTTGTAAATGAGTTAACTATGTCTAGTTGTTTTTATTTTTTCTGTGTTGGGCGTTCTACATTTAGTAAGATTATTACATTAATTGTGTGATGCTTCCTGATTTCTATTAAGTTGGTTTATGAACAAACCATCTGCACCAAAGTAGGTACTAAGTCTTTTTGTGTGTAAACCAAATATCTTCCGCGCGTAACTGCGGAGACTAATCCTTCAACTTAGGCAAGCTTCACTCCTAAGCGCTGCTACCCTATAGGTGTTATGTTTTCACGGGAAGGGCACTTGTATTTATGATCTTGGACCAATGCCCGCTGCCGTAGGAATCATCTCATATTGTGACATCGGTGAGGCTTTGATGAAGAAATTTCACAAAGTTGTTCTGTTTTCAGGTGCGGGTGCTAATTCAATGCAGCTGTTTTTTTTCTTTTCCCACAACTAATGCAGTTGTGGATCATAGTTTGTCTAGCATAATTGAATGACTCACATTTTAAGTCCATGATTTCAGTCAAAATACACAGTATGGAATTGTTAGCTGTCTGATCTTGATCGAATAGTCTGCAATCCAGGACTATAGAGAATCAATTCTCTGTTTTTCTTCCTTAGTAATGATCTCCAAGATGGAATGGAACATATAAAAAAGACAGAATGATTTGATTATAAATATTATTATTGTAGTTTCAATTTTTGTCATAAAGGAAACATGTAATGATTTTATTTTTTTTATATTTGATATTATGATAAAAAAAATAAAAAATAAAAACTGAGTCATTATACGATGCTTCAATCTAAAAAAATTAAGAATATTGTCGTCTATATATTCTTAATACTTTCATTGCATATGGTCACCCCCTTAGATATTCCAAAAACATTTTCGTTGACCATGAAAAGCATTTTTGAACATATGTTATTTAAAAGAAGCATCCTACGGAGGATATGCAAAGAAAGTCGATAAACATGTATGAAACCATTTTTAATTTTATCCTTGAGACAAGTTCTAGGCCCACCGGGGACCGTACCTAAAAATTATCTAAAGTAGTTGTCTTTCTTTGTTTTTGGTTTAAAGTAGTTGTCTTTCTTATTCTTATATAAAATATCACCGTGAATTATTTTATGTGCACCATTCATTGATCAAAAGCTTCTTGGATTTATCGGATTGTTGTTCATGATCGAGTAAAACTCACAGGATTTTTTTTTTTAAAAAGCACACATTTATAGGAAGTTATGATTTGATGGATGTTTTTTGAATCGCATAGAAACTCCCGATCGATTTATTCCAGAGGTTGAGCAATGAGCAATCCATGCGACGGATAGAGTAATTATCAACATCACTACCTTTTTGGTGTTGCAATTTTAATACACTGACTTAACTGGCTTTTAGTTTGACAAAAGCAATAGAAAATAGGTGTGTATAATGAGTAAACCACCAAAAGGGTCTTTGACGGTTTAAGGTGCTATCAACTTGGTCCATAATACTATGAATATTTTAAGTAGATCATCAACTCTGCAAAACAATTCTACATTCTATCTTTTTGTCAGTGTCTATTACCGTTAAAGTTAATAGTGATGACGTAAATGTTAAGTGAAATATTTGCACCTAAAATTGTCTATGACTTTGTAGCACTCTTAATTTTGACCGTATGAATATGAATATTTCAATTTAGATTCCGATTCTGTTACTAAACATCATGGATGGTGATTATGTGTTCGTTAAATGTATTATTGACGGTCTTGATCACAAAGAGAAGAAAACAAAATATCTAAACAAACTATTTGAAACTATAAAATAGAGAGAACGATTTAAATCCATTTGAGATTATTTGTGACGTTGTGCATTTGTAATGTAAATAATTGCTCTCCGTGGTTTACTTTGAAGCGATGGAAATGTATATGTTCTTCGTTCTTTATCTTCCATTTCAATTTGTGGAAAAATAATTTTTGAAATAACAAATTGTGATCATTTTAATTTAAAATCATATGACTGGTATGATGGTGTCTCTTTCATTTTCTTTCATTTGATATTTTTTGTAATAAAAAAAATAAGATTTATTAAATGCGTTTGTGGCTTTATGCCGTGTCCTAGTTTAGTTAACATTATACTCAACGAATATGTCATCACCGTTAGCTGTATTTAGTAATAGACATTGGTTGGCAGAAAGATAAATTTGAGAAATGTTTTACAGTGTTAAAAGAGTAAATTGAAATGTTCACAATCGCATTGACCAAATTGAGAGCACATTTTATAATCAGGGGCCATTTTGATAGTTTGCTTCTTAAAAAAAATTATTTGTTTATCATTGTGTTTATTGAAAAGCACCGATCAAATCACTTCCCAGTCCTGTGAATGAAGAGGATGGTGAGTTTTTAGGATGGTACAAATAGAGTGCAATGTCACTCGTTCTTAATATTTGAGATAATTTTAAAGGGTGGTGTCAAGGTGAAACTTGTCATATAGTTTTTTTTTAAGGAAACTTGTCATATAGTTTGATATGTATTCTTATCAAGAAAATACTTTTCTCAAATGGAAAAAGAAAAATTGTGTTAATTTCACATCGATTTTGGAGGAATAAAATGTTGAATATATGAAAGAGGTAAGTCATTTACCTAAGCTATTAAAGCTAATGTTTTAAGATTCTAAATGAAGATGTGTTGTCTATCTTATTGTCGTGAGCATTGATCCTCAACCGATAAAAGAATATGTAATGAAAAGTTCAGTCTTGTTAATACTTCTCAAAAGTCAAAAATAATTGTTAACCGTAATAGCAGGTATGAAACGAAGAATTTCAGCGAGTGGTACGTTGTGTCAAATTAAGGATGCTTTGCTGATGATGTTGGTTCAAAGGCAGCAAAGGGGAGAAGAACCTTCGAGTCAAAACAAACAGGTGAGTAAGTCAAGAAAAACGAGTGAAAGCATTGAAAAATAATTCTATGCATGTAGCCTCCAAATTGGACCAAAATGCTGATTAACCGACTCATGTTATTAACGTTTTCCATAAACATATACAACCACTAGTCTTTTTATTTTATTTTCTTCTTCTTTCTTTCTTGTATTTGTTTTCTTGACTGACTATTGTGTACATTGAGAAGACAACGATAATCCATGTTTGTCGATTTACATAGGTCTTGTAAAGATAATAAGGTTGTCAAGAGGAGAATAACTCGTGATCGTGTACTATTTTTGTCCGGCTATTTTTTAATCACTGTCACTATGCAAAAATCATTTAAACAATCAAACAAGCTTTTTTTTTTTATAAGGAAGCCATTCAAACTCTAGAGATACTACATTTGTCCAAAAAATTTTTTTGACGAAAATGTCCAAAAAAATTGTTGGCAATTGGTATATGTTTACAGGTTTATATTTCAAGTGAGAGAATTAGTAAATACTATTTTCATAAAGTGATTATTACAAATTGCAAAAAAGAAAATGTAATATAACTAATTAATGAAATTGAAAATTTTAAAAGAAACTTATAAAAAGAGAAAAAAAAAACTCTAAAGGTTTATATGTTTAGCAACGGAATATATATTAGGCATATAAGTTTCTCCGGATCCAGATTTGATGTTGTAAAATAGCACACAGTTTTACGTTCTAATCAGTCACAATCGTTGATATGATATCGGACGGTCCAGATTACACATTAATTTTATGATCTTAACAGCAGAAAATTCAAGTTCAGGTTTCTCCACCCTATAAAAAACAACCAAAAGTAATAACAATCACGAGGACAAATACAAATATTAAGACGACACTGACGCGATGGAGGCAAACTTTGGAACATGCGGATCTCATCAAATCTCAAAACAATTAGAGAATCAAAGATCGGGAACCCAACCACCAACCGAATACACAAACGCAACACAGCAAGTCATGTTGAATGCAGATCATGGGATGCATCCAACAAAACAAACTTCTACCATGAAACAAGCAGTAACGATATGCAACAATAGGGGAACAACGAGAAACCAAACGTCGGACAAAATCCAAACAGCTTCAAACCGACTCAAACACCAGACCCAAACAGGTTAGACAATATTTTGTTATGAATTAATAATTTTTTTTGTCTTTTCAGGTAGTTTTTTTATGTTTGAAAAGCTTAATTTATTTGAAAAATGTGTCATAGTGTATGTATAGCTCACTTTATAGTGATGATTATATAAACTCTCCAAAGAATTTAAATTATGTTCAACTTATAGTTCAAACACTTGAACAAGTCACTTAATTAAAATGAGAAGAAAAAATCATTGTTTTGGTCCCTATCAAAAAAACAGTTCATTGTATTGGTCAAATGTTGAATATGATTTTTTTTGGGTGATTCACTCATTTTATTTTTAATTATATCATCCATGATTATTGATAAAAATTATTATATTGAAAAAATTCAAATCAAATTAAATAATACCTAAAATATTGCCAATTCATCTTATTAATATTGAACATTTATTAGTATTATTTTCATATGATATAATTGTTTATGATATGTCCCGTGAGCATAGCTCAGTTGGTAGGACAATGCATTATTATATGCAGGGGCCGGGGTTCGAAGCCCGAACACCCCACTTATTCACTTTATAAAGTGAATTCTAGCCACCAGGCTACCTGACAAAAAAAAAATTGTTTATGATATTTTTCCTATTCCTAGTTTATTATTAAAAAACACTTATAAAGAAAAATGGACATATGTGCCATTTTTTAATGTGATATATCAAAATATAAGAATATAATATTAAAAAAACAATAGAAACTGTACATATGTACTGCATATAATTGCTTTAAAAAATGTACTACAAGTTGGGATGGCAAAGTGGCCCGACCCATCTTGTTTAGACTCATTCTGCCTAAGCCAGCTTAAAATGGGATAAGACGAGGCGAGTCAAATTAAGTGACCGAGTCCAATTTCTCACCCCACCTCGTTTAGTGGCAAAGACATGAGTTGACGGGCCGACCCGCCAAACAAAAAACTTATTTTTTTAGAGAAAAAAAAACCTTTTTAATGTATATTTTTACAATATAATTGTTGCAAAAAATTATGTTGCTTTTATCATAAAAAAATATAAAAGAATAACATCAAATAAATTTGTGGTAAAAACAAGATAGGGAAAATACGCCAACATAAATCCAACAACCAAAATAAATTCAAAATGATAAAATAGGTCTAGAAAAAGAAACAAAAACGAGTTAAGCGGCCTGGGCCACCCCACCTCGTGCCCGCCCGGTTTTTTCAACGAGTTAAGCGGGATGAGCCAACTATCGGAAGCGAGTTCAAAACCTCAACTCAGCCCGCCAAAAATAGCGGGTTAAATGGGTCGGCTCAGCGGGTTGGACCCGTTTTGCCACCCCTAACTGCGAGGCTTAAGAGAATATATTATTAACGAAACCTTACAAAGGTCTAATCACACCATTATACATAGGCTTAAATATGTGTCTAGTCCCTGCAAATATCCTCAGTTGAATTTTAGTCACTGTACTTACTAATCTTCCCAATTTGCCACTGCAAATATTAATCACTTATAATTTGGTCCTAATCACGTTTTTTTTGCTGAGGTAGATATTGATTAGCGACGTGGCACATGCTGACGGGGAAAATACACGTGAATGGACTGTTTTTCCCTTTATGAGACCGAACATATGTGTAATTACCGATTTACCCCTTTCAGAAAATAGATCATACATCATTCAGAAATTCTGGTTCTCATATCAATTTGCACTCAAAGTTTCCCAAAATCTTCGTTTCGAAACCTCACAAAAACCCAATTCAGTTCTCAACTTCTTCAAACAAATAACGGTTTCAAAACTCCATTTTTTGTATTTTCAATCGCATATCGCCGTCAAATTCAAAGCAATCCGGACTTTCACTTGCTGGCGAATTCGTTGTTGAATCGATGATGTTGAATGGGTAACGACAACAACGAAAATCTCTGAACAACAACAACGATTTTAATCTCTGACGAATTTGTTGCTTAACCACGAAAATCTCTTAACAACAACAACGATTTTAATCTCTGTATAGAAATTCGAGATTTGCGACTAGGATGGGTGTGAAATTGGATTTGGGAATGGGGGAGAAGAATTAGGGATTGAGCAATTGGGAATGGGGAAGAAGAACAGTTCTGAAGAGAGAAGAAGAGAGGGATGAAAGAAGAAAGAAGTCAGGGGCAATATCGTCTTTTTAAGTGTGTCTTGGATCATTAAGGGTAAAATGGTCACTTCAGTTACAAAATGTTGAGTCAGCAAGGCCATGTCCTAGTCAGATGGGGCCACACCATTGCCACATCAGTAATCACATGTCACATGTGCTAACAAACGTGATTATGACCAAATTATAAGTGATTAATATTTGCAGTGGCAAATTGGGAGGATTAGTAAGTACAAAGACTAAAATTTAACTGAGGCCTATCTGCAGGGACTAGACACATATTTAAGCCTTATACATATTAGTAAATATTCAAATCATGCAAGGGTTTGAATTTATAAAAAAAAATAAAAAATACTTCAACAATATCAATAATAGAAGCGATATTATATATAATATGCTTAATAGGTTGGCCTGATGGACTTAATAGGATGTTTTGCAAGTCTAAGTGTGACATATTTAATTAAATAGGATTATAAAAGGTTTAAGCCTAAGATTCTTATTAAAAAAAGTTAAGCCGAAATAGACTTTAAATTAACTAGACCATAGACCTTTATCTGATGACATGTTTGCACCCCTAATTGTTTTGGAAGTGTTTAAAACGATTTTTCAGGTGATTGGACAATAATAAATTATTTAATTGAAAAACAATGCAAATAAATTAAATAACACCCAAAATATTACCAATTAATCTTATTAATGTTGAATAACTTATTACTAGTCAAAAAATTGAATAATTTAATATTTTAATTACTATTTATTTTCATATAGTTTTTTAAATATTTTTCCAATTCTTAATTCTTCAAAATAAAATATATATTTTTAAATGTACAGCTGTATTTTCTTCTAATGTCATATTCTGAAATACAAGAAAAATCATTTTATATATAAAAAAAGAAAGAAAAAAAAAAAAAAAGTCACATGTACTGGCACTGCATCTAATTTAACAGTAACATAGGTTTCCTTTTCCAATACACAAGGGCAGATTAACATTCTTGCAAGATTCATTGTATCCACAAAAATAACTCCTGATGAACCAGCTGTCAAACCAACAATTAATTAAAGTAAAAAAAAAAAAAAAAGATTAAAAAAATACCAAAAATAATAATAAAAATGTTAGAAAAATAATTAAAAAATAATAAAACCAGGGTCTGGTTTCTGGTATTGATTTGGTGGGAAGAATAATAATACAAAGAAAGAAAGAAACCCCACTTTCATGTTATGATACATTGAATTTGAATCTGTCACACTCATGTACCCAACAATCTCTTCTTTTTTCACTCCCAATAAAAACCACACCTTTGACAATCCTTAACCTTCACTTTCATTTTTTCTCTCTCCCTTTTTTTTT
>Ga0315915_1005019_pt1 | contig 16567 bp, 15 predicted proteins | sample MpolbnodulesMG_FD_207738 | JGI IMG/M metagenome (GOLD analysis project Ga0315915, IMG submission 207738) | Medicago polymorpha root nodule microbial communities from Los Angeles, California, United States - branched nodules | ecosystem: Host-associated > Plants > Roots > Nodule | place: USA... | reverse complement strand
ACAATTGAGTCACCTAAGACAAAGTCACCCAAATATGATAATTGGATGGACTTTGCTAGTTGTGAGATTTTCCCTAGCCTTCATGAAGAGAAAAATTCTCTAAATAAGAAACTAGAGCGTGTCCCTAAAGGTACCATGACTTTTGCTATGAATTCAAAAGATAAAAGAGCCCCTTTTAAAAGACCTTACACTGAATACTCCTATGTAAGGAAAAATAGAAATCATAGCAAAACTCATGCTCCTACAGTTAGGTGTCATTATTGTGGTATAATTGGCCACACCACACCTCATTGCCACATTAGGAGAGTTGAAGTTCCTAAAGGTGTAATGATGTGAGTGCCTAAAGTTACTTGTTGTGAAATTCAACTCAAGGCTCCAACTTGTGTTGAAAGCCAAAGGAATCCTAATTGATTTGTACAAATGTGTCTTGCAACCTTGAAGGAATTTTTTTCCCTCTAAGTTGTTCAAGACACTAAAATTAAGGTGTGCTCCTTTCTCACTTTCATACTCTTAGGTGCTCTTAAAACTCACAAATCAACTTTGGTATTCCTTGTTTTCTCTTACTCCCAAAAGATTGAGAAAGGTGTGTTTGGTTTAGTATGTGTAGGTTTGATGATGAATGAAGAAAGTCTAGGATGATGCTCCACAATAAGCTCGTTACTTCTTAAGGAAATTATGAGAAAAAGTGTGATGAAGACGTATTCGAGGACTTTAAATACTTAACCTCTCCATTGTCTTCTCATATTGGTTGATCACGAGTGACCTTTCAATCATCATTATCATTGAAGCACTCTAGCAAGGGAGTAAGTATATTTTGATAGTAGGTAAATTTTTCTTGGAAGATTCAAATGCGTTTTGATCTTTCCTTGGAAATCTTCTCTTACCTCTCTTATTTTTCTTGATAGTTTCTCTTATAGGTTAATTGTGTTTATCCTATGTGTTCTTGTTTATTGAGTGTCTTTCATCCTTTTGCATGATATCTTCTCGTTTGTATTGTATCTTGCATGCTTGCTTGTATTTCAATTGCGATTGTCTACTTGCTCTTATTTATGATGTTTTTAGACGTTCTCTTTCTAGTTGAAGTTTTATTAGAATCTCAAAATGTGCATTCATAAAAAAAATTTCTTTTGAATCGATTCACTTTTATTTCACTATCAAAATGAATCGATTCATAATGAATCGTATCATTAAAACATAGGATCGATTCAAATTCGCAAAAATCAGTATTACTATTGCATCTGGTCCTTCACTTCAAACATTCCCATCTACCCTCTTCTTTCTCCTGCCGATATACACACATAAAATCTTAAACCTCACAAAACCCTAAACCTCATCTACTTCTTCTCAACATCAATCAATCCTTTCAAATCCAACAAGCATCATCATATTTGTTGAATATCTACTCCATGGGTCCAAAAAGGGGAGCTTCTACTCAAAGAGGAGAAGATAAACGTCCTCCTCCTTCAACTCAACAAGTTGGGATTTTGGTTCAAGATTTGTTTCTTGATGAAGATTATGACAGGTATATTGAAAAATTTCAGTCCAAAAAGGATGTTTCTCCTCAATTTTATTGCTCTTTATGGAATATAGAATCTATGGGCTTTGATTTTCATAAGTTTCTTACCTTTTTAAATTTTGGTTCATTTGTTGAGTTAAAGAAGGGATATGATGAATCCGAAATTAAGGCATTTTATTGTAATGCACAAACACAAGATAGTGTGAGTTTTGAATGTGCTTTCAAAAATGTTCGAGTATCACTCAATCCGGAAAAATGGGATTGTCTAGTTCACTTGGGTTATAGTGGGGTAGACATTGAAGCTAAGGACACTTAAGCTAATTATAACAAAATAGACTTTGTGAAAAGTATGTCAAAAACCGGGTTTGGAGAATTGAGCTTTTCAAAGTTTAGCCTTCTTTAATTGAAATGTGCTGACAGACTATTACATTAGGTTGTTGTCAAGATCATCATGAGTAAGCAACGCAACTATGACAGAATTGATGACTACGATCTTATCATCATGTGGTTGCTGAAAAACAAAATAAAAAATTGGCCTCTTTTCTTCTCTAACCGCATAATCTCCTACAAGAATGATGGTAGAAAGAAGCTCACATACCCTTCCTTCATTAGTTTCCTTGTTCGATCTGATCGTGTTACTAGTGTTAATACCTTACTCACTATACCAAGTGAGGTTAGTGGATTAGATGCAAAAGCGGTTCAAAAGATGCATTATGTCAAGGATTCCAATGGAGATTGGTACTATGATGATAATGGAGTTTGGTACTATGAGTTTATTGCTGTCGCTGAAGGAACAGATCCAGAAATAGTTAAGCAAATGAAGGAAAACATGGAAAAGGAAGATTACAATATTGAGAATGATGTGGAGATGGAAGATGGTGAAGAAACTAGTGATGATGAGGATCTAGAGTATGACCCTGAAAATGATCACTATCATGATCACAACTAAAATCATTCAAAGGAGTGTCTTAGTGAAGTCTTGGTCGGGATAAAGGACTTAAAGAAGTATATGTCTCAAAAGTTTGATGCTTATGACTTAGAGTGCAAGGAAATTAACAAAAGGTTTGATGCTCAGGACTTGCAGTTTAAGGATGTAAATAAAAGATTGGATTCTTAGAATTCTTCCATTCAAGAGATGCGGGAGTCGATTCAAAAGTGGAATGATCTCGGTGTTACAATCAATGCCTACTTTGCCTCTCCTTGCCCTAACTAAGATGAAATTGATGGAACAACCAACCCAACTGAACCAAATGCTTAGTAATGGTTTTTTCCATGCATACTCCCTTTTTGAGGTTGTCAAAGGGGGATATATATGTTGATTATGTCTGTTTGTGTTTATTTAGACTCATGCTAGTTAGTATGATATGCTTAGACATGATGATTGTTTTAGACCTTTGTTGTCAATGATGTTTATGCTTATGTTTGGATTGCTAAGCTTGCACTTATTCTATGCTTGGTACAATGGTTATGCTATCATTTGTTCCTATGTTGTGTTTGTGCCTATTTTTTGTTATAACTTAATTCTCTTATTAACCAAGTGAATATGGGCCTTGTCAAATATAGGTCACCAATATATATTGCTTGTATGCCTTGTATGCTAAGTTTCAGGGGGAGCAAATTAATCATCAACATGGTGTTTTGACATCATAAAAAACGGGGAGATTGAAGCCTCTAGCTATAGTTTTGATGATGTTAGCCTTTTTGTTTCTATATCTGTGTTATTTATATTAGATGTTGTTAGTCTAGCTTTTCCTTTTAGATTTTGTTAAAGAACCCTAGTGAAACAATTGGTATCTCTTCATCTGTGTCTGTTCTCTGCATGAATCAATTTATCCTTGTCTGAATCGTCTCATTTAAGTCTCTGACTTAATATGAGTCGATTCATGATGATTATGAATCGATTCATGTTTGAATCATAACAATCATCTTTGAGTCGTATCATTAAACTCTCCGACTCTCTCTGAATCGATTCAAACCAATCCTGAATCGATTCAGATCTTCATCTGGGCAGATTGAATCGTTTCACTTATGACATGACTTGCATCAATCTTCATAACCTCTCCTTGTGTCTGGGCTTGTCTTTCCTGGTGTCTGAATCGATTCACTCATTTGATGAATCGATTCACTCAGCTAATTTTATCTGAAAATTATGTCTTGTTTCTCTTCACTATATAAGCCCTTCTCCTCATAACTCCAATTTTATTGAATCATTTGCAACTATCCTCTCTAGGTCTCAAAAACTTATTGTTCATACATTCTTCAAGATTAAACACTTTTTCTTAGAATCACTTTGTTCTTTTAGTCTATAGATTCTCTAGGGTGCTAGTAGGGATTGTAAGTTGGTTCTCTCAATAAGATTGATTGGTCTTAATCAAGGCTTCAAAGTGAAGTGAATAATCTCATTCCACCTCCAAAGGTCTTGGGGGTCTTTCTAACCGTTCTTGAAGTCGAAGGGGATTTGTTTACCGGACGTAGCATCAAATTCTTGAGTGAAGAGTTCGAAGGGGTGCACGGGTAATCAAGGACTCAAAGATTCAAGAAGCACCAAATTCAAGGGTTACTTGAAGTTTGGGGAAGTGTTTGCATAGGGGTTGAAGAATTAGGTTTAATTTGAAAGAACTTTTGTAAACACATTGGAATCAACATTTGCTACTTAGTGGATGACCTTGGTGAAGGTGTACTTCATCAAAAAGAGTAGACGTAGCTCTAGCGAGGATGAGAAAGAGTGAACTACTATAAAAATATCGGTGTTATCTCTCTTCCCTATCCTCTTTACTTTTTACTATTGCATGTGATCAATTGAATAATTGTTAGGATAATTGGTAGTGTTGATCTAAGTTGTTTTTCATTGAAAAATAATCTAATTCATTGAATTAGGTTTCAAATAATTTGCTTAGATCAATTGATTGCAAAATCTATTCAATTCTTTAATTTCACATATATTGTGTTTTTGATTTGATAGCTTAGTAATTTTGTTCATATAGGTTTGGTTTGAAATTGTTATAAGTTTTGTACATTGTTCAAGGTTGATTAATTTTGATTGTATAATAAGATTTGTATCGTGAATCTATCAATTCTAAGATCAAATCTTATTGGCCATATATTTTTCCTTTTGATTCATTGTTTGTGATTGTTCGAGCACGATTTCAATAGTCAATTTCGTTAAAATTGTTTTTATTAAAACTCTAGAAAAACTTTTCTAAAATCTATTCACCCCCCCCGCGCGTTTGGTAACCAATTAGCCATATAGACTTAACACAAACCAATTACTGATGCTACTCATTGAACAAAGCTCATGTTAGCCATCACAAATCCTAGCAGCCATCATCATTGGAGCGTCAAAATAAATGTCATTTAATTTTTTAGGTGGTGTCCGGGTTTTGAACCCTGGACATTGGATATATTATGCATTGTCCCTACCAATTGAGCTAAGCTAACGAGAAAAAAAGGCCCAACAAAAAAATGGGGGTGAACATACATTCAAAATAATACGGGTGCATAAACATCATGAGTAGACTCAAAGAGATAGAAAACATGATTCACAATCAATTATCATCATTTAATAATCACAATTGGTCACTCAAAATATAAACAATACATTTATCATTTATGAATTCACACTCATCAATAAATTACATTTATGTATGCGATGCTCCTAAACTCGACCAGATATGCATGTGATACCAAACCTACTCACTATTGTAGTTATCAGAGGTATGTTATTGATTGTTTATCCAACTCATATTTAAATACACATCTTCTAATAAACACGACAAAGAATGCATGAATGTCACATCATTACTGATCAATACACATCATTACACATCATCAAATAATTCTTCATAACACATCGTCAAATAATTATTCTTTTCTCATAATTTAATATCACATAATTTAATTCATCATCTAAAACATATTATTTCAAAACATTTCAAGTTTCGACAGTCATCCTAACTTAACTAACATTGGATGTTAATCTCCTAAGGTCATCATCCTATTACCTTTAACCCTACTATTATCCAAGTACACTCCACAACTAATGCTCAACTAAATGATTTGATTTACTAATTTAAGTTCACTAAAATCTCTTTAAACAATATACTTTTATTCTGATTTAAAATGATTAGAACTAAGTCTCTTGATTACTCATCATTTCAATTTATCATTCGAAATATATTATTTTATCACTAACAGACACCCACCATCACTCAACACTACAACCACTACTCTCATCCATTTTTGTTGGAACAAAATTGGGTTGTACAATTCCTCTATGGTTTTAATGATAACAAAGTATTAAAAGAACAATTGGATATGATAATATATGTTCAAGTTTGCAGGACCGAAGATTAAAGTTTACCAAGGTCTGAACATGTATAAGAACATCAGATGCACAAGAAAAGTTCAAAGACTATGGTAGAAGATCTGAACAAAGGTAAATCAGAAGTCGACATCTTTGATCAGAAGAAATGATGCTACTCAGAAGTTGAAGACTCTCATCAGACTCAAAATACCTATTTTTCGGTGTTTTGGGTAAACATGAAGGGCTGGTTTTGGTTATTACAAGAAGGATCAAACCAGAAATCCTAGGACATCTTGTGCAATGTTTTTCCAGAAAGTGAGCTAATGTTCAACAGATTCATAGGTTGCTTTATGAACAAGAAAAATTCGTAGTGTCTATCGACAGAGAAAAGTAAATAAAAAATGCAAGTAAAGGTAAAAGACAAAAATTTAAAACGCATAAACTTAAAGAAAAGGTAAATTGCATTAATGTAAATGTGGTTCGACAAATTAGATTACATACAATATGTATGACTCTTTTCTCTAGACGCCGGTAATTCGAGTGCCTAGAATTTTTATAAATGATTTGTGACCCATTTTCCATATGGAAAACTACTATTTATACATAGTAAAAGAATTGAATAAAGGCTAACTGCCACGATCAACACTTCTTCCATCAAAAACCGCTTGTCTCCCAGGTTTTCACTAAGGAAACTGCTGCTTGTTGGATTCAAATTCTTCCCGCTCCTACAATAACTGCTTGACTTCAACGTCTTTCATCGTGGCTTATGTCTTGTCGAACTCCGAAGCTTTTAGACTCCTCCACACGCTAAGTCCAGATTCTGTCGAAATCCTCATGTTGAACTAAAAAGACTTCGATTCCTAAAAAGGCAAAAGTCAACAAATGTTGACCGCATTAATTTAGCTTGTCAAAATTACAGGTTGACAAATTGACCCCCAAAAATGTCATTTTCGACAGGAAAAATCTGAAGGAGAAGATTGATATTTTTGAAAAACCCTAGGTATTCTTCTTCTTTTTTTGTTGAAAAAATGATGTCATGTTAATCATGACTTCCAAGAGTGTTCTTTTCAAACTTCCTTTCATTACACGTTTTCCAACTCTGTGGGCCACCACTTCTGCAGTTGAAAAGATAGTGGGACACTTCACCCCATAAGAGCCGAAATGTCAGCTGTAGGTCACATCAGTTGTCAAAAAATTCAGACACGTGGCAACATCTCAAAGGATTGAAAACTCACTAATTTTTCTTTACGCTATAAGAACTTCACCTCTATCCTAGAGCTCTCTTTCTCGAATCTTTCCCTTATTTTCTGAAAAAGTAACTCCTCCAATACCCTTGTTGCCATTTCAGAAATTTCCAAAGAATTCCAAAATTTTCTAGCATCATTCGTTAAAACGTTGTTGAACTTTCACCATTTCCTTCAATTTCATGAATCCTAACTCGGAATAGCTTCTGCTAGCGGTCATGTGAATGAGTCCGTTTATAGGAAAATAAGTCCATCTTGATGCCAATGTTGAAGCTTTTCCTATGAAGAGAAACCAAGTTCATGCTCCAGAACCCGACTTGGATGCGGAAAAAGCTAAGATTTGGAAATCCAAGGTACTTATTCAGTACTCTATTTCCGGTACTGTTTGCGCCTTTCTAGGGCCTTACCCAACTTCTAAATTGAATCCCCAAGAAGTTGAGGAAACTTTTCCAGGCTACGGAAGTCATAAACCTAGGATTTTCTCACATGATTCGTTTAACATGACTTTTATGAATCAAAGGGTTTTTAGGTTCTCCCCTTCAGCTACCCATACTCCAACCTATTTCGAATGGATAGAAAAGGTCGAAGCTCAGAAAGCCCAATTTCGGAAAAATTTAGGAATTTTTAACCTGATCCAACTTTCTAAAAACGAGGTTAGAATATGATGAAAACTTAATCCTAGATGCGATGCATTTCTAGGAAAGTTCCACCAACGCTATGCAACTCAAATGTGGCATGTTAACGCCCACTTGGCTAAACATGGCTGCCACCATTGGGCTTTCCCCAACTGGTGAGACTTACGACCCTAATCGAGAGTGTAAGATATGATTCACACCTGACACATTTACTTATGGTCCATTTATTCATGAATACTTCGACAAAAATGCCACCGAAGTTTTTCACACGGAAGACATTGCTTTTTGGTTAAGCCAATATGTCTTTTGTACCCGTTCCTTCCAAGTAGCCAAAAGTTCTGTTATCATGGCCACTCAACTTCATGACGGTCAGTCGTTCTGCCTGAGCAAATTTCTTATGGGAAATCTATATGATTCTATAAGGACTGGATGTCAAACCATGAAAACTCTAGGAGAAAGACTTTCAAACTTGCTGGCCGTTGGTGGCTTTTTTCAACTATGGATAGTTGCCTCTTTTGAAAAGCAATTGCAGTTTCACACTCCACCAATCCATAATAAGAAGGTCAAGAAACGAAGAACAGAGGGAGTTTGATTCGCCTATCTTGCAAGAAAATCCATTAATTGTACACCCGTCGAAATCTTATCAAAATATTTCGATGTCTTTTTCAACTGTGATACTTTCGAGCCAACCATGGCTCCATTCCTTGATCGAAAATTAGGCCCTAAATGGTTCAAAAGAGAATTTCCAACAGAAGACCCTGAAGTTCTGAGAGACAATATTAAAGTGTGGAAGAATTACTTGACCCCGACTCTTCTCCCTGTGAAGATTACTACCGACAAGACATGTTATAAAGTGATTGGCTATTACCGCTACCTGGTGGCAAGGCAATTTGGCTTAAGCCAACTTCGACCAACTTCTATGGCCACATTCCTCGAGATAATTTATGATGATTTCGACAAAATGTCAGAGGCTCAATATCATCAACGCCTTCATTTCAGTCTAACTCCAGATTTTGTGCCTGTCTCCTTTCAAGCTTCACATGAATGCACTGAAACTTAAAAGAGATAAATTTCATTCCATTAAAATAAAAGTGGTTCGAAAAATTAGTTTACATACATTCTGTATAACTCTTTTCTCTCCCACCGGTACTTCGAGTGTTTTAGAATTTCTTTAAGTGATTTGCGACCCGTTTTCCCTATGGAAAACTACTATTTATACATAGCAAAATAACTGGAAAAATCCTAACTCCACGATCAACATTTCTTCCATTTGGACAACCGCTTGTCTCCCACGTTTCCATTGAGGAAACCGCTTCTCTTTGAAATTTGAAATCTTCCCGCCTCAATAGTAGTTGCTTGGCTTGGACGGTCTTGCATTCCCGACTCATGTCTTGTCGAACTCTAGGGTTTTTAAACCCTTTCACGCTAAGTCCACATCTCGTCGAACTCCTCAAGTTGAAGGAAAAGACTTCGATTCCTACAAAGATAAAAGTCAATTAATATTGACCGCATTAAATGAGCCTATTGAAATTACAAGCTAACAAATTGCCCCCCAAAAATGCCATTATCGACTAAAATCACTCGAAGGAGAGAATTTGCATTTTTTAAAAACACTCCAAGTATTTCTGGAGGCTGCTGAGGCCTCTAGGAGGGTCTAAAAGTCCTTTTGGAGGTCTTTTAGGTCTTCGGGAATTCAATGACGGTTCAACACGATATCAAGATTTCGTGGGCTACCACTTCGGTAGTTGAAAAGTTAGTGGAGCCTTCATATTTACCCCAAGATGCCAAAAAGGGTGATGAGGCCTCTGGGAGGGTCTAAAAATCCTTTTGGAGGTTTTTTAGGTCTTCAGGAATATAATGGCGGTTCAACACGATATCAAGATTTCGTGGCTACCACTTCGGCAGTTGAAAAGTTAGTGGAGCCTTCTTATTTACCCCAAGATGCCAAGTGTCCCGTGTTAACCTTTCATCTTCAAATCCTTCGTGTTTTCCATTCATCATCATTATAGTGCCTTCTTGTCGATTGATATCCCTTGAGACTTTCAACTTTCTCACTAAGTCAAGAAAACTACCACTTCCTTCAAACCACATGGCGATTATCAATCAGGGACCACGACGAGCTTAACTCCCTACTCTTTCCATTGCCTATAAAGACCAGGTCTTTCATTTATTCCTTAACCCCTCTTCCAATTCTAGGTAGAAAAAACTTGCGTTTTTCTTCCCTTGTGTTAAAGACGAACAACTTTTGCAACAATGGAACAACTCCCATAAGATGTTCTGCTCGTTATCGGCAAGAAAGTGGCAGCCTCTCGAACTCAAAATCTTTTGAGATTCAAAGCTACTTATGTTTACCACAAAAAACTCGCCAACAAGAAGGAGGTGCTCAGGGCTCTACCAAGAGACTGTTTATGGTACATTTCTGATCATTAGTCGTGCGTAGAAAAACGCAAGTTCATGCAACAAGTTTTACATAGTGGACATGAGGCATAATGTGTAGTGGTTGCGGCTAAATTGCTTCATGGTGGGAAAACCAATTTGGAAGAGATAAAGTTGATCCTCCAAACGACATTCGCTCGAGGGTCTGATGGGGCTAAGTACTTCAACTTGACGCTGAAGGTGTTGGATAAAGATGGTTTCTTACTGAGTGAGGTTCTACCTATCTTTTGGGACCTTTTCAATCGACAATGGTTGACTAATTGTAAAAGGAACATCATGAATGCTGAAGGCCCCCTTTCCTTTTGGGGACGTCACTGGTCTAGGTCATTACTCCCGAAGTTGGAGTATAGGCTTATCTGCACCACTAAAGGAACCTGTAAGGGTTATGGGAGGAAACCTAACATCTTTTGTCCCCTTCCTGGGACAGACGATGAGTATTCAATGACATATCTCTGTCTTTCCTGTCGTTTCAATGTTGAACTTGCCTGTTCCCTCATTCATTTTTGTTTCATCAAAGACGCAAGATTTTAGATTTTCCACTTTGGGCCAAAAAATAGCTTTACTTTTGTAACTAGGGTGTCAAATTAATCTTAATGGTTCTATCCATATCTCGACATTCTATTTTGGCCCATTAGTTGGCTTTTAACTTAATGAAAATGCCATTTCGATTTTCTATGCTTTTATTGCCATATCTTGACATTAGTTTTAATTTAATTACAATGCCAAGTTTTTCATTTCTTGTCAGAACTACTCTTGTGTTATTTTGACTTCCTGCAATATAGGTGTTAGTTGGTATTTTCACCAGCCTCATAGGAATCAGAGCCTTTTCTTTAGTTAAAGGAGTTTCGATGAGATGTTGGACTTAGCATGAAAAAGTCTCGAAGCCTTAAAGTTCAAAAAGATACGAGTTAAGAAGCAAAACTGTCGAAGTCAAGCAACTGTCTTTGAAGTGGGAAGATTCGAATTTCAAAAGAGAAGTTGTTTCCTTAAAGGAGAACGTGGGAGACAAGTGGTTGTGTACATGGAAGAAGTTCTGATCACGAGATTAGTTTCTTTCCAATTTATTATTTATGTATAAATAGTAGTCTTCCATAGGGAAAACGGGTGACAAATCACCTATACAGAATTCTAAAACACTAGAAGTACCGGCACAAGAGAAAAGAGTCATAAAGAATGTATGTAAATTATTTGTCGAACCACCTTTATTTTTAATGCATTGTATTTTACCTTCCTTTAAGTTTCTGCAATTTAAACTTAATGCATTTACTTTGCTTTTAAAACCCTTTTTCTGTCTAAAGACGCCGCACGGTCTCGTCTCGTTCGTTAAGCAACCTACGAACTCGATGAACGCACAAAAACAAAATGCACAACATGTCCTAGGATCTATGGTTTGGTCTTGCTCGTAATAATCAAAACCAACCCGTAATGTTTACCAAAAACACAAAAGCACAGGTAAGCAAATTGGCACGCCCAGTGGAACCTTGTTTGTGCATCTCTTTCAAAACCTTGGAAAGAAATTCCCATTGTACTTTTTAAAAAACCTTTTTCAAAAACCTTTGGAAGTTATTTCCATTGTGCATTTTTTAAAAACAAAAACCTTTGGAAGAGATTGCCATAATCTTCCAAAAAATTTCAAAAACTTTTTCTACCAAAAAAAACCTTTTTTCTAAAATGTCCTTCTTGTGGAAACAGTTACTCTGAAGATTAGCAACTATTTTCAGTGAACTCTTTTTCTAAGGAAGAATTCGCATTTTTGTGCATGCATTTAAGAAGTGGTAAAGCTTTGAAAATAATGACTAAATCCGCCAATACTGGTGCTTCTATGTCATCACAATCATCGCAATCCTATTCACAAGCACAAATTACACGGGCATTCTCCCCTGCAGTGGGTGCTAGTGTATCGACGACCATGGGGGCAACCATGGCCATGCCGGTTTTGACGGAAATGGGAGTAACCGCTCCCACAACCGCTCCGACTGTAACCGCTCAAATGACACAACCAGAAATGGGGACCTTTGTGCCACCAATTACTGCTAGTGTACCCGTGTCTACAAGTGTCCTTACTTCTCCAAGCCTTCAAGTTAGGACCAGATTTGATGATAGGGTCATAAATACGCAGAAATTTTCTAAGGACCAACCATACGGTATGCCAACTTCAATTATGGCAAATTTGCATAACAATCGTGCATTTACAGAACATGCAAATCCATTTACACCATTTAACTCACATAGTCCTTCAAGTTCTAGTGTTTTTGGCATAAATGCTCCACCAGCTTTAACTATAGAATCTATGATGTTGTTTAGGCAACAAATGGATGAGACCAATCATGAGATGGTTAATTTGTTGACACAACAAATTGGTACGGTGTTTAACCCTTTGATTTATAATGCGAATTAGGGTTACCAAGCATTAATGACTTAAATGGGGAGAATATCAGATTTCTTCGTCCCTCCATAAACTGTCTATCAATGGATCCCTCAGATCCAAAATATCCCTCAAATCCAAAATGTTTAACATGTGCAAATTGTCGACTTATAGTTCAAAGACAACAACCTGTAATTTTGGTGGATAGAAATCATGATGCAGATGAAGTAATTTGGTTCAATGGTACAAGCACAACGAGAAGTAATTTTGGTGGATAGAAATCATGATGCAGATGAAGTTGTTAGAAATGTCCAACAACAAAATATCGGAGCACATAATAACATAGTCAATTTGGTTGAAAATATCATGGCTCAAAATGGCTTAAAGGTGGGTTTACATAGGCCAAACTTTATATCTCCTTTATTAGAGTATGTTTTACAAACTGAACTTCCTTGGGGTTATAAAATTCCTAAGTTCACAACATTTGCTGGTGATACTAGTGAATCCATTGTCGAACATATAGCACGGTATTTAACAGAGTCTGGAGATATTGCAAACAATGAGAATTTGAGATTAAAGTTCTTTCCAAATTCTCTAAAAAAGATTGTCTTTACGTGGTTTACCATGCTTGCACCACATTCCATTCATCAATGGACTCAATTAGAGAGGCTATTTCACGAACAATTTTACATGGGCCAATCTAAGATAAGTTTAAAGGAGTTAGAAAGTGTTAGGAGACGATCGACTGAGTCTGCTGAAGATTATTTGAATATATTTAGGTTCTTAAAGGCAAGATGTTTTACTCAAGTTCCTGAACCTGAGTTAGTCGAAATAGCCGCTGGTGGCCTAGATTATCCCATTAGGAAGAAATTAAACACTCAATACTTGACAGGTCGAAAGACAGAAGGCTGAAAAGGCTAGAACTCATAAGTTCAAAAGTGAAAAGGTTGCTTATGTTGATACAAATTAAAGTGACCAAGAATTTGACATATCTTATGAAGATGTCAAAGAAGGAGAAATAAACTTTGCTGAATTAAAATCAGAGCCTCTTTATACATGCAAAATGTTGAGGCCATCCGATGGGAATAATCCTGTCGAAACACAAAATGATAAATACACTCCCAAAACTTACACGTTTGATGTAAACAAATGTGATGAGATTTTTGATCTCTTAGTTGCTGATGGTCAAGTCGCGGTACCTAACGGTTTAAAAATCCCACCACTAGAATAACGTAAAAAGAGAGGGTTTTGTAAATATCATAATTTTTTGGGTCATAAGACTTCATATTGTGTACTTTTCAAGGACTTAGTATGAAGAGGTCTAAATTAAGGCATACTAAAGTTTGGAGACAAAACATAGCCTCAAATGCAAGTGGATGTCGATCCTCTAAAACATGTCGACGCAATGTACACAGAAGTTGCAAGTTGCAACGTAGTGAAGGCCATTGCAGATGCTGTTGAAAAACTACATGTCGAAGCAAAAGATAATGTTGTTGAATGTCAGATGGTAGAAGTTTCTGGAAGTCCCAAAGATGCTGACAAAATTGTTTCAGAACTTCAGTGCGATGAGAAGGCAAAAACAACCTATCCCATGGCCAAAGAGGAGCTGATAGGTTTCCTCAATCAATGTAGATTGAAGAACTCTGAGGTAATGTTGTGCCCCATATGTAGTTCAGTATTCGACAAAGAGGCTATTAAAAGCCTTGAAAATGTGATTCCAGAATCCAAAAACAGAGGAAAATGGTCCGCCGATCGTAGACCAAAGTTCTCTTTCACTAAGAGTTACATCCCTCTCATCAATAAGTCTTCGACCACTAATTATGTTAACAAAAATGGTCAAGGGTAAGCTTTTGTTCCCTATGCTAAAGCACATGTACAAAAATGGGTTCAGTCGACACATAAAAATTTCCAGTCTGGGAAGAATAATGTGGTGAAAGGCAATACTAGTAATGTTCTTACTAAAAATGTCACCACTGATCCTGAAAATCCAGATGAGTCGAAGAAATATGCCTATCATAACAATTACAAAGGAAAGAATCCTATAACGCACACTAAATGGAGAAGGTATCAAAGATCCAAAAAGGGTATTTCTGTAAGAGCTAATGATAAAAAGGTTGACCCAGAAGAAAAACTGGTCGAGTCAGTTAGGAAACCAGTGAAAGAAAGATTGTCTCTTCCTCCTATTGAAGGAAATGCTATTGGAGATGACGAGATGGATTCAAACTTCATGGATTCAGACCGGATTTCGACGTCGTATGCAATGTTGTTTCTATTTTACCAAGTAAGAACCGGATTTCGATGATGTGGTGTTCGAAGTAGAAGGATCTAAAGAAGATTACAATCCAAAAGACATGGAGAAATATAAATCCATGTGTTGCTATGTGACATATTATGGCTGGGGTGATCAACAAAAAGCCATATTTGAAAAACCTAATGGCCATATGAAAAGCCATCTAAAACCATTATTCGTTCAAGGCAAAGTTGATGACATTAGAGTTAACAAGGTATTGGTAGATGGTGGTGCTGCTGTGGATTTCATGCCTCAATCTCTACTTAAGAAGATTGGGAAATGTGGTACAAATCTGAAACTTCAAAACATAGTCCTCTCGAGCTATGAAGGAAAAGCTGCGTTCTCTCTTGGTGCTCTCCAAGTGAATTTCATTGTAGGATCTGTCACCAGCCCAACTTTGTTAATGGTAGGGCCATCAAAAGCAAACTTCAACTTGCTTCTAGGAAGAGAATGGATACATGGAATTACAACAAAACTTATAAAGAAAACAATTATCATGCATCAGGTGATGGAGTCATATCAGCACATATATAACGCATAACTACAACAAGCTTACAAAGGAAACAAATTATTATACCTTAATTGAATGATTGAAATTAACACTAGAGATGGTGATTTAATTTGCACAACACAAAGTCATGATCTTTTAAATTTATCAACGTGTTAAGTGTTGCTTTCTTCCTCTAAAACGATAAATGCAAACACAACAAGCTAAGATAGAAACCAAACTATAAAATAATGTATGAGACATGCTAAAACCACAGCTCGAACTTCAACATTGAAAAAAAACCTCATTGTTAGTCCTATGTTCATGACCATCATGAAGTGTTCAAAAACATTACTCATTCTTTATATTTTATTCCATTTTGGGTTGGCTGCTGACCCTCTACTTGCAACTCCTCTTCCTCAATCGCTAATATCATTGCTCCCACCTCAGCCTTTATATTATCAAAAACATCTTACATGCATTCAGAGAAACCTCACGGTAAAAGAAGGAAAAGGTCTCCACCACCTTCTCCATCAACACTAACACCTTCTGTTGTACTTTCATTTGATCATCATCTGCTAGTTGAAACATGGCCACCGACATTTTGTATGATTAAGATTGTATCATAAACTGGCAATATTGTTAACCATTCATGGTTTATGGCCTAGCAACAAAAACTCTTATTCACATGATTGCGACCCACACAAGACAATCAACACAAATTTGAACAGTTGATCACTGTGTGAGTCACAATTACTATATGGGAATTTTTGTTCATAGACCATAAACCATGGAAGATAAAGTCTATTGAAAGTGGATTGACACAATATTTAATCTTCAAAAATATTGATAGTCATGTTTCAACTACCACAAAGTAATCAATTAAAGGTACAAAGGAGGTGGTAATATGGAGAAGGTGGTGAAGACCTTTTTCTACTTCTTCCGAGAGGTTCTATAAAGGGTGTAGATCAAGTATTTGATAACATAAAGGCAAAGGTGGGAGGAATGATATTGGTGATTGTAGAAGCGGAGTTGCGGGTGGAGGTTCAGCAAACAACCCAACATGAAGTTAAATGTAAAGAATGAATAATATAATTGAACTCGTGATAGTCATGATCATGGATTCATGAGTTTTTTTTTTCAATTGCACCAAGATGAGGAGCACCATGACTATGAAGCCGGAGGGCATTACAATGATGAAAGATGGGCATGGATGCAAACTGAGGTTCAGAGGATAAGCACCGAACAACAAAGGCAAGGTGTTGAAATAACCGGGCTACGGAACGATGTC
>Ga0315915_1005018_pt1 | contig 16568 bp, 8 predicted proteins | sample MpolbnodulesMG_FD_207738 | JGI IMG/M metagenome (GOLD analysis project Ga0315915, IMG submission 207738) | Medicago polymorpha root nodule microbial communities from Los Angeles, California, United States - branched nodules | ecosystem: Host-associated > Plants > Roots > Nodule | place: USA... | reverse complement strand
CCCCTTCTTGTGTTTTTCTCACCTTCAAAAACAACTTATGAATATACAATTTTCGCTAATAAGATCTTATGAATTAACATAAAAGCTTATTTATTTGCGTATTTTTTTTTCATAAGCTCAATCCAAACAGGGTGCTACTTCGAACTTGTCCGCATAATGTCTCCTTATTATCGAAGTAATGATATTTATATTACTCACTCCGTCCCATTTTAACTGACATAGTTGACTCTGTCACGTATGTCAATGCACAATTTTAAATTTAAAAATCTATTAGAAAAATCATGAAAATTTAATATTTTAAAAATATTCATGGAGACGAAGCAAACATCTTATATGCTATATTTTATCTTTATATATTAATAGGAAAATAGACAAAAGATGTTATGTGAACGATACACATTTTCAAATTAGGTCATTTAAAATGGGACAGAGGTCAGAGGGAGTATCAGACATGAATTCCGACACGGATACCTGACACAACGTTGATACAGATATGTCAATGTCGTTATTGTAAAAAACATAGGGCACTAGTGCTGCTATCTATATATTAATTTATTTATAAAATATCTTACTTGAGAATCAAATTTTATGTATCTATTTATGAATCTGACTTGAGCAATTTATTTCATTAAAAAAAGATTCTATAACAAGATCCAATAGTATTTGACATTTTTTTTGGTTGAGAAATACATATATTATCGAAAATTTAAAAACGTTATAATCAACTTTATTGTCTATAATCCCTCTTTGATCAACATTTCTCACACGTCTTTAACTTCATTTGTGAGTTGTTCGACACGCCTCATATAAGTGTTATATAGGCGTCGAACAACTGATCGAAGGAGTGTCGAAGTAACGAAGAAAATAACTTATTTAGAACACTTGTCTAACACGTGTTGTACGAGTGTCAGACACCGACGCATGTAGAACACCGCGACACGCTTAATCCTAGAGTTGTCAGTGCTTCATAAGATTTGTATAATCATTTCGTGACAATTTTTTGGACAACCTTCTTTCTCTCTATTCTTATTGTTCAAAAACAATAAAGATAGAAAAAGAAAGGAGCAATGATATTTGTACATCCATTTATTGACAACTTTAGTGACAACTTTGGTTCTCTACATTTTTATTGGTCAAAAACAATGGAGAGAGAAAAATGATGTGAGAGAATAATAACATAATGTGAATATGAGAGAGAAAGTTGTCAAAAAGTTGTAACAAAATGGTTGTACAAATATCATTTCTTAAAAGAAAGAGAGTAAAAACACAATGTGAATATAAGAGAGAAATTTGTTTAAAAGTTGTCACATAATGATTGTACAAATATTATTTCTCTTATTATCGTAATTAACATGTGTTTGGTTGTGCGATGAAGAAAATTGATTTTGATTGAACTAATTTTGTAGAATTGATTTTAATTAAAAGTGATTATGACAAAAGTTATTTGTGTTTGAATACATTCATGTAAAATGGAGTTAAACTATAAATTTGTGTTTGAAAATCAATTATGAAATCAAAAGCTACAAATTTTATCTTCAAATATAATCAATTCTGGATGCAGAATTAATTCTACTTAACAACAATTAAACATGTCAGAATTAATTTTACACCTCCAAAATAAATTCTGGTCCCTCTTAAAATAGAACTAAACACATACTTACTATTGATAAAAAAAAAGACGATATACAACTGATTTTGTTGGTTTTTTTTTTTTAATAAGCAAAAGAAAATTTAATAATAAATACTCGGTTGATACCTGTGTATATCTATTTTTTTTTTAATAAATAGATATACACCTTGTTGGTAAAATTTTAGATATCATTGAATCGCTTGATCCCTGTGTTTGGTAGGTATTTAAAATTAATACTCTTTATAAGACTAGAGGGAGTATTTAAAATTAGAGAAATGATATTTGTACAATCATTTTGGTACAACTTTTGTACAATTTTCTCTCTCATACTCACATTATATTTTTATTCTCTCTCTTCCTTTTTCTCTCTCTATTATTCTTGACCAATGAGAAAAGAGAACAACAAAGTTGTCTCAAAGGTTGTACCAAAATGGTTGTTAAAATATCATTACTCTTAAAATTAATTCTCCTTTTAGGTTTATATACGTGACAAAATTGAATCAGCAAAGTCGATGTATCTTGTTTAAAATATGAATCATATACTAACCTAGCTTTATCTTATATTAGCATTTAGACGGATACTCTGTGTCCGTTTGTCCGTTCTTTTTGTTGCGTTAAGACATGCAAATTATGAATGATATTTCTTGTGAAAAATTGAGTTTCATTAAAATTATTTAGATTTTAATTAAAATTATATGTATAGATATAAGCGTTTGTGACTAAAAATTGTAGCAAATCATTGCTTATCTTTTTCAACGACACAAACAATAATATATCATTATTATAATTTTTTTATATAAAAGTATAAATTAAATAATAAAAAATAGTGGGTTGTGCCCTCTCTTTGTACCCAAAACAAAAAAGTCCAAAATTTCTATTTCCTTTCTATATTGTTATAGATTTTTTTTTGTTTTTTTGATAAAAATGCAAGAGCATCATTTCATTTCAAATAAAAAAAAATACTACAAGAAAGAAAAGGGAGATGAAGCTAAAACATTTTCAAACGTTTGTAAAATCTAAAGTTGAACATGTCCAACTTATTTCTAATGTACTCCCCCCTAATAAAGTTAGGGATACCATAAAACCAAAAAAGATCAAATGAGGGCAAAGTGAGACCAAAATTTGCCAAACCATCTGCACAAACATTTTCTTCTCTAAAGACATGGGATAAAAAAAACCTAATGTTTTGAGTAACTGTTAAGCAATTGTACCACTTGTTTCTTAGGCCCCAAGAACCACTGTGCAATTGCTATAGAATAGATAATGTTGTTCATCCTGTAATGAGGTAGTTCTTATTTTAATGAAATTTAACTATTTTTTAATTAATAATTAATATAATAATATAAAAAGGATAACATATTAAATAAAATATTTCAAATGAAAGGTAATTTCAAAAAGGAAAAAAGTCTGTCCATATCCATGTATTTTCTTTATATATAGTATAGGTATATGATCAGAAGATGCATCAATTTTAAATAAATTAATACCAAAATATAACATGTTATCGAACTTGTCAAACATAACATGTTATTGAAAGATCAAATGATTGATACATACTCAATCAAATTTCAAATATATTATTCACTTTTTCTTAATTTGTGCCTATGTTAAGAAATTTGAAAGTAGAAATTTTGTAATAAGGAAAATAATATTTTGATTTTTTTTTGTACTAAAATTAACGATATTCGTTTATTCAAGTTGATAAAGTGCATCAATACAACACACATTTAAAGTTGCTAAAAACCAAAAAGATGACGAAAACTGGAAGATGCATAAGTCTACATGAGAAATGCTATCAACACATATTTTAGCACACTTTTCAACACACTCTCTTTGATTGGTTAAAATTCACATGAATCCCACCAAATCATGTGGGTCCCACATAAATTTGGTGGGTTCCAAGTAAATTTTAACCAATCAAAAAGAGTGTGTTAAAAATGTGTGTTAAAATATGTGTAGCATTTCTCAAGTCTAGATATATGATTATATTCAATTGAATATATAATTTATATTCAATTGAAACTAAACTTCAACCTAAAACATCACACCAAAACATGAAATTGAAACAAACAACATGCATCAAGCCAACAAAATCACAAAAAAGCTTCGAAAGAAATATCAATCCCTCAACGCCACCCTTCGTCTTAGAAATATCAATTCTTCGTCGGTGAGATCGTCGATGTCAAATTAACTTGAGCCAACCAAAGACGTGGTCGAATGAGCGATTCTCCATGACGATGACTATACCAGTTTTGATGAGGCCCGTGAGAGGAGAAATTGTAGGCGAGGAAGAGGTGGAGGAAAAGGGTCAAAGGGACTAGCCGAAGATTCACCCCAGGTGGTTAGTGAATCGTTTAGAAAGAGATAGATGGATTCATCTCTGGTGTTTTTGTTGGTTTAGTAGGCACAAATGTGCGGATGGAAACCATTGATTAATTGCCTTTTTTTTTTATGATGTAAATTAGTGTATGGATAAATATGTAGAAGTAATATGAAAGTTGAAAGTAGGAGTGTTCAAATTCAAACCTATTCAAAATATAATCGTAAATCTATCGAAAATCGCATAAAATTGAAATTGATTGGATATGTTCGGATACGTTTCTGTAACAACCGCTGAGATCGGATTTGGATTCATTTTTCAAAATTAAATCGAACCAAACCAAAATGCATACCTATTTCTTTTTTGCTGAGAGAAAACCACATGAATAAATTTTAATACTTATTCGTATAATATATTGCATTAATATATTATCCGTTTGTTTTTAATTGTTTTAATAATACCTAGAATCTATTTTGTTATTATTCTATGTGTTTCAAGTTTTATACATAATCTCTCCTTAAAAAAAAAAGTTTCATACATAATCGATTATTTTTGTTCTTAATTGTTACTCCCTCCGTCCTGTAATAGATGATCCATTTGAAAATTTGTAATTTTGACCTAACTTATTTTGACTATATTTTTCTACAAATATACAAAGATAAAGAATATCATATAAGATGTCGTTAGATTCGTCTCGATGAGTATTTTCAAAATATCAAATTTTCATAATTTTTTCTAACATATTATTCAAGATATTTATGCTCAAAATTATGCATAATAAGGTCAACTGCGTCATGTATTATGGGAGAAAGAGTAATTTTTAGTACTATATTACGTTAATATTTTGCAATAAACATACGGTAGAACCATGTTGATCATACCAAGAATTCTTCATCGTCTTCACTGCAAAAAATGGAGCTACCTCACTTATCACCACCACAGTTACCACCACCATATACCCAACAACCACCTTCCACTTCCACTCCCTCCAACCTTCCACATCTCAGGCATCTGCAAACACCCCACCACCGTCAAAACCCTCCACGCTTCCCTCATCATCTCCGGCCATCCCCCCGACACCACCCTCATCTCCCTCTACGCCTCCTTCAGCTTCCTCCACCACGCTCGCACTCTCTTCCACCGTCTTCCCTCACCAAACCACCACTCCTTCAAACTCATCATTCGCTGGCATTTCCTCAACGACATCCACTCCCACGTCGTTTCATTCTATAACCTCGCGAGAACCACTCTCGGTTCCTTCAACGACCTCGTCGTTTTCTCCATTCTGCTTAAAACAGCGTCTCAGTTACGTGATATTGTTCTTACTACAAAGCTGCATTGTAACATTCTCAAAGCAAATGCTGTTGATAGCTTTGTTTTGACTAGTTTAGTTGATGCTTATTCGAAATGTGGGAAACTAAGGGATGCGCGTAAGGTGTTTGATGAAATACCTGATAGAAGTGTGGTGTCGTGGACTTCGATGATTGTTGCTTATGTGCAAAATGAATGTGCTGAGGAAGGGTTGATGTTGTTTAATAGAATGAGAGAAGGGTTTGTTGATGGGAATGTGTTTACTATTGGGAGTTTGGTTACGGCGTGTACTAAATTAGGGTGTTTGCATCAAGGGAAATGGGTTCATGGGTATGTTATTAAGAATGGGATTGAGATTAATTCGTATTTGGCGACTTCTCTTTTGAATATGTATGTTAAATGTGGTGATATTGGTGATGCTCGTTCCGTGTTTGATGAGTTTTCAGTTTCGACTTGTGGTGATGGTGATGATCTTGTATTTTGGACGGCTATGATTGTTGGTTATACTCAGAGAGGTTATCCCGAAGCTGCATTGGAGTTGTTTACTGATAAGAAATGGTATAGGATATTGCCAAATTCGGTTACTCTTGCAAGTTTGCTCTCTGCTTGTGCTCAATTGGAAAATATTGTTATGGGAAAGTTGCTTCATGTTCTGGTAGTTAAGTATGGATTGGATGATACTTCATTGAGGAATGCTCTTGTTGATATGTACGCGAAGTGTGAACTTATTTCTGATGCGCGTTATGTGTTTGAAACTACGGTAGGTAAGGATGTTGTCTCTTGGAATTCGGTTATTTCAGGTTATGCACAGAGTGGATCAGCATATGAAGCTCTTGAGCTCTTCAACTGGATGAGAATGGAATCTTTTTTGCCGGATGCAGTTACGGTTGTTGGTGTTCTCTCAGCTTGTGCTTCTGGCGGTGCTCATCAAATTGGTTCTTCCCTTCATGGTTTTGCCTTAAAGTATGGCTTGGTGTCCTCTAGCATCTATGTTGGCACTGCACTGCTCAACTTTTATGCAAAATGCGGGGATGCAACGTCAGCTCGCATTGTGTTTGATGGGATGGGAGAGAAGAATGCTGTGACGTGGGCTGCAATGATTGGTGGGTGCGGCATGCAAGGTGATGGAGTTGGATCTCTAGCTCTCTTTAGGGATATGTTGAAAGAGGAACTTGTGCCTAATGAAGTTGTCTTCACAACTCTATTAGCGGCTTGCAGTCATTCAGGGATGGTTGAAGAAGGGTTGATGATATTTGATTTCATGTGTAAGGAGTTAAATTTTGTTCCTTCCATGAAGCATTATGCATGTATGGTTGATCTCTTGGCACGCGCTGGCAACCTCCAAGAGGCATTGGATTTTATCGACAAAATGCCTGTTCAACCTGGTGTAGGTGTGTTTGGAGCTTTTCTCCATGGATGTGGACTTCATTCCAATTTTGATTTAGGAGAAGTGGCAATTAGAAGAATGTTGGAATTGCATCCTGATCAAGCTTGTTACTACGTGCTCATCTCAAACCTTTATGCTTCGGATGGAAGATGGGGCATGGTTAAGGAGGTAAGAAAGATGATAAAGCAAAGAGGATTGAACAAGGTCCCTGGTGTTAGTTTAGTGGAGATGGATGTCAACAATACTACACATGTCAATGTGGCAGTTTGATCATATCTCCGTTGTTCACGATTGTGTGATCATAAAGGAAAACTACCTGCTTAAGAAGCGGCTGGACTGGTTTTATGATCACCCTACTGGAGATGTGCAAGTTCCGAAAATGAGTCTTGTAAAGCTGGAGATAACCGTTCAGGCATAAGATTCGAAGAGCTTGTCAGGAGCTGATGGGTCCGAGGAGGTAAAGTGACCAAAAGATCAGCAGAGTTAGTAAATGGCCTTTTAGTAGAAGCAAGATTGTCTAGCTCGGGAATCTACATTAACTCATTGAGCTTTCATATACTCGACTTGAAGACTTAACTCTAAGAGTTTACTTAATATAAAGAAACGTGTTAATGATGGATTCGTAAGAGAACAATGGCAACATGGACATAATCTGTGTTAGGGTGATTATGGAAGAGATGAGGGATATAGTGATTCTAAGGTGAAGAGAAAGATAATGATATAATCCAATTTTCATGTGGGGTTACTTTTTGTTGTTCCACAGATCTTAGCAAATTTGTGTGTGATCTGTGTATAACTTTATCAAGATGCAAAGCTAAAAGTAGATTGATATGTGAATGTTAGTGCTAATGGTATCTTTGATTTGGGCCTGTCTTTAAGGGGAAATGTTGGTTGCAGAATGGTCATGCTCAACAATCAACATACACCACTTTCTACTAAAATAGTAGATTTAGCTAGTTCAAGTCACTCCTTTCTGCAGAACTACTCACAAACATACCAAACAGTAGGCATAGGCGTTACAGTAAAATAACAAAATTGTTGGAAACAAATACTTTTGACTGTAATACTTGAATTTGTCAGATAAAACATACATTATGTAGTTTACATTCATGATATTTTATTTGAAATAGTGAATATATTTATTCATTTATCTAGTTGAAATCACATTTCCAAAAAACATAGGCACATCAAACGAACATGCTGACACTATCTCACGAAGTTGTCATTCCCACTGAAAAGCTCAAACATTGCACATCCTCTGTTTTTGTGCTTCTTCACTCTCGCTCTTCATCTTCCATCACAATTCCTACCAACTTCCAAAACCTCTCTCTACTCTTACAGGGCCATCTTTCTCTTCCTCATCTTCTCCAAATCCATGCACACATTTTCCAATTTGGTGCATACCAACACAATCCCATAGTTACGTGTCTCATTGGCCACTACATATCTCGAACCACTCTCCGTGTCTTTCACCACGCATAATCCAAACACTTTCCCTTTCAATGCCATCATCAGATTCCTCACCCAAAATGGTCACTTTCTTTTCGGCGCTCACTTTTGCCCAATGACTTAACCTTCTCTTTCATTCTCAAGGCATGCTTTAATCCAAAGATGCAAATTTTGATGAACTGATTCATACCCACATTCAGAAAATGTGTTATATGTTTGACACTTTTGTGATAAATGGGTTGGTTGCTGTGTATGCCAAAGGTTTTCAAAATTTGATGAAATTCTTGAGAAAAGTGTAGTTAGCTGTTGGACTTCTTTGATCACTGGTTATGCTCAGTCTGGTCAGAGTGAGGTTTTGCATGCGATGATTAGGCAGAATTTGTGTCCTTAAAATGATACTATGATCAGTGTTTTATCAGCTTGTTCGAGCCTTATGATACCAAAAAAAATTGAGAAATGGATTTATGTTCTATCATAACTGATTGATGATGGCATGAGTGCTAGAGAAACTTGACATGATTCAGTTAATACGGTTTTATTTTTTGTTTGGTTAGTGGGGGAATGTTGAGAAGGGTAGAGACAAGTTTGAGAAAATTTATGCAGTAGGAAAAAGAGGTGTGGTTCCTTGGAATGCTATGACAAGTGATATATTCAAAATGGTTGCCCTTAAATCTTTTCCACGCTATGATAGAAGAACTAAAAGCTAGACCTAACCATATTAAAAAATAGTAATAATAATAACAATAAATCGCACATAAACATTCAAGAGTACTATTTAAAAATAGTAATAATAATAATAACAATAATAATATGATTTTATTCAAAATATGCTTCTTTGAATGTACAAGACAACAGGCAACCATCTAGCTTTCACATCAATTACATATATAGATACAGAGAAACTAATCATTACTTCAAATGATTAAAAAAGAAAAGAATGCTACACATTACAAAACACATAGCCCCCCTGGTTATGAGGGAGAGAGTAAGGGCAAAGGCAAATAATGAGGAAACTGCATGCAGGTCATGGTCTATCATACACAAATTTTGTTCTGGGATCCGAAATGACACCCTTCCCTCCATTCACTTCTAAGTCATGCCTGCGTGAACAGAAGTATACAACAAATTAGTAAGCTCACTTACTAGTGCGGCGATACCTTATCAGCAAAGGGAATCCCTAACATGCTAGCATTGTTCCCACTCCAAATATGTTTAGAAGCCATAAATTGAAAGCAAAGCATTGTACAACATATAGATTAGAAAAAAATGTTGAAAGTGAAAACAAAGACTCAACTGAAACACAAAATCAGGGATGGTCAACTGTTCACGAGGTACATATCTAAAGAGCTGCAGAAGTCGATCAACATATACTACTTTCTTCCAAACCTGAAAATTAATTTTTAATATCATTTTTTTTTTTGGTACAATTTTTTAATATCATTTAATATATGTGAATATGATATCCTTAAATATATTTAGGTTTCACTACATACCACACTGTCCACAAACATTTGAAGTCCAAGTACTGCTGCTTTTAGTCCAAAAGTTGGATGAAGCACATATATTGCCTACACATTTCAGATTGAGAATACAAAACAAAGATTGTAAAACTTCAATGCATGATTAGGGCAGTAGAGATAGTTCATAGTTGTACCAATCCTTGAAAAAATAAAAATAAAAAATAAAATAAATAGTACATACATGCAAATTGCGCTGATGCTTCCGACCAAGTATTTGTTGCAATCTTTTCATCCACCCCAGGTCCGGCTGCCTAATACCAAAAGAGGGTGAGAAAGGTAAAAATAAACTGTCAACAAACAAGCATCGTGGGATTTTCCCACAAACCAGGAGCAACTAATAAACACATGTATGATACACAGTTCACAAAGCAACTTGCTCTTCAAAATGCGATTCTCTTCCAAATCGTCCTTTACCTCTATCTTTCATTCAAGTATGCTTTATTTCAGTTGCACAACTTCAATTCATGTTAATACTATCCAAAAAAGGTCTCCTTGCCTACATTTAGTGTAGCCTTATAAAAGTAAACAAGTATATATGCCCTCTGCAAAAAATGCATTTAATAGCTAAGCCATCCTCAACAAAGTAGCATTGAATCAAAACAAAGGGTCGTCAAATTTAATATTGGGTTTTGTATTAAGTCTTTTTTTGACGAGTCAGCTTTGTATAAGTCTTTGTAAAATAAACGAAGGTACATAACTACATAAAGTGAAGTGATTACATGATACCATGCCACCCATGGCCTAAGCCAATGGCCAGGTAGATTTTTCTAGGAACTGTGCAAAGCACTACAATTACAGTATAAGTTTGGAAACCAACATACTGCTACAACAAAATGTTCAACTAATATTCCATGTCTTGACTATTGAATTTCTTGTTCCCTTCTCTAATTATTATTAAGGCAGAGGAGATCACCAAAACTTAGGCTATCGAACAATTTTAATTCATTTGACATAGTGATCACATCATTCAAACAAAATAACAAGCTTGCAAAGGAAAACAAGCCATCTCCGCTTGCACATTCAAATGTTTTCCAAAGGAGACAATCCTCAACATATTGCAAAATGCAAATATATTATAGGCTTAATTGCATGTTTGATCCCTTATGTTTATTTTAGTTTTCAATTTGGTCCCTTATGTTTTGAAAGTTTCAAGTTGGTCCCTTACGTTTTAAATGTTTCAAATTGGTCCAAAACGTTACTCATATTGGAATAAGTTAGTCCATTCCGCGACATGATATTGAGTTTAATAAAACAAAAAAATTAAAATAATGTTTTAAAACTGATTTTCTAAATAAGTTAAGTTCCATCACCCATATTGTCAACCTGAATCTTTAACCGTTATGTGACTGAAGGGACTAACTTATTCCTATAGGAGTAACGTTTTGGACCAACTTGAAACTTTTAAAACGTAAGGGACCAACTTGAAACATTTAGAACATAAGGGACCAACTTGAAAACTAAAATAAACATAAGGGATCAAACATGCAATTAAGCCTATGATTAATGTGGTGTTCTTCTGTGTCTTCCAAAAGGGGTACAAGCTAACTAAGCAGGGTAAGAGTTTAATCAAGATGGGATGGAAGCAAATCACCTCTGAGGCGGAAGGACGAAAAATGTTATCAGATATGACCAATGCAGAAACAGCAGCACATGCAGATGTTAACGTGTCATCTATATCACCTGAAAGTCTTTTATTTGCAAGAGAAGTAGGTTGATTTTGCTTACTTGAAAATCTCTATATTCATTTAAAGAAGCTATTTCCACTATTTTTCGACGAATTCGTCTTGTTTTAAACAGTGATACGCAGCTTAGACTTTTTCTTGAGTATGATGCAGTATACAATTTTAATTTTGTAGGTAAGAGGTTCCCAACTTGATCATGATGATAGCGGTGATCATAAATCTCTGCAGGAAGGATTTGTGAGTATATATAAATAACAATAACAATTATTGGACAGTAAACAGACATAATACAGAGTGTGGCTAACATGATCTCGCTTTTTATATAGATTACTGTCACCCCTCTTGCTGCTATCTCTCAGGCAGAGGTAGATTGTCAAAACTATTTTAAGGATTGGCTACAAAATGTCTCAGAATCTCCCTCTTCATCGGCTCTATAATGCTGTAAGACATTTCATATGTTTATAATTTGCAAAAATTCACCAACTGATGAAAAACACTTTGGAATCTGGCAAATTTACTTAATTCTAATTTCTAACACTCCTCCTCAAGCTGGGGTTATATGCACCAAGCTTGTAAAAAATAGATTCAACCCAAGGTCCTCTAAGGGACTAAGCTAATATTTCAACCTATTGATCATTTGAACCATTGACCATTGGAACGCTTTGATTCGCAATCTTAAGTATATAAAGAGTGCGCCGGGTAAAATATTACTTTATGAAAACAAGGGTATCACACAAGTTGTGGGCTATTCTAATACTGACTGGGCAGGTTCACCATCAGATAAACCAATACTATATTTCTATAAGAAATGTCATGAAAATTATATCACCAAGCATCTAGAATGTGCTTTTCGCATCTATAAATAGGCAACCATGGCTCTTTTGTAAACAAACTAGATAGTAGGTTCACTTCAGAGTATTGTGTCTTCATTGAAGGATTTGATCTCATTTTGGAGTAAGAAATAGAACATAGTTGCAAGGTCTAGTGCAGAAGCAGAATATCCTATTATAGCAGCATCAACTTGTGAACTCACGTGGTTAAGACAATTACTCCTACAGCTAAAATTAGGAGACATCAAGACATTTGAAACTAATATGTGACAACCAAGCTACCCTACATTTTGCATCCAACCTAGTCTTTCATGAAAGAACTAAATGGATAGAGATGGACTGAGACTTTGTAGGGGATAAGGTTCTTTCAGGAGAAATCGTAACTGATTTTGTCATTTCAAATTATCAATTGCTTGGGATATCCTAAGCCCCTTAGATGACCTCGGGTTGAATCTATTTGTAACTTGCTGCGTATGACATGTATGCTCCAACTTGAGGAGGAGTGTTAGAATTACGCAAATCTATCCACACTCCTTTAATTGTACAACTTCCTATTATGTGTGTTAATATTCCTAGAGTTTACAACTTCCTAGATTGGGCTCTCAATTAGGAATTTAATGTATATATTATATTACCATTATAAGTACAAGTTGCGTGATTTAAGTATACACACAGAATATACATTTACATAAAGGGGTTTGCTACAATAGACCCACTCATTTTTATGAAGGTCTATTTTAGCAACCAACACCTTTTCACTTGGACCAAAAGACCGTGTTTTTGTTTTTTGGGAAAATTAAAACTGAAGGGTATAAATGTAATTGTCATTAGTGTTCTCGTTAAAAAAAAACAGAGAGAGAGAATAAGTGACAATTACATTTATACCCTTCAATTTTAATTTTCCCAAAAAACCAAAAACATGGTCTTTTGGTCCAAGTGAAAAGGTGTTGGTTTTAAAATAGACCTTCGTAAAAATGAGTGGGTCTATTGTAGCAAACCCCTTTACATAAATTACATATGAAAACCTCAATTTCAAAATTTTGCTATATTTTTATATCCTGTTCGGTTAAGAAAAAAAATAGCACCTCTAAGATGACTAAATTTTGAACCAAGCCTGCACATAATTTTAAGGACATTACTAAAATTTTAATGCTATATTTGGTAGTTAGTACATTATCAAAAGTGTCATTTACATTGTGCACGAAGCATTTGGCTGATGTCCTATGAAGTGTGAACCTTATATCTCATTCCATACACTGCTGACGTGCTTGAGAAGGTTTTATGTCATTCTTTATACTGGTTGTAAATAATTCAGTCATGAAATCTGAAGCGCATCATTCATGAGCATCCATCTATCATCTATGAACATGTTTTCATTGTTGGTAGCGTAACTCTCATGAGTTAATTTTTTACTTGTGTTATAAACATATCACAAATTGTGCCGCAGCAGGTGTCTACGGATGGAACCAAACTTGTAAAGTTTTAATCATGCAGAATGTGAGCACCCAGTTATTCTTTTGGATAAAATTATTAAGTAACAAGTATTCTTGCAATGCAAGTTTCAAAAGTATAAAATTTAGAAAATTGACATATAAATTTTTTATGATAGGAACGCGTAAAATAAGTGGATAAAATTGAAGCATAACTCTGTTTTGTCATGGGGAGTGAGGTGTTGGTTCGTGAGGCGAGCCAAAGAGATCATCACATTGGGCTATAACCACACAAATAAGTTGTATACCACATCTTCACCCAAAACTTTTAAGACTTTAGGTATATAGGTCCTCTCACTTATATGTTGTTGAATCTTCACTTTTCCATTTAATGCGGAACTTTCTAACTCACACTTGACATACTAACAAAAGAGTAGTGCGGGGCTTGGAACTCACTTTATGGCTTAGCACAGTCATAGATATATCTGCCTTTTCTTAGGAAGCAGCTTTCTCCACCTACCACATTTCTAAACAACAACAAATGTTTTCGGAAGTGTACTTTCGGACAACATAAAATTCACGTTTCGAGTGATATTATGGGGGTGGAAAGTTCCTTTCTTCTCTTATCCCTTGTTCTTCTTGGTGTGAATTGTACACGTAAATCCACACTATCACAAAATCAATAATATTAATATCAGTATTTAACAGTACTTGATTTGAGCTTCTAAAATAGATACCCAAGTGAATAGTCTTATGAACCCATTACTAATAATTGATAACTCTTACATAGTTATAATCCTATAGAGCATTGATTCAATTTTCTTTTAAGCTACAAAACATCAAAAGTAGTTATTTTGGCCATCAATTAAATAAGGTATAGTGTTCATTTTACTAAAATTGAACAAATATACTCTAATGTTATTCTCACTTCTTTTTTTGCAGGAGTGTTGGGAATGGGGTGCTTCATATTTTTCATCAAGACTACATAGCTTCAAATTGGCAACAAGATTGGGTGGTAAAAAAAATTGCCCAAGTACCTACAACACCTTGGCTAAGAATCATGAAGAGACGAGAGAGTGAACAATTTTAAACAGATAAATTTTTGAGTGATATTCTACATTTTTATTGAACTGAGAAAAAAGACATGACAGGAAAATCAGAATTATTCAATTAGAATTGAGAAGTTAGTTAAGCTTCCTGGCTGGCTTATGATAGTTTAGCTGCTTCCCATTTAGAGTCAAATGTCATATGAATAATACGATATCACATCAGCTCTTCCCTCTTCATTTTTATCCTCATGTAATGATTTATGAATGCCTATTCTCTTCAGATTACTCTAGTTTTATTAAAAGTGATTTCTACTCAATAAGGTGCAAAAGAAATTATTAAGATTTCTAGTGATTTTGCTAAGGTATGCATGTCAGTCAGTGTCGCTACTCCACGAAAGACTTTTTCTATGAAACTTGCAATGTGATTGAATCATGGGGCTAAATATCTCAAATTTATGTAACCTAATAGGTAACTTGAATGATTATTGCTTTTCTGAAAACTAAACTCATTTTCCTTGAATTTAAGCACAAATTTCATTTGATTATGTATTAGTACGTCAAAATGTGTAACAGGTTGGACAAAAAATACATAAAACTGATTGATGCAGCGTGTAATTCGAATGAATTACACATCATTGTAATTTGAATTGCACCATCCATAATCGTTCAGAATGCTGGAAAGGACTCATAGTTCGAATTAGGCAACCCAAATTTGAATTATGACACAATTGTTTTTATTGTCCTGAATTATGACAGTTACTCCTACCCCAGTTTTTTTTGGGTCATTTTCATGTGTTTCTAAGAAACAATGAATGTGAGAACAACAACACTTGTTGTTCTCACATCCTTTATTTCTTAAAAACACATGGAAAATCTAACAAGACTTGTATGAATTTCAATCAATAGAAAATAATGTGTTGAGATGTGTGTTAAGGGTGTGTTTTAAGCATTATTCTTTTATTTTTTTAAATGTTTGAAAGTCAAAATCCATTTTAGTCTTGAAGAACTTGAGTCAATTTAGTCTATGAGAAAAACAAAAACTTATTTTAGTCATTACGAAAAATAAATTGGGTTTACTTGTTCATCGATAAATTAGATCTTAAGAATTATTAAAAAGAGACTTTTAGGCCCCTTGACAATCAAGAACAAACGCGCTTTAGAGCTTGTGGGGGTACATGCCTTCACAAAGTTTTATTTATTTTTATCCAAAAACTTAAACAACTATGTCGCAAACGCATACCCGAAATGATGTCGAACGAATAAAAGAAAATAGAAATTCAGCATCATTGGAAAAACAAGAAATTCACTTACCTATGTAATCATAAAATTGTTTGCACGTCCACCACTGTTTGCACGTAAGAGGAGGTGAAGGCTCGGAGTGATAATAATGAAGAAAAAAAAAGTTATATGGAAAGGGCAAAATTCGGTCTTATAGTAAAATTTGAATTAAATTTGGGTGTAACCAAACTTATATAGAAACTAGAAAAATTATTTCTTATATATGGGTGTTTCTAAAAAAATTCTACAATTTTTGTTTCGGTTGTATCAATTTTGTTTTATTAAAAATACGTTTAACATAAGGACTAGTACCAATTTTTAATAGGCTTAATACATTATTTGGTCCCTTAACTTATTTTTGTTTTCATTTTGATCCCTTAACTATAAAGTGTCTCAAATTTAGTCTCATAAATCTTCCGCCGCTTACTATTTTGGTCTTCTCCATTAGTTTTTTAATGTATAATATTTTTAATATGATTATAATCGTTTGATTGTAGGTCCATAATATATTAGAGTGAACCACCCAGGAAAAAAAAATTGATTGAATCCTTCACTAAAATCTCAATTTAATTGGATCCAATTACTTTAAAAAAATCCAGAATTGAAATACAAAAATGAGACCTATCACCCACCTTCTTCCTCCATCATCATCGTTCCTTCACACCCATCTCCAGATCTCAAT
>Ga0315915_1005016_pt1 | contig 16570 bp, 7 predicted proteins | sample MpolbnodulesMG_FD_207738 | JGI IMG/M metagenome (GOLD analysis project Ga0315915, IMG submission 207738) | Medicago polymorpha root nodule microbial communities from Los Angeles, California, United States - branched nodules | ecosystem: Host-associated > Plants > Roots > Nodule | place: USA... | reverse complement strand
CCTCCAAAACTCTCGAACCAAACGGACCCTTAGTGGTTAATTTCTTCACCAATAAAATGACTTTAAGAACCTTTAACATAAAATTTAGAAAAAAAGAACTTACTTCTCCTAAAGTTTGGTTTACGTGTCCCTTCTATTTGTTTGGAAAATTACACTTATATCCCTTTTAGAGCATCCATATTTGATAAGGAGATTTAAAGGGTACTTCCTTATTAGGAAGTTGGTACTATTAGATACTCTCAATGAAGGATATTTTTGAAGAAGCATTGGTACATATGCAGGTACCCTTGTCTGCTATGTCATTTTGTGGGCCATGGATTAATAAAAAAGGGTGATGTATAAATGACAAAATCCACTTAAAAACTACCGGCACCTAGCACCAACAGTAAGGATCTATAAAACACGGATACCGACACTATCACGCCGATACTACTATTTTTTTTTAGAATATCACATAATTCAGTGTAATTATCACCGCTATTTATTCAAAGAGCATATAAAAGATATAATACCAGGAACTAATTTGCTTTCATCAGATCCAATAAGACAGTGAGGAGGATAAGGAGGTTCAGGAATATCAGGATGATGAGAATCAAGATAAGCAAATATTGGCCAATTCTTCTCCGCAAATTTTTTTGATAGCTTCACTGATTCTTCCACCATCTTACTAATTTTCTCATCGTATTCTTTTGGCGCCTATAATAACAAGAACAAAATAAAAAAAATAAAAATTATTTTTTCAATTGCAGCGAAAAAGACAAAGGTATGATAACAGAGTACGTTAAAAGGAAAAAAACAGAATAGAAAAGAATAATTACGAAGTTGCCGGATCCAACGGTGCAGAAACCATTAACAAGATCAACGAGGACAAGACCGGTTTTGAAGTTATCTGATAGAAGAAGAGGTTGTTGTTTTACTGGGATTTCTTCCTTGACAAGCTCCACGGTCGGAGATTGAGATTCAGAGCCCATGTTGTTTGGTTTGGGATTGACTGTGAAGGCAAATTATTTGACCCTATCACGTAATTATCCTTATATAAAGGACAAATTGTGTGTGTTTTCAATTTTGATAATAAACTAAGGCGCTATCATTTTCTTAGTGGTAGTAGCTGAGATTTTTTTTCATTTTTTTCTTTCTTTTTTTAATTCTTTTTTGGGTGTGTTTGATTTGATAAAAAAATGAAGGTTACCGCCACATGACAACTTCAGTTATATAAAGCTTGATTTGTAAAACTGTTTCCGAGATTGGATAAAAACTAAAATTTTCGTCTCTCATCAAACCACAACACAACTTTTTGTTCTAAACAAGTTGTCTAAGATACCAAAATGACATTTTGTTCACAAAAAATTGTATAAGATCAAAAATTATTCAATCTCATAAAAATTTGTCATGTGTTGTTCTGTCTAGTGTTGTGTTGTTTTATCTTGTATTGTTTTACATGACAACTTTCTTCTTCTAGTGTGGACATGTATCAAGAGGAAACAACGTCATTCAAACTAGATAGTGGTTACATATGCTTAGTATTTATAAAATTCACTTTAGTTATCGTTGGTAGAGACATTGCATAATATATATGCAGGGTTAGACATTGAGGTTCAAATACAGACAATCACTTATTCACCTTAAATGTTAGAATTTCTAGTCATTAACTACTTGACAGAAAAACCTCACTTTATAATATGGATAAAAATTAAAAACGATAAGTTAGAATAAATATCGTATTATGTTTTAATCGTGCTTAGGATGACATTATGTTTTAATCGTGCTTACGATGATACAATATGATTGTCATCATAAGCACGGATGAAGCATAATATGAACATGATTTTTTTTCAATCCTACTTATGTTACGGATCATCTAGTCCTAGACCTAATTTTGATGTCATTGGTATCACCATGACGAAAGTTGCTCTTCTTCTTTTTAAAATTGTTCATTCCTTTAATTCAGCGTAAGTTAATTCATGCTGACACTTCTAACAGTGTCGGCGTGAGTTAACTCACGTTGAATTAAGTAAATGAGCAAAAACGAAAGGAAAAAGAGCAATTTTCCAACGTGACTTGCCTGTAGTTTCCCTTGCGTTTTTTCTCTTTCCTATTTACCGAAAATAGCACAATTTTTGTCAACGAAACAAAAGAATTAAATTTTTCATTAATTGCAATGTTTTTATGCATATAAATATTGCAATCGAAAAGATTGTCTCTCTAAAGGAATTAAATTCTTGCGTAAAAAAAAAAAACTCTAACGTATGCTTAAATTGTATACATGGAATTGGAGTATGACACAAGCAGGCAATAGGCAGTGAATGTTGGGATGAAGGTGAAAAGTGTGACGATCAATAGCGACACAGAAATTGAAGAATGATCACGAAACTTCTATTTTGGTTGTATTTTCAATTTTGATTATAGCCCCTTATAAGATGGCAAAAGCTGATATGAGATGAGGATGTAGTGATACAGTGTATCATATTTACATGAGTGCTCACAGTTAATGATAATTAAGTTTAAAAACAATGATAATTAGTCTAGTACGTACGGCTCATACAGTAAAAGGTTGGAGAAACACTTGTGTTCCAAGGGCTAAATCAAATACGCAATTATTCACTTCTCAACTCTTAAAATATGTAAATTTTACGGTAGACTCTTAAACTATTGTAGAAGAAGGGATCAAATTTCTTCAATGTGATGAACCAAAATTTAAATTCCGACAAAAAGAAGTATCTTTGTTAGTGTCGGACCTTTGATTATTTGAAGTGAAGGCAACCTATGAGAAATAAAGAAATAATAGTGATAATTAAATAATAATGATAATTAACAATCATGGATTGAGAGGTTAAAATTGCCATTCTTATCCTGAAGCTAACCAATGTGTTGATGTTCTTGCGAATATGGAACGCGATGCGATGGTGACAAACTAATAATCCATGGTACTTTTGAGTCATGCCCTGCCCTGCTCAAATTAACTTGTTGATTAATGCCGATGTTTTTGAAGTTTTACTCATTTAATTTCTACGTATAATTTTTTTCTCTTAAGCTTAAAATCACTCTTTGTTAACAAAAATATTTATTTAAAAAAAAAACAAAATGAAATATGTATATTAACCAATGAAGCTCAATATGGATATAAAGAGTGCTAGGCTAGGACTCAAAAGTAGTTACAATCAAAATACGAGGAACCAAAACCAACACTAGCTAGAAATCGAGCAATAGCTAGATATGGAGAAAAGTAAAACATTGACTGAGATTAGTCCGTCAATGAAAATCGAAAGGTAAGTTGCTATTTCTTGCTTGTAACCACCTACAAGAGGAAAGCTTCCCATTCTCCATAGCTGGTTCAAAGATTGATCCTTTTGGCGAAAAATACAGCTACTTTTTCCATCCAAATGACCCAAACAGACACCATCCACATCACATGGATAGCGAATCAAATTTTTTCTAGAATTGTCTGCTAAATTTATAAATTGATGAAAGTGATCATAAATAGGTAACCAGCCACCGTAAATATGTCAAGCCACAATGTGAACATGAATTTTGAGGCATGCATAGTAGTTTTTTTTTTTTAGAAAATTTTTAGGATGAAGGGATGGTGCCACATTCCAAGGCAATGAAGACCTTCAAACTTAAAAGAGTATTTATAAAGATGTTTACATACTTTTGTCATACCCCAAATTTTGACTGGTTAAAAGTTTTATTCGTATTTTAAAAGCCGAGTAATTTCGTCGTTTCAGACGAAATTTCGGCAGAGAGGTATTTTAAAATACCTCATTTTTGTTCCAAAGGGATAATTTTAAGTTTTTATTGTTGTTGTTTTATTCCTATTATTTTCCTTTATTTTACTTTGTTTATTAGTATTTTTATTTTATTTTTAAATAATTTTTTGTTTTTATTTTTTATTTTTTTATTTTTAATTTTTGTTTTTATTTATTTATTTATTATTATTCTGACTTATATTTATATTATTAGAGAAATGCTAGGGTTACACCTTTTAACACACTCTTTAACACCTTCCAATGAAAACTTGCCATGCTGTCCACTTTTTTTAATTTAATTACCTGCAACTGGATTCATTTTAGAAGACAAACAATTATTTTATTTTATTATTTTTTTGTTATTTCTAATCGAACAATTCATCCCCAACCTTTCACTTTCACCATTACTATATCTGCATGACTGCATTTAAAGTTATGGCAAATTCAACCTTGTTTAAGGAAGGGGTTTTTTTTTTACCCAAATTGATAAACGCTTGCAAATAAATATTAATTTAGATTTAACTTTTGTCTTCTTTTGCAATTGCAACCTCCCATTAGTTTCTTCCATGGTGTTTTTACATTCCACCTTTTACAAAAAAATAAAAGAAACACTACAATCCAGAATAAAAATTCATTGGAAATTACTTTGGCCACAAAGATGCAGGGAACAAAAAAGATTGAAGTCAAACCATTGAACCCAGATTAAACAACACAAATGAAAACCTCACAACTAAATCAAATGTCGATGATTTTTTTTCCTTCAATAAACCCAGATTAAAAACTTCACAGAAAAAATTAAACTCATATCTCAAAAATGGTTTAGATCGTTCAAAAACCAATGGCTAAAGCTGCTTGCAAATGATAGACACAAAAAAGGCCACTTAAGGTGGCGGCCAATGGAGAGAAAGATGGGGGAGATTGAATCTCACAAAAAAGACAATTGGGCTTGCGATGGAAATGTTTCAAACATGATTAGATGAGTGTTGGACAATATCAGTGTGCGACACAGATTGGAAGAAGCTTATGGAGAGCCACAATGTTACAGATCTGAAGGTGTTGTAGTTTGTTTTATTAAAAAGTTGCAAATAACTTTGTTAATTTGTTTTTTAATAAAGGGTATACCTGTATAACCGGTTATCATGTAAAGTAACATAAAAAGTGGATGACATGGCCAATTATGATTGGAGTGTGTTAGAGGGTGTGTCCCTAGCATTTCTCTTATTATTATTGTTATTTGGTTTAACTTTTTGTCCAAGAATAGTCAAGTCTTAGTCCAGTACACATGTCAAGGTCCTATTTGTCCAAAAAAGAGCATCCAAACTGTCAAAGTTTTATTCCAATCCAGTCTACATGTCACAAATCTATTGGTCTGATCAAATCTGACCAATCAGAGGGAGCCATTTTTTCACCTAACCCTAATTTGACAGTCTATATATATACTGTCATTTATTGCACACTGCCCCAAGTTAGAAAAATCAGTAGCAATCACCAATCAAATCAATACAAACACATTTCCCTTTTCTCTCTCCAATTTTCAGAATCAAAACAAAAAAAAAAAATAGAAAAAGTTCAAGAACACTCATGAATATCATGAACATTTTCCAAAATTCATCATGAACCTCATGAACATTCAAACCCGAAAATCGCCATAAACCTTTTTTTAGCATTCATTTTCGGATCCGTTTTTTCAACAACACAGTGGAGCAAATCACGACAGTAACACGCATTCACGTGTTCACCAACAACAACAAACGTTCTTGAATTGCGAAAACAGAAGGTAGGGAAGAAGGAACGAATCAGACCAAACCACAAGGCAGCTGGATTCGCAAATCAAGTAGCAGTAGGAAGAAAGAGTAGATTCGACGCGTTTCAACCTCTACACAGTAAACAGATCCGAACAAAGGTAAAAGGGTAAGTTCTTTTTCGTATTTTTTTCATAGATCTCGCAAGTTCGGTTCGTATTTTGTGAAATCTAGTGTTTTATTTCCTTGTCATTTATTTTATTGTCATTAATTTGTTAGTGTGTATAATAGGAATCGATGTAATTTAATTTATGCACTTTATTTTTCTTATCATTTATATTTTGTTGAAGACTTTAGTATGTATCTAGGTCCCTTGTAAATATCCATAAATGAGAAGTAGCACCAACACAATCACGCTTTATTTACCGCTTTATGTCATAACCGCGATCGAAAACCGAAATGAATTAGTGACAAATTAGATTAATTATGGGACTTTAAAAATTTTCTTAAAATCAAACTATTAGTAATTGTAGGTTCGTTTCAAAACTTGAGAGTTTTCTTGGGATCCAATGTCGTTTGTAAATTTCTCGCTTTTATTACGTTACGTCGTTACGCTTAACTTTTTAGTTTACGTTTAACTTAGAAAAAACCATTTTCCAAAAAAATCTAATATGCCAAACTTCAAAAATATTTTCTTAAGAAACCTTAGATTTTAACCCAAGAGGTCTTTTCCCTTTTATTTTTTATTCAAACTTTTAATCAATTTTAATCTATATTTAGACTTGCTTTCTTTTAATTAAAATCAATCAACTTCACTTCATTTTATTCTTCTATACCTTTTGAGATCTTTCATCCATTCTAAAAACTTTTTTCTAATTTTTTTTAAAATCGATCCAACCCATCAAATGAAATTTTTGAGGTGAACTACATTGGGTTTGATCCCTTTTCTTTAGGGTATGTAGGCAAAGGATTTTATCCTTCCAAATCAATAAAAACAAACAAAAAAACATGCTTCTTCTCCCTCCATTCTTTCACATAGAACTTTAGGGCAATTATTTACAAAATAAGCAAATAACTTAGCACAAGATAATTTAGGCAAGAAGTTCCTATGGAATACTGTAGTCGATTATGGTGCGTAAAACCTTCCCTTCGCGAAACCAACCCCCGGAGCCATAATTTCATAAGGGTTTTTCTCTCTTTTTCCCTTCCCAAGAATAAAAGTAGAAAGTTCAAAGATTTACGATTCAATACCAATCAATGGTTTGACATCCAAAAATCACAAGCAGAACTTTCCTCTAATTGCATTAGTGAGGCTCGAACTCGAAACCTCTTAAATTTAAAATCTATCTTTTTATATTAGATGAAGTCTTTGGAGTTATACATAATAATTTTCGTTTTTGTCGAACTAACACGAATCAAATGTTATTTCTATGGTGAGCTTCTACTTTAAAAAATAACATCTATTATAATAGAGTTTTGAACAATTATTAAGTATCAGTGTACAATTAACTATACATACAGGTAGTGCAGTGAGAACTTGTCTAACTTTATAAGACGAATTACCCATCAAAGGTTTATTAAGCTGTGCCCTATGATAGGATTTTTTTTTTCTCTATATAAAAAACTCATCAGATATAATACAAGAATAAACTAATTTAAGAGATTTAATTTCACTGTCTATTTACAGGGACTCCATTTAAAATTGGTACCCATATCGTCAACTAAAAAGGATGATTGCCAATTTCATATAAAAGAAAGTCAAGGCTGACATGGTGAATACTCTTCCTTTTCCTGAGTATATTAAGATTTCTGACAAATCTATAGCGAAAAGTATATTTGATTCTCTCTGTGCTGCTTATTTGAACTATTCAACAAGTGAAGGAAGCAAAGAAAAATCTTCTTGTCCAACAAAATGAACTATTCAAAAAGAAGATATTGAGATTATGTTCTCAAAGTTTCAAACTATGGTTTTTGGTATGCAAGTTCTGAACAAGAGTTATACCAAATCATTTAATTTGGTTTGTTAATCACCTAATTTTATTGCTTTTGACTTTCAAATAAACTTTTTTTGGCAGAAAACTTTCAAATAAATTTATTGCCATATAAGTTAATAGGGCGTACAAAGGATAGGTGAGGCTAGGTTGTATGTAACCTCGACATGGTCCTCCCATTAGATCAGACTACTCCATAAACCTAAATCCGTCCATGAAACCGATCAAACCTGTACTAAAAAAATATATTTATCAGTGGTTAGAAATTCATACTGAACAACTCGTACTTTTATACTTTATTTAAAAAATTGTATTTTTTTGGTCAATTAGATTAGTGGTTTTTTTTTTTAAAAAGAATAAGTGGGATGTTTAGAGTTTGAATTTTAATCTCTACATTAATAATGCAATATTTCTACCGTTCTAACCTAAACTACGGAAAAAAACTCGTATTTTTATAGAGATTAAATTTGTAAAAAAAAATAATTATGAAATGAAACACCTATATATTTATCAATTATGATGTAAAAAAATGTAAAACCAATGACGTCCTTATCAGTACTATAAAAAGACAAGACTTTGCCGCATGACTCTTTAATGAAAATAGGAAAGACTACTTGAAAAGGAATCAACTACCGTCACTCTCACAACACCGATCGGGTGAGTTAGAAACATTAATTTATTTTTATTAGGGTTTTCAAGTTGAGATGGCCAACAACATTTCTAATATGGTAGAGTTGGGTGAGGTTGAAGAAAGTTTCGTACATGCTACACAACTTATGTACGCTATGGCACTACCAATGGCACTACAATCTGCAACTGAGCTTGGTATATTTGATGTGTTGCAAAAAGCTGGTAAAGATGCTCAACTCTCTGCCGATGAAATTGCGTCTCGTATTTCATGCAACAATCCTGATGCCCCTAAAATGTTGGATCGCATTCTTGCTCTTCTTGCTTCACATGATGTGTTAAAGTGTATGGTGGTTCAAGATGAACAAAAACTTGGATCCTTTCATAGACTTTATAGTATGGCTCCTGTTGCTAGATTCTTTGTCCCTGATTCTGATGGTGTTTCATTAGGACCCTTGTTTGCTTTGATTCAAGATAAAGCCGTTTTTGCTAGCTGGTCAGTTCATCTCCTTCTCCACTCAACTTCCATCTACTAATATTATAATTACTAGCGAAAAGACGGGCACTCACGTGCCCCGTCTTACCGCTCTTTTTATTGTGCTAACGTTTGAAAGTTATGAACGATGTTTTTTTATAAGGATTTAATTTTGATTAAAAGTTAAAATATAATTGTTTTTTACTTTCAAATTATAACAAATCAAATTAATCATAATTATCTATTTCAATAAAACCATCAATATAACAAAAATATATAATCTAAATTCTTATTTTTTTAATGACACCAACAACAATCATTATTATAGAAAAAACTGTTGTTTAAGGGTATAATTAGGATAATGAAAAATAAATATATATATACATTCATCTAATTTGTTACACTTTTTAAATGATAAAGAAAAATCTAAACATTTGTGTTTGTTTCATTTTTATTTTAATATTTAAATTTATTCTTATCTATTTGTTACATGTGTTATTTGTACTGAAAATTGAGGGTATTTTTCGAAGGAAAAATCTAACCCAAAAGTGCTGAAAGGGGAAGTTTTCTTTATATGAAAATGCTAGGAGCACTTCTTTTAGTAGTTTATGTGACTCTCACTCTCATATTGGATAAAAATCATATATGTCTCACTATTTTATGTAAGATCCATTTTTAATATATGGATACCCATATAGATTTCACCCAATAATATAGCGATGGTTAGAGTGTTAAAAATAGAATATCTACATAACATTTCTCTTTGATTTAAATAAGTTTTAAATCAACTCTTTCCAAGATTGCGACCTTCTGACCTTAGTTACAAATTAAATTTTAATAAATATTTTGTCTCATATGCTTCCACCGTTTGCAAGAATGGTCTCTACCATTAAATTTCAATTGACATAAATAACATAAGTATGAAGTGGACGTGCATTGGGATGCCACATGACCTCATTTAAAAATGCTATTTAAATTAAAAACCTAAATTAATTAGAAAATTTCACAAATTTTCCTGACAAATTCCTTCCCATGTCATCAACCCTACCAATCTTCTTAATAGATCCGAACATTAAAAAACAACAAAACACAGTACCACCTCCCCAGCAAGGCCGTTTTTTTGGGTGCAAAAAGCTCTGTGGAGCCGGATCTCCTTAAGTTTGTGGCCTAAAATATTTATTTATTTATTTATATATAATGGAAGTTAAAATGGAATATATTGCAATAATGTTGCCACAATATAACTTCACAGTTGTGGCCGAACGGCGTTTTTTCTGCTAGAGCTCTAAAGGAACCTCGGTTTAACTCCCAAGATTCCAACTTTTTTTTAGACCTTTTATTAATTTTTTTATGAATAACTAATACATTTTTAATAAATTTATGAATAACTAATACATTTTTAATAAAAACACAATATAATTATTTTTTAGACCTTTAATTAATTTTTTTATGAACAACTAATATATTTTTAATAAAAACACAATATAACTTTGTTTTCTTCTTATTTTTGTTAAAGTAATTTTTGTAATTTTTTGCTCATACTTGTTGTATAAAATAACAAAGTTCTAACAACAAATATTATAAACATCTTTTTCCCTCTGTACTAACAAGGGAAAATAACAACGTAAAATGTTGGTAAAAATATTCGTTTGAAGTTGTATTTTTATATTATTAATTAGAATATGAATATTTTTTGTGTTAGTTAATTACATGACTATATTTTATGTTTACGGGTCTTATTTTCAATTAAATAAGAGAATTTTTATAGGAACAGCCCTGCTCCCCAACTCAAATAACTTCAACGAAATCGAGCAAATTAACTTTAAGAAACTAAGGATTTTAAAAAATCAAACCAAGTGGAATAGTTTTTAACATTTTAGTTATCTCTTAGCCTAATAATTTCACATTACTAGGATTCTTTTCTTTAAGAACAAGAGTTAACCCCAATTATGATAAAAATGTACTGTGGTATTCAATTAATTTTTTTACATAATATACATTATTAATTAGATATTCAATTAGGACAACTATTACTTTTAACACAGGAAACAATTTGCTATATCAGCCTTCCAGTTGAGACTCTTGCAACCTCGACACTTAGTTTATCCATTTATTAATTAAGGGAGTAATTAGATCTATAATTGTTTATTCATTTTTAGGTCCGAGCTTAAGAATGCAATTCGAGAAGGGGGTACTCCGTTCAATAGAGTTCATGGGAGACATCTCTTTGATTATCCAAGCTTTGACTCAAGGTTCAACCAAGTTTTCAATATTGCCATGGATAATCATAGCCAAATAGTCATGAGAAAAGTTCTTGAATGTTACAAAGGTTTCAAGGACGTAAAAAGGCTTGTGGATATTGGAGGCGGTCTTGGGGCCAACATTCACTTGATCACTTCCAAGTACCCACATATACATGGTATCAATTTCGACTTGCCTCGTGTCATTCAACATGCCCCTCCTTATTCTGGTATGGCCTTTTACATGTTCTCTATAATCATGAGGGAAGTTAGCAATATATATCATGTTTCTATGTTAGTAATGTTTAATATTACTAACGGTTAATTAGTTCAATAGGTAGGGAATTTGGACCGGAGTTGATGTTTAACAAGTATAGTGGTCAAGAGTTCAATTGTTGACTCTTGCTTGCTTTTGAAAAAATTAGATTAGGAAGGGAGTACTTATTTTTGTGTGTTCCACATATTCTCCGACAGAGATTATTCATTGTTAAACAAAATGTAGTATTACTCTAAGCACAATTATATGCAAATAAATTATAAAGTTTGGTTGACTCAAATATTATAAACTAAGTTGACAATTTATTTATTTATTTATGCTTTTTTTTAGAGAAATTTATTTATTTATGTTTTTGGTAAGTTGTTAACTATTTTTTTTAAGGAAAAACTAAGTTAACTATTCTATACACGTGTAATGCCACTATTACAAAATACTCTTACATTTATTTCTAAATATTGTGAGGAAATGACGATATATAATACATTTAAGGGTATACCAGTAAATATGCATTTTCTCTTTTACATGAAAAAGAAAATATCAATGCACTTAATTCACAAATATATTTAATAAGTTGCAAAGTAAGTATTATTTTTGCTTATCTTTGAATTCAAATATGGTATATATCAGTTGTGCACCATTGGACTTTTAGAAGTTAAAAAACTACTTGATGTTGGCAGGAGTTGAACACGTTAGTGGAGATATGTTTGAAAGTGTGCCTAAAGGAGATGCCATCTTTATGAAGGTGAGTAAATAATAATAAGGTTGTTCCTTCTATCTCTTTCTTTTTCTCTCTCTCTCCCATGTCTAATGAGAGATTATAAGTAATATATTTTTATACGGTGTCAGAATATAATTCTAACTTTTTAATGTATAAATAACACGACTCTATTAATATTGACCAAATTTTATAGTGGATACTCCATGATTGGAGTGATGAGCATTGCTTAAAGCTCTTGAAGAACTGTTATGATGCTCTCCCTGACCAAGGAAGAGTGATTGTTTTAGAGGCACTTCGTTCTATTATACCTGCAAATAGTTTCGCTTCCAAGTCTACCTCGCAATTGGATGTTACGATGATGACTCTAATCCCAGGAGCAAAAGAGCGAAATAGACAAGAATTCATGGATTTGGCTACCAATGCTGGATTTAGTGGCATCAAATATGAATGCTGTGTCTGTAACTTATACCTTATGGAGTTCTTTAAGTAAAGAACATGTGTTTACTTGTGCTATATGGAATTGGATTTGTCTCTACTAGTCTTACTCGTTTGTTCTTTTTTTCTCGTGTTTTGGGTACAAAGAGCTACTTGTTTGTTCTACCAGTACTACAATAATATTATATGTATGTTTTTTATGGTTATACTTGTACTTCTTTATGTTTTTTATTTTATTTTTAAGTTTCACTTTTCATCTCTTAAAAATAAAATTGTTTCATTTTGGCTCAATTTTATTTTTCTTTCTGAAGTCACTTAACGGAAACCTAGACTTTCTTTTTGAGTCCTAGACTTCAAACCTAAATCCTTCACTCAAGCTCTTCACATTTAATCAATAAACATAATGAGTGACATAATGCAGTCCATTATTGAGGGAAAATTCTGCCAGTAACATTACTAACGTCAGTATTATTGAGGGAAATTTTTTGTCGTCAATCCGTCAGTAATGTGTATTATTGAGGGATTTGTTTCACTACTGAGGGTTTTATTCTGCCAATAACAATCAAAATTCTTGTAGTGATATTCATAGTAGTCAATAGCGGCCGTAATGAGATAGCGGCGCGGAATGAGATAGCGGCACTATAGCGTTCGCTTCAGCTGATATAGAGGCATAGCGGATAGCGGCCGCTTCAGCCGCTATTTGATTTTAGTTGAAAGTTTTCAAATCGACACTATTTTTAAAACATTTTGTATGGTTTCCAAATTTCTAAATTTATTTTAGGGCATTTTGGGGATTTTTAAAACCAAATTGACTCTGTTGTATGGTTTCTCTGTTCTTTTTGTCTTTCTCTGTTTTATGGTTTATCTTGTTTTATGATTTTTTTTATTTGTTCCTCTATCTTTTGATTTTTGGCATTTTGATTTATGAATGTCTCATGAGATTTGAGTGTTATAATTAATTTTATATTAAATATAAGTTTTTTTTAGAAATATGTAAGTTTGTTTATACTTTATAACATTATTCATCTAATTTGTTCAAAAAATAATCAAATATCGGGGACCACTATTTGTCATACCACTATACGCTAACCCGCTATCCCACTTTTGAGGTCGGCCTCTACACACCACTATCCGAGATTGACTACTATATTGAATTTTAATTAAGACTTTTGATGCTATGTTGGACACTTTAAAGCTTTCATAAGATTTGGGTATTTTGTATGATTTATGAATGATTCATGAGTAAAAGCTTTCATAAGATTTGGGTGTTTAGTATGATTTATGAATGTTTCATGAGATTTGAATGTTATATTTAATTTTATATTAGATATATGTTTTTTTTTTATAATTTATAGTATTATTTACGTAATTTGTCAAAAAAGTTATCAAATAGCGGTCATAGCGCTATGTGCTATCCCGCTATAGCTTTTTTAGGGTCAGCCGCTACGCGCCGCAATCCGCAATTGACTACTATGGTGATATTATTGTTATAAAAAAAAACTTTAATAGACTGGAGGAAAGACGACTCACATATTGTCTTTCCGTTCTTTTTGATGCGTTATCGGTAAATTATGAACTATGTTTTTTAATAAAATTTCGATTAAAAATATAGATATAGATGTTTTTTGGTAGTAATATAGATATAGATGTTTGCGACTTTCAAATTATAACAAATCCATTAAATTAATCCTGTTTATTTCAATGACGTCAAAAATATAGCAAATATAACATAATTTTTTTAATGACATCAATTATATAACATTATTGTACGAAAATTTGTTAAAAAGTTTAATCTATACTATATAAAAAGGAAATGTATGATTTTGGGATGATTTTTTCACTTTCAATTACAACCTTAAACAAATTTTTCGTAAAAGTACTATATTATTCTTGATGTCTTTCAAAAAGATAAAAATTTATATTATTTGTTATCTTGTTTGTTTCATTGAAAAATATAAGTATAGTTTGTTAGAATATGAAATGCAAAATATTTACATATAAAATTTTGATCAAAATCAAAATTTTATAAAAAAAATATTTGTAATTTATACGCAATACCACAATAAAAAGAACGGATAAAGGGGATGAAAAAAACAAGTCAAAACCCCCTAATCCTTTATATATACAATGGTGAGGGGTAAGTGCGCCAACTTTGACATAAGTCGAAAAAAATTTACAAGTGAACACCAACATATGAAAATATCTTAGGTTTTTCTATCATGTACAAATTTACATATGTTAAGAAGTTTAAAATAGTAACTTTATCTTGAAATTTCTGTCTTTTATATTAAATAAATATGTAGTTTTTTTAATAAATAATTATTGTTTTTTATTAACAAAGAAGTCACTACTTCTAGTTGTTTTAAGAACGAAAGTAAGTCCTTGTGAGCTTAGCTTAGTTGGTAAGGACATTGCATAATATATGCAAGGTCCGGGGTTCAAACCCCGACCACAACAAAAAAAAAGAACGAAAGTCAGGGAATAAAATTTGTTATGGCTCTGCTAGGGCTTGTGCCGCCGGCGACTTGTTTCAATTTGCCTCAACCGTCCATTCGAGGGGAGATAGTAAACATTAAAATATCTCAGGTTATGTATGAAAAAGGATGCACGGACGACTGGTTCTGAATAAGAGTGATAAACCTTACATGACAAATGACATTCAGCTGAAACTCCAGAAGCAATGGAAGACGGAAGGGACGTGGAGTATGTTGTCTTTAGGGTGAGGATACTATGAATTTTCTTTTGCCTCTGATACCAATTTGAGAGCTGTTTGGGCGGTGGGAACGATGAATTTGAAACCAGGCATATTACTTGTGTTTGAATGGACCAAGGACTGTAGGCACACAAAGAACATACCCTAATTTCTACCCTTTTTTCAATCTCTCAAATGAACAAGACACTCAATGATTTTCACTCACCCAAGGTGTTTACAAATGTTTCCCAACCCAAGAGAAACTCTCAAGAGAACCCTCACTAAAGATCATTAACCCTAAATGTTTCTCTCTCTTGAAGATGTTCTCAAAAAATGAATACTGAATGCCTTTATAGTGCCCATATACTGTCAAAATCGTGTCACGATTGTCAGAATCACGTCACGATAAGTCTCGTACACAGTACAATACTACAACCTTATCCTAAATCGTGTCACGCCTACCAAAATCGTGTCACTATTTACTTCCAGTAGTAAGCTTCTATTCTGCCTAAAAAATCGTGTCACAGTATGAAAATCGTGTCACGATTATTCCGTTTCCAAAACTTAATTTTTGAGTCAAATTAAAGCACTTATCAACAACATATATTTGGCAAAATTGTCGATAGTAGTTTTCATATCGTGACATAATTTTTTTCATTGATCGATACGCTTGGTGTGAATGTACAAGTCACATCAATGATTCCATCGTATCCTGAATAGGATTCACCGATATACCTTTTTGCATCTGGTTGGCATAACTGGTGTGGACGAATTGAACCTAAAGGTTAATGTGTCCCACACACGCTTTAGAATTTATGTGCACTCTTCATCATGTTCATCTTGATCATCTTCTTGACTAAGTTATTGTAACAGACCCCCAATACAGGTTCTAACAAAAGGTTACTGTACATAGAAACAGATCTAAGGAAAGCTGATGTGGGGCAACTTCCCCCACTTTGTTTTTATTTTCCTTGCTAACAACATGAAGTTTTTTTATTGTAAGACCCCACATATAAAAATGGTTTGACCCCACTTAAATAAATGTCTTGTTCTCACCAAAAAAAGAAATAGACAGTTTATCTTTTATCAACTATGAATAATTATATACATGTACATGAATGATGTTTTAAATAATTGTTTAATGATCTACATAGAGATATATTTTATATAGTTTTATAAGTGTAAAAAATATTACTTCACCTTTTTTTATATCAGAAAACTAAATAAAAACACACACCAAGTGTCAAGAAGATGAACTTTACGGGTTTGAACCACACACCAATACATCAAATAATTTTACTATAACTTTATATTATATGAGTGCACTAATGAGACAATGCTACATACCATTTAAAAACACGAAGATACATAAGGAAAGATTATAATTCATAGATATTAATATGTCTTCCACTTTTGGAGTCTCATGCATGTGTGCTTGAGCAACTGTAATCTTGTGTGATTATAGTGAAAATCTTCTTGAAAATGCAAAGGGAGACTGAACTACTTCTGAATTGTGGAAGGAACCAGGATAATTGCATGTGTCTTTTTCTTCTCTCTCTCTCTCTCTCTCTGTATATATATATATATATATATATATATATATATATATATATATATATATATCTTT
>Ga0315915_1005015_pt1 | contig 16573 bp, 12 predicted proteins | sample MpolbnodulesMG_FD_207738 | JGI IMG/M metagenome (GOLD analysis project Ga0315915, IMG submission 207738) | Medicago polymorpha root nodule microbial communities from Los Angeles, California, United States - branched nodules | ecosystem: Host-associated > Plants > Roots > Nodule | place: USA... | reverse complement strand
TTTTATTTTTATTTTGTTTTTTTTTATGTTTCTTGAGACTACGTAGTACTAAAAGTCAACCAAGCTACATGCATGTTACTAATACTTAATTACTTTTCATTACACAGGAATTGCTGTGTGCTTTGTAATGCTAATTACAACAGGCATGGTTGCTCTCATAATGCTTGTAATATGGAAGACAAACATAATTTGGATAGCTCTTTTCGTTGTGATATTTGGTTTCATAGAGATTCTGTATTTATCATCCATGCTAACTAAATTCATTCAAGGAGGCTTTCTTCCTTTGGCACTTGCTTTGTTCTTGATGGCCATTATGGGCATTTGGCATTACACACACAGAAAAAGGTACTTATTTGAGCTCAAGAACAAGGTTTCTGTTGAATATGTAAGAGAACTAGTAAGCACAAGGGTTGTATCTAGAATTCCAGGAGTATCACTGATATACTCAGGACTAGTTGAAGAAGTTCCGCCAATATTTGCTCATGTTATTGCCAACATACCCCACATTCATTCTGTAGTAGTGTTTGTTTCCATGAAGTCTATTCCAATTAGCAAAGTTGCATTAGATGAGAGATTTCTTTTCAGACAAATCCAACCAAAAGAGTATAGAATATTCCGATGTGTTGTTAGATATGGCTATAACGACGTGATAGGAGAACCAAACGAATTTGAGCAACAACTAGTAGAACAACTAAAACAATTTATTCGCGGTCAAAATGTTGCTTATTTAGGGGGAGTAGGAGGAGCTGATGCTGAACAAACTAATAACAACTTGTTAGTGAGTAGCCAACAACAATCTAACAATGATTGTTTTGTAAAGGATGGACAAGGTTCTTTCAGTAAACCAGCATCAACTTCTTCATATCAAGGGGTGGATATGTCTCGTGCTTCATCAGATTCTATTCATTCACTTGAAATGGATAGTAGAAACTCTAGTCAGAATCTGCAGGGAGTGGAAGAGGAGATATCTTTTGTGCAGAGAGCAATGGAGAAAAATGTGGTGTATATGCTGGGAGAAGCAGAAGTCGTGGCAGAGCCCAACTCAACCATACTTAAGAAGATAGTTATCAATCATATTTACAATTTCTTGAGGAGAAACTTCAGACAAGGAGAGAATTTAATGGCAATTCCACGTTCTAGGCTTCTAAGGATTGGAATGACATATGAGATATGACAACACACTTTGTGAGATGCTCAATGGTTCGAATCTAGAATTCTCCTATCCGTGTGTGATGTGTGATCTTGTTGTAATTAGGAGATTCCGTCACCCTAAGCTTTTGTTTACTAGTACATAAATAAATGTTGTACTTCAAATGGTGTGATTTTAAAGTGTGTAAATTTGGTGAGAATTTTCTTTTATGTGTATTTTGTTACGACCATGAAATATTAAAGATAGTTATTATCCTGTGCTTTATAGTTAAAAAAAAAATTAAAAATATTGTTTGCTTGTGTGTTGCAATGGTTAGAACACTAGTAGTTTACGAAAAGAAGGAGGCAAAGCCAATTCATGGAAAATATAAACTAAGATACTTTTGAGAAGCAATTTTACATGATATATTCTGTTTCTTTGAACAGCAAATTCAAGTATAATTCAGAGATGAGAAGGGTTGTCTAGAAGAAACTTCCCCGGGAGTAATTTGAGATTCTAAAAGAGTTGCATGGTTATTGGCAGAGTTGAACAATCCTTGATCTGGAAAGGTTCATAGGCTCAAATCTAGATGGAAGGTTTGTATGATCAAATCTAGATGAATTTATGAAAATACTTCACCGTTCCTTCTTCGTAAAAAGGAGCATATCATAAAGCTAAGCTTGGCTATAAACCGCCTACATTACAATAGACCATGAAATCTCAAGACCATTAGATTAGTGTCCTTGAACTCGGACAACATCATCATAAAACTTTTTATGGACAAGTGTCCGTATTTTTTTCTTCACCAGAGTTTGAAGTCCTTCAACTCGTTCAACTCCTTTAACCCTTAGCTGAGACCAATTGAGCTACCCAACCCCGGACAACTAAAAGCAATTTTCCATCATATAATCAAAAGCAAAAGAAATGATGGAAAAAAAAGTTCGCACAATTGTTCTAAGTTCTCTAACTAACGCTAGTATAGTAAAATTTCAAAGAATAGTAATCAACCAATAGAATAAGATATCATAACACCAAACAAAAAAATAAATGTTGTAAGTAACAGGTGGGCTTTCTTTTCCTATCCTATCCATACAGAAAAAGGATATATTAGCCTTTTTGAAGTGAAATAGGACCCCTTTTTTTGTTTGATCACACAAAACAGTTACAAATTCAACTTATAAGCATAGGACTAAAATGCCACTCAACATAAATGAGGCATAAATCACAAATCACCATGCAGTGAAACAAATCCTGCTTTTGGGAACATTGCCTTCAGTCATAAACTCGTAATCAAAGACTCTCTTGTATCTGCCTCATGAGATATATTTTCCTTGTGAATTCACGTAACCCTTACTTTGGTCAAATAGATCGAAGTCCAGCCATCTTCTGCTTCCCGGAGTCTTGTCGCTAATGGCCGAAATAATATACTGAGCAAAGATGATGATCTGATGCATTCTTATTTCGGAACCGGAAAACCCGAAAGACATCAACGTATATGCCCGTAACACTTCCGACACCATTTGAAGAATCTATCAAAACACACTCGTCAACTTTATTTCTGAAACTATCTATTTCTGGTGGATCCATTGAATCGGCGAAGATGAAGAAACCAAAGTTAAGATACTGAAATAAATCAGATTTTAATTAAGTTCGATGCTAATGGATTGATCCAAACTAATCCTTTAACAAATTTTTTATTTTTTTATGGATGGATTTTGTAATGGATGCATATGGATTTCATGGACCATATTACCACCCCTATTTGCAATTGTGTCTTGAAAGGGAGTGAGTTTTTTTAACCGGGTGTAGAAATTAAGAATTCAACGATTTATTGTTATATTTTTTTTAATAAAAACATAGTATTATTTTTATGATTCGGTTGTCTGCTCCCTTTTTATAAATTACAAACCTTAGTTTTTATGAAATTTTTAAGGAAAATTAGAATTTATTTCTATAAAATTATAGATATACATATTTTGTCCTTTAATATTGTAACAAATTATATTTATCTTTTTTAAATACACCAACAATATAACAAATATATACGATTGTCTGCGGATGAAGAATCTACAATCTACATCTACAATCTTACTTACTAAAGCTTGTCTGGTCAAGCTATTCTTCACCCTAATTTTAACCTAATATTTTCCCTCCATCACCCAAGCATTTAATTTTCGTTAGTGCTTTTCTTACTCATCAACCTAATAAATGCTTCTAAACCCCTACTCTCTCTGGTCACTATTATAAGCAAAAGTCAACTTTTTAAGTTTATTAATGTATATATTGTTAAGAAAAAAGACGTTAAGTGATTGAACAAATGGCATGTAGGCTTGTACATTACAGCTAAAATCGATATTCTTAATCAGCCGTGGCAAAGAGGGAAGAAGAGAATGAAAAATTAAAGATACTTGAGCTACAAACTTCTTACTTATTATACTACTGCAAATGAAAGAAGTAAATCACCAATGTAGCCATTTCCTTCTTCACACGAAAGTAAACAAAATGAAATGTAAAAAAAAAAAAAAACAGCATAGAATAACTAGAGAAAGTTAAGCTAGTAGCAATCCCATAAAAACATTAATTTGTAGAAACACACAAATATCATGTTTAAGAAACAAGGTCTTCCTCCTTGTGTGTTTCAATAATGAGGTCGGAACGAGGGTAAGCAACACAAGTGAGAACAAACCCAGCACTTAATTGATCATCATCAAGGAAGCTATTATCTGAATTATCCACTTCCCCTTCTACAACTTTTCCAGCACATGAAGAGCAAGCACCAGCCCTGCATGAGTAAGGAAGATCGATGCCTTGTTCCTCAGCTACATCGAGAATGTACTCATTATCCGGGCAGGTAAGTTCTTTAGTTCCATCTGGGGTGATGAGCTTGATCTTGTAACTGGCCATGGCAGTGATACGACTTCCACGTCCGGCCTTCACACCAAATAGAGTCTGACCCACGTTAGGGAATGCTGTTAGGCTTGTGTTCATTGGCTGCCTCCTGATGAAGGAGGTGCTCACCATGGTTCCTGATAGGGCTGCTGTGGTGGTGGCCATGACTTTAGTGGTGGTGCAAAAGTGTGCTAGTAGAAACCAAGGTAGAGGACAGGAAGTGTTTGTGTTGATGTTATCTTGGGTGTAGGGTTTTGTGTGGAAATAGTGTGTTTGTAACAAACAAACAAGTAACATGGAATCCTATCTACCACGTGGCAGCATTTTATTAGCTGTTTTATTATCCATTGTTATTGTTATCACTACTGACAGTTGGTGATTGTGGTAGGCACAATCTTCCTTCCACAAGTTTCCAGAGCTAACCAAATTTGCCCCATGAAAAAAATTAATTAAATGTTTGGCACATTCGAAAGGAGATTTATTCAAAACATTAAATGTATCTAACAATGGTACTAAAAACAGAAAGGGGAGGAACAAGGAGTATAAGATTCTCCAAGCAAGACATTTGTCCCAATTTCAAAGTAATAATGGCCAGTGGTTACACAACTACCACATTACTTTGGTCTTTTCTCCAAACATTTAACAATGCGCAGCTATGCTAGGCTGTTAACATCAGCAAAAACATTATTTATGTGGTGCTTTCACTTAAATTTCAGTATTTCTCATCTGAACACTTGTCAAATACAGATATAACCAATTGAAAGAGGCTTTCTTATCAAAATATTGTGATGCTTATTTTTTAAGGGATATTCTGAAGCGTGGGCAAAAGAAACCTTCCATTAAATGCTTGTCCTTGCCAAGCTGCATTTCACACACCAAGGTTCACTAAAATCCAGAGAGTAAGGCAAAAACTGACGAAAACCATACTGTCATGAAGGACAGAAGCATAAATTGTATACCTAATTACAACTGTTATTTGGCAAAACCACTACAATATAGCTTAAGGTGCTGCATATAAAGATTAATAGTGGTCCGGACAGTCTCAAACTCGACCCACAATGTCTTCGGCTCTTCTACAACGACGATAAAATATTTACACAGCCCAAAGAAAAACTATTAAGGTAACTTAAAAACAACGCAAGCAATAATTGAAATTTAAACACGAACGAAGCATATAAGAATGATATTCAGTGATCTTCATACAAAATTCATTTTTGAGACTTCTTCCCCTCTTTACATTACATTGGATAGTTGGAACTTGAAACCATGTTGGGGAATTAGACACAAGTCCTTCAATGGGGCCCCTATTTTATAAAGGGAAGAAACAGTAACGAGAGTCCGATATTGTGCTAACTCTAAAATTATAAAAAGACAGTCAATTACAGCCGGGGAAAAAATCTCAGGGCTTTCCCCAATATAGAAAAAGAATACACCCTCATTAACAAAACCCTGTGATTCTACCTGTAAACATTGTTAGGTTCCCCACACATGACCAGAGGCTTCCTCCAAGAATTTATTGTCTCCAGCAACAAGCCTATGGAAGTGCTCCGGTCTGACTCAGAAAACCTTAATCGCACTTGATGTTTCTGTAGATCCTTCTCACAAACAAATTGGAACCAAGAAAACCTACAGCTCCTGCACATTGGAAGAAAAACTTTCAACCAACAGTTCAGGTGATAAAAGCAAAAGCATTTATTTATTCCGCATATGATAAGATATCCTATAATATATGCAGGATGAAAATCTACAGTGAAATACGAGACTCACCGCATAGAATTCCTAGTCCAAGAGAAAACATCAAAGTGTATCCAAAATAGAAGCTGGTTTGGAAGAACCCTGACATCTTTGTCTTCACGTAGTAATAATATATTGAGTATAAATACACATAAACTGATGTTGAGGCAGCTGAAAAGAAAGACGTCCATTGCCAGTGGTAGTTCTCGGCATTTAACAAAAAGTATGTCCCGACAATTGTCACACAAACAGTAACGATGGTGAGAATCAGAAAAACCAGTAGCATAAAGCCATACACATAGTACACCTGTTTGTCACAAAGGAGGAAACAGTATAGATAAGCCAACAGTGTGTGTGTTCACTAAAGACAAACATAGAGAGTATTTGCTTAGAAGGGCCATTATCTAAGTCATTTTTCTTGATAAAGGCACAAGTAGCTGTTATGACAAAACCAACAAATAAAAGGAACTTGATAATTAAAACAAGTCGTGGCGCTGAAGTTCACCTTGTAATTCCAGAAGGAAGTAAATACAAAATACATTTCAATAAATATGCTGCCAAAGGGTAGCAGTCCTCCCATCAGAGAAACCACTGTAGGTGTGAGGTACCACTTCTTCTCAGGAATGGGACGAGGAATAGTTTTTACACGACATGGATTATTTGGAGCACCACTCCAGTTTCTTCCAACAACTGTACCAAGAAGTGCAAGAGGGAAAGAGATGAAAGCCCAAATGACAAAAACAACCACCATTGTGCCAAATGGGATAGCAGCTAGAGACCCATAGAATATAGCAATAGTGTTTAAGGCAAATCCAATTCCAAAGCACATGAATGGGAATAAAGAAGCTGTAAGGATCATGGATTTAATCCAGCTTTTACCTAACATACAAATAAAAATAGTTATACAGTCATTCGAAACCAGAGAGAGAGAGAGAGAACTGAGCTAAGACAAAGCCACACAAAAAAAAACTTCAAAGAGATTCCTACCCCCATTTCGTGAGTACATTCCCCCACTCACATAACCAGAAATGAACGATGTGAGAGCATAACAAACAATGAAGGTTGTGACGATTGCTCCTCGCCTGAGACACAATTAAGAGAATGTTAGTTGGCCGAGAATGAAAAGCAATGAACAAACATTATGAAGTCCATTACAAAAAACTAGAACAGCGCATACATAGCTGAGATATGCATGCAGGAATTTCCATGTGCTACATGATAATTGAATTCATTAATTAGACTAATTTTGCAGTTAGTTAAATGCTATGCACATACCCAATATACAACATCCCAATAATAGCCAGTAAGATGACAAGAAGAACCAGCAGTGCTAGCTGAGCACCTGTGCCAACTACAGCTGAAAGAATAACTAAATAGCGAGGAGGCCGAAAAACATCACCGTGCACAAGTTTCCAGCCAGATTCTTCACTAACGTCTCTCTCCTGCAAACATGTAAGCAATGACGAAAAATTGTGATTAGAAAAACATAATTTTCTAGGAATGAAGAGTTCATATTCCATAAATAAGAACAGATAAAATTTATAAAATCATCACCAGAGATTCCAAATCATCATCTTCCCGAGCATATTTTGCATAGTCATTTCTTAGAGTTCGCATTAATATCATTGATACCAATCCAGTAAGGAAGATGACCATCATGAAAGAGTTGAAAATGGAGAACCAGTGAATCTATGAGACAGAAAAGGAGGAGCAAAATTCTCAGTCACAGAGCTAAGGCAGGATCAACATAGATGAACACAGCAATTAACCAAAAATAAATATTTCAATATTATTTTTAAAAAAAATGGATTGTACCTGGTGCTCAAAGAAAGGATAGTCCAGGTAGACATCAAAGCGGCGTCCAAAAGTGATATTAGTAGGAACCCATTTGACAGAATATGTCAAATCCAAATGTTTTCCTGCCTCCAAAGGCTTTGGGACATCTTGAGTGAGATTAACATGAATGATCTGCACAGAAGGAGACCTAAATATGAAACTCCACGGATCCCAAAACCCTATATAAGATAGGATTAGATGTGTAAATAACTTCTGACCTGATCATTATTGTATTTAACAATAATATTCTTGTGTGTGTAAAGGACGTGCTTGCCATTATCACTATGCTTATCAGGATGTAGCTCACCAACATATCCTTAAACAGTAAAAAAAAAAATCTTTCGTAATGATGAACAAATGAAATACAATATCACACCAAATAAAGAGAAAGAGGCGGTTCTAGGCATACCCCACAAAGGAAGATCATCTGAATTTGTGTTTAGCACATTGCAGAGCAGACCAGAGAAATAACAACAACAAAAAAACAAGTGAGTTATTCAGCAAAAATGGAAGGAAAAAAAAAACTAAAAATTATTAAATTTAAAACAAGGAATGAGGATCAACCATCAGAATAAACCCTCACTCATAACATTATGACAACAATGAAGAAATAACATCAATTATCAAACACTATTGGATTTAAAAATGCTTTAGCAGTTATTTCACAAAGAATTCTTGATTCCATACTTCTCGGTTCTAGAGGTTATAAAACTGAAAACCAACACAGACCAAGGCATTCTAGAATAGTTAAGAAACAGCTTCATATAAAGAATCTGTAACTTAATACTTCTTTATGTCAAAACCATACATAAATGTCATCATGTAGACAGTAAGCTGTCAATGTAACTTCATACTTCTTTGACAGACATTGGTCTTGTTATCAACAGTAAGCTATCGGTGTGGTTGAATGAGATAGTGAAACCCAAGCTCAGATCCAGGTAGTGTCTATCTCGCCCCAGAGGCCAAAGCATTATTGTACAGACATCAGTTGGGACATGACAACTGAGGGGATCTGGACCTGTTGTAACTATATCCCTGATTCTCGAGTGAAGACCACTTCATGGCTACGAGAATCAAGTAGCACCATAATGTCCTATTATAATCAAATGCAGTCGAAATGCTCATGAAACAAAAAACAATCAATCTAATAAAATGTTTTCATGAACGAGTTCATTCAAAACTAACAAGTTATCTAGGAAGTCACAGAACTATTTTAGGATCCAACTGTATGATGATGAAGCCAGAAGGTAGCAAGAGAGCATCATATGCCAATGATTCGTCAATAGGTGCAAACACAAGTTGTGCACACATGTTTGTGTTTGCACCTATTGATGAATCATTTGCAGGATGATGCCTTCAGACTTCCTCATCGTACCATTGGATGCTAAAACAGTTCAGTGACACTCCTCGATAATTTATTTGTTTTGAAGAGAACTTGTTCATGATAACATTTCTCAGATTGATTGTTTCTTGTTTAATTGCCATTTTGACTGCTTTTGACTCATAATAGGGCATCATGATGTTACTTGCTTCTGTTCCCATAAATAAGTCTTGAAACTGATTCTCAAGTCAAGACCACTTCATAGCTTGTTTAGTCTCCTCTAGGATTGATTAGAAGATGTCATGACTTGTAACTACTGCTAGCCTCTTCTAGTGAGATCTCCCTGATGTTGATTCTAAGATTGTAAAATAATTCATTCAATTGGATAGCGAAGACAGCAGGCATGGGGCTGTGTCCTCTGAAAGGAAATATTATTTTCACCAACCTCTATGGTTTATACTCTTACTCAAAGGGATATTTTTCCCTGATGTGTGTTTCTTAGTTTGTAGGTGTTTTCTGACCGCTTCTGTTATTTTTACGTTGTAACTGTTATTCTTGATGTTAGTGTACTGGCCTAAAGAAAACTTCATGCTAGCTTTCAACATTTCTTGAAAGTACAATCATTGTATGATTTAACAAAATAAAAACTGTAAGAAATGATACAAAACATACCCATGAAAAATTCAAACCAGTAATTATTCTCTATTGCATGCTTGAACTGTTTAACCTTTGCATCATCAAGATTGATCTGGCAAAAGACAGTTTTATCCACATTTCCTGAAAGAAGAGTATTCGTTAAAGCTGGTTTTCTTTTTGACAGCTCTTCTATCATATAAATTGTACAAGAGAAGTTTTCATACTAAGGAACTTGATCTCAATTTGGCTGTCGATGAGTTCATTGCCACCCAGAACCTCACCAAGACCACCCCATTTGTGTGCAGCAGTAGAAGTACTAGATGGGTGGCAAAATGGGAGACTGTAATAATTGTATGTTTCTTGTGGATTGTTATAGGGTCCAACTTTGTTCACCCAAAGGTTAACTGGATCATCCCGTTGATACTGCAATAAAATAAAACACATCCTTTTAAAAAAATGGAAGCCATACACTTCTTGAAACTACAAATGCAAGATGCATCAATCTGCTTCACTAGCTCATCAGGGAAAAAGGTTATAAGCTAATGGATATAGGGGTTGGCTTAAAAGCTACAACTAATTAAGGATACTTACAAGTATGCAACCACGCCTATAGAGTAAGCAAAGTTATATTTATTATATACAGAATCATAAAACAACCACTAGTTAAAGACAGAGAACAGAGGATATTAAGTTATGAATGTGATTTATAATCTGAAGTTCAGTTCAATGTATGAGTTCAATGTATGAATGTATGATAATCAAGTAATCAATTGTTTAATTTATTGTCGATTTCTGAAACAAAATTACAACACCATAGATTGGAAAAGCATGACATTCTCATATTTAAAACTTTCATGTAAATGTGTAATTCGACAATGCAATGGCTGTCCAAATCAAGTCGGTCTAATTGGCTAAAAAATTAAAATCCAAAGTTGAATGCAATTAAGATATTCAGATAATCAGTCGATGTTGAGTTAGAGGGAGTAATAAACATAACACATCAGATGATGCCCTGGTCTTAACGTGCACTTATGGGATCAAACACATATCAAAGTCAATCAAACCAATCCAAGATTTAAAAACTTGGTTTTTGTCAAAAGAAAAACTTAAGGGCAGAATTCAACATAATCACACGATGCAAAGAGAATCCTACACACTCAATTCTTTTCAGATTAATCTTTCCCATTTGAAATTTTTCAATATTGCCCAGTAGAATCATGAACCAAAAAGTAAATAAATAGGATTATTGTGCTCCACATAAAAGATTGCCGACCGATAAATATCACAGACTCACAGTAATGTAAAAACTATCTTGCTTCCATGATCGCTAAGACTTAAACAACCAAACAACCGGCGAATCGACGATAATTGAATCCATGCATGCAACAGCAAGCTAGATACCAAAGCCTATTAATCAGGTACATTAATCTCACCTCACACTTCTACATAATGTTGTGAAGTCTATCAAAGCACACTAAACCACCTCAACACTACATTGATTTATTTATTCAACATTAAATATAAATTATCCAAGATCACTAAATAATAATAGAACTAAACAGTGAATAAGAAGCTAAATTGTTGAATCTAATACAAAAAAGATGTTTTTTTTTGTTAAGCATTGAACAGCATAATTAACACCTACATTATACAAACAAAAACCAAAAACCCAGTAAGATCTAACACTAAAAAACGCAACTTTACAACCATAACATTCATAAAACCAATTCCAAAACCAAAATCCGAAGCTAAAAGCTAAAAGGGCACACATTAAGCAGATCCAAATCACAATTGAGCATAAAAAAAAGTAGATCAAATCATGAGATCGGGAAAAAAGGATGGGATTTTGATGATTACCTTGTGATCTGATTCTGAAGCGAAGGTTGAAGAAATGAAGAGAGAGAAGAAGAGGAAGAAGATGGATCGGGATTGGAAGGACATGGTTGTGATGGGGTTGAATTGGATTGAAGAGAGAACCCAACACAACACAAAAGCGTTACGAGAAGAGAAAGAGAGAAACTGAACAGAAGAAAGACTATAATAGTAATTAACGTTGTTGAAGATTGAAGAGTGGAAAAGAAGGTAAGGTTTTCATTGAATTGAAATGATGAAGGGTGGTTTTGGTCTTACGGGTAAATATAAATCAGGGTAAAATGCAATTTAGTGTACATTTTGTCTTGTTTGTAAAATCTAAAAATCTACGAGTAATTCATTTGACCTCCATTTAAATTGAATTTTCAAAATTTCTAAAAATCAATCAGTCATTTGAAACATATAAAACCATAAATTAAACAATAATTGATCAATAAGTTATACAGAAAAAAGTGATAAATGGGTTTTTGTAAATGTTTCCTATGAGATTTTAAATGTATCCTATGAGAATTCTGCTCTTTACCCAACGAAAATTGCTCACTCCCAACTGAAAGGACTTGTCCCTGCGTGAGTTGACTCACGCTAATTACTATTTTTGAACAAAACCAAAGTAGACAACCACACAACTCCATTTTTTCTTTTCCTCCACCTCCAGAAACCCAAAAAGGCGAATTTTTTTGTCAAAATCTTCATTCCAAATCATTGCAAATCGTCAGGAAGCAAGATTCGATATCCGATTCTATGATCGACTAATCTTTTTTTTTTTTTTAATAACCGACTAATATAAATGTCAATTTCATTTTATTTTATTTTTTTGAAAAAAATGTCAATTTCATTATCCATTGACAGGAGTTATAGCAAAATCATGTATGGACCAACCTAACATAAAAATTGTGAGCACTTCACAAATTGAGATCCAAAAGAAATACACTTTAAATCTCATCCTAATTTATTAAATTCTTTCATAAAAATATCCTACTTTATTAAATCAACTACTTTACTCCTTTAGTTTAATACTTCTTTTTGCAATTTCCACTTTTAACATAATTCAACTACTTGTTAATGAGTAAAAAAAAACGATAGTTTTATTGTCAAGTCAAAAAGGTAGTTTGGCTAAGAAAGTAATAGAAAATAAAAACTTGCAACTCATCTGATACAATAGCAAAGACAAAACTATCCATATAAAATTAAGTTTTAATTAGTCGGTTTTTAAATTGGATACCCATTTTTTTAAAAAAATTATATTTTTTTCTTTGAAATGGTCAATATCAGTAGTTATTAATATTAATTATTAAGTTAGTTTTTTTTCTCCTTCACAAGTTTTGAACTCGGATCCTCAAATTTTTAACTCCTATTGTAAGATATTTTTTAACTCCTTGACAGAAGAAGATAATGTCATGTACGAGATCATTTCCAAGCAGCTTGTGAATCGGCTCAAACATTTTTTTCTTAGTGCATCTCACATGAGCAATTTGCCAAGGGAAGGTAAGATACGGTGGAAGAAGTAGGAAATATGGGTGAGAGATGTAGAGTGAGAAAAAAATGGAAAAATGAAGAGTCGATGAGTTTTTTTTTTGTTTCAAGTAGTATAGTGGCAATAATTCACTTATCTTTTTTTAAGGTGAATAAATAGGATATTCAGGATTTGAAACTCAACCTTATATATAATAATGCATTGTCCGTATCTACCAAATTATACACATAAAACACATTTTATTTGGTTAATCGAGTTTTTTTTTCTAAATAAACAAAGAAAATGAAACGGTGCGTTTCAATATAGTTTCCCCCTCCTTCAAAAAAAGTATATAGTTTCTCCCCTGAAAAATAATATAGTTTCTCTCTCTATTAACTATTAACAAATTTAATATCATTTTCAATTTTTTTATACTCGTTATTTACTCAATAAAATTCTATGTTTAAGAATGGAATAGTATTTTTTGGATCGAAAATCTTTTGCGCGCAATTGCAGATACTAATCATTTGAATCAAGTAAGATCGCAATGAGTAACAAAATTCACCCCTCAAAAGAATTAATCATTGCATTCCCAGAGTTAAATTCAAACTCGTGACCTCTAATTAAATCGTAAGAGATCAATTATCATCTCAATTAAATATTCATGTAAAGATGTAACAGTATTATAGTTTGACTTTATATATTAGTGTTATAAAAAAAACTATCAACAATTAATGTTAACGAATCAAAATTTGAAAAGTCATATCACTTTTAACAAGCAATTTATAAATGTAATTCTATGCCATTATTTTAAAATACTAAATATATACTAACAAGTGCATTAAATATAATGAAAAAAAATTAAAATTTGTGTACTATTTTTATTCATTTCATGCAACACTTGGGCTACTTTTTTTTACAAGGCTAAAAAAGAAAACTCAAAAGAAAAAAATTACAATATCCGGGATTCAAGCTCCCACATAGTCTACAACTAGAAAATTTGATAAACTGTTAGGTAAGTGTGTAAACCATGAGATCATTGGATGAGAAAACACCAAGTTTTGTTAAGAAATCAGAACTATCGCACTCACGAAGGGTGTGAACAACGAAAACATTACATTCAAAATTGAGATGATCCTTTATATTTGAATCAAGGTAGGATATTCGTGTTACGGAGAAGTTGATTCCATAAAAATATTAACACAAATGAAATAATACAAATAGCAAATAACATCTTAAAAGTTCAACTTCTTAGCCAATAACCACTTGAGGCTATATAAGAAGACATAACAATAAATGACAAATTATATAATTTGTTTCTTGTTCTTTTCAAATACAATATTTGAACGGTAATATCTAAATAACTTTTTTTAAATATTTTTAAAAAAAAATCAAACTTATCCACCAAAATTGACATCAATGATCATTGAATTTGAGACCTTGAAAGGAGTACGTTTCAAGATCTCAAGTCAACGCTATCAGGTCAACCCAAGTTGATTTAAATCAATATTTTTTTAATATTCGATATCGAATCCATTGACCGATTCCATCAACTAGTCGGGATCCAATTGAATCCAGAGCAAAAATCTATTTGGACTAATCTAACACATGATTTATTGATATCTAGATTATTCAAGTTGGATTCGAACCTACAAAGGAGCACACTTTTAGATTATAAGTTTACACCGCCACCAAATCAATCTTAATGGTTTATAACCTTTTTTTTCTAACATTAGAACGCTCCAAGAACATCCCTAATGAGAGTGTCATATAGAGTTTCATAAGCTGAAGAACTATATATTAATTTTTTAGTTCATTGGAGGAACATGATGCAGCAAAGTGAGCAACAGTGAAATTGTTGGAGTATTTTAAAAAAGATACGGTAAAGTACAAATTGATCAATTAATATTTTTTTAACAAATTGATCAAATAATATTTTTGAGACAACATTAAATAGAAAAATATATTTTTTTTAGGGAGAAAAAAAATATATGAGAAAATGTGGGTGTCTTAAGTGTTGCATATTTTTTTTAATATCGAAGCAAAATGTGTATGTGTTTTTTTCTTTAGAGGCAAAATGTGTATCAGTTTGAATAAAATAAGATATGACAATATCATACTGTCTATTAGTAGTCAATGAAATTTAAAACGAGTTTTTAAAAAATATGGAAAATGTTAGTTGAATAGTGCCCCAAAGGCATATATTGGTTAAACATCAAAAGAAGTAAATTTTTATTAAAAAAATAATGTAATTATTACATGATGAAAAGCGAGAGTTTATATTCTTAAAGCAAAAAATTTATTTTTAGGTTCATCAACCTGTGTTTCAAGAACACCGGTCAGCAAAACCTAAAAAATATTACTCAGAAAATTCACAACATATTTATTAAATGATTCTAAAAAGGAAACTTTATCTAATAATAGAGAATGAAGCTAGCAATTTGAGATGCTGTAAGCACACTATGAATAAGATATTTTCCACACATTTGCATAGCCTTCAATCGCACTCATAAAGTTAAAAGTTAACAGTACACAACCTCAATTATACGCCATTGAATGCCTCAAAAGTCACTTCCATTAAAGAATATATTTTGAAGACACATATCTAAATTGAAACACATACAATAAATGCAATTAGCATTTCTTATTTTACAGTTGGGTCATTCGGTTGAATTCATCAATCTCTACCTACTGGAGTTTGATCATTGTGGAGTTTTTAAGAACAAAAAGAAGGGTATACTATGGAGAAGTATGAGGAAGTGAAGGATATTGGTGATGGGAATTATTCAGTTGTGAAGCTTATTCGCCACAAAGAGACCAGAGACCTCTTTGCCGTCAAGTATATCTCACGAGGCCACAAGGTATGTAGCTACTTGCTATTGGTTAAATATTGATTTGATTTTTGTCTCTCACAAACTAGTGTATCAGATTTCATTTTTGGTTTTGTTTCTAAACTATAGAAAATTGTGAGTTGTGTGACTGTCGATGAGTTTTTAGTGTTTCTTAATTTTCAAATGAATTTAACATATATTTACAGGTTGATGTAAGGGTGGCAAGGGAAATCATAAACCATAGAACTCTTCATCATCCAAATATTATTCAGTTCAAGGAGGTAAGTTAAGTTTATGCCGGTATCTCTAAAAAGTACATTATACTTTAAATAATTAGAAATATTCTCAACGTAATGTGGTACAAGTGATAGATACTTCATTAAGAGGTTGATTTATGGTTCGATCTCTGACATGTGCGTATGAAATTTGTTGAGAGGTTGACCCCTTAATTGTACGTGGATGATACCTTCGTTTACAAAAATAATAATTCAAAATATTTAATATAAAAAGTAAATATTCATTACTGCAATAGCTAGATATAAAATAAGTTGCTTGTTTGATTTTATTTTATAAAAAAAACACACCTTTATTTGATTAATATATTGCAGGTGTATTTGACTCCAACACATATTGCAATAGTTATGGAGTATGCAGCTAGTGGAGATTTATTTGATTATGTTTGCAGCAAGGGGAAATTAAATGAAGATGAGGTTTACTCTCTGATTCACACCTTCCTTTTCAAGGGACCCTTCGATTTAAAATTATTATGAAAGTGTGCTGAATGCTGATGCATTGCACTAGATTACAGTGTTTATGTCATTTCTTTTTTGGTCAATATGTTTATGTCATTTCTTAGCACATTATTAATTCTT
>Ga0315915_1005010_pt1 | contig 16580 bp, 7 predicted proteins | sample MpolbnodulesMG_FD_207738 | JGI IMG/M metagenome (GOLD analysis project Ga0315915, IMG submission 207738) | Medicago polymorpha root nodule microbial communities from Los Angeles, California, United States - branched nodules | ecosystem: Host-associated > Plants > Roots > Nodule | place: USA... | reverse complement strand
AATAAAGGGTGTCCCGGGGACACTCCTCAATATGACATATACATATGTTCACAATCCCTAGTTCATGGCAATAAAAAACTTCTTTGAACCTTGTCTGACCAATTATATTTTTAAAATTTGATGGATAAAGCCATGGACTTTAAACACATTTTGAAATAACCATTGGTATATACATCACATATTCATGTAAAAAACGCAAGCTACACTATTATGCCAATATCAATTATGAAATGCTAATCGTGCCATTTTTTTTTTGTCAAATGCTAATATGTCTAACTAATATTTAGTTTTCTCAAAAGGCTAATAAGTGAGACAGATTTAAAATGCTATTTGTGGGCGTAAGATGATATTTGTGAGAAAATTCACCATATGTGATTTCTTTGTTTGGGATTATTGGAAGAAGAATGACCCATAACCATATCCATCAATGTAAAATGTATCTCCACAACCTTGTTAAGTATGTTTGTCATACATAAAATATAACCATAAAATATGTTTACAGTGGCATCTGGCCATCAAATTTGGTTCAACCATGGATGGCTAACTTTGAAGTTTGGTGGCCAAAGTCATGTAGTGTAAACACATCTTGGAAGGATTGCTGGGATATATATAATGCATTCATGTAAATAGTTGAAGGTCACTGTTATACCAATATTAAATTATAATTGTTTGTTGAAAAAAAAGGCAATCTATATAATGTCTATTATAAAGGCATATATAATAGAAGAGAGAAAAAGAAAAAAAAAACTCATTCTTGATTTATATATGAAGTTTGAGATGAGCAGACAGTGGATTGAGAGAAAAATAATGAAGGGGGCTTGTTTGTGTGTGAAGATATGTTGAAAGGAGTTTATGGGTGAAGAATAGTTGAATAGAGTTTTTCTAGTGAATGAAGGAAAATTTGTAATATAAAGTAGGCGAAGGGATGTAGAAAGGAACATTTATAGAGTGTGAAGGAAATTTGTACGTAGAGTAGAAGATGAGAGGTTGAAACACACAATTAATGTGAAGGAAGGTTGAAGATAACTTGTACTCGTATTAGAGTAGGTGAAGAGAGGTTACAAGGAGCTTTCAATGTGAAAGGATGTTAGAGAGTAACATCTATTTTTAAAAGTAAGGACATATTACAAAGGAAAAAATTGTTCCATACTATCCAAGAAAGGGAAACAATAAATAATTAGAACATTTTCATCCAAATTTGAAGTGTAGAGTAGGTGAAAAGATATATTGTAAGGAAATTAATTTTAACATCAAAGGAGTTTTTTGTGGTCCATTAGCATGAAATGAGATTGAAGAATAATTTCTAATTTTAGAGTGAGTAAATTAGCACTTTAACATTTCAAATTGTAAATGTTGGTCAATTTATTCTTTAAAATTTATAAAATATAAGTTGAATCCCTTCAATTGATTAAACATCAATAATTTAGTCACTTTTTTTTAATTGTTTCATAATTTTAAAATTCATATGATTGTCATGATGAACATGAGACTACCCATGCAAAAAAAAAAGTGCAAAACTGGATTTTAAATCGATTAAAAGAGAAAAATCAAGAATATAGTCTACAAAATAATAGCAATCTACAAAATTGAATTAAATAATAAAATCAATTCCCTTAAAAAAAATCAATTTATTTTATTGTCGATCGATTTGGAGTTACACGCTTTAGATTGATATATGTTGACGTCGCTTTAGATAGGGGGGTCCTCAGTGAAGTCGTCATTTGTGTCGCGTCATTTTTCGGAGGTCAGGGCTATTTAATTAGCTTTTGACTCACTAAGTTATTTCACGACTAAACATTTAATTTAAGAAAAGGAGGAAAAAGTTTGAACTACCCCTTTGAAAAGATTTAGGGTTTGGAGGTTAGTTACATAAAGGGAATGTGTTAGCACCCTTTATGTCCGTAGTATCCTACGGGAACCTCTTGGGTTTATTTAACGTTTCATGTTATAACTTACTTGCTTTTAAAAAATGGAATTTAAAGTGGTAAAAAGAGACCTAATTTATCTACATTTTTTTTTGTTTGAAAGGACGAGTATCTTTTGCCTACGTACCCGTGAGGGATCAAAACCTCGTAGTTCGGGGTAAAAATTGACGTTTGATTGGTTTTTTGTTTTTTAATAGTTTTGAAAAGGTTTTAAAATGAAAAGCCAAGTGCGTTTGTATTTTTTATGATTAAAAGAAAATTACTCAAAATAAGATTAAATTGATTTATATTTGATTAAGAAAATAAAATAAAAAATGGGATCACTTGATTTTTGAATCATGGTTTATTGCAAAAATATTTTTGTGAATGGTTATTTACTTGTTTTTTGTTTTTTTGAATAATAACTAGACTAAAATTAAAACTATCGGAGCAAGAAAATAAAGCGTAGGTATATTGGGGTGACGTTGGATCACCACAAAAAAACTTCTCTAACCTAAATTATAAAGCATAAAAATAAAGCATACACACACACGCACACATGAATGATTTACATCAAGCCTAATATATATTCTAAAGTCTGCGGGAAAATAAATGACAAGAAAAAAAAAATTATTTACATTAATCCTAGTTTACATTCTAATATCCTTGCTATAAAATAAATGACATAAATAAATATATATAAAAAATAATAAAACTAATCCTAAAATATGCATGAGAAAAGAAAAAATAAAATGCTAGAGAAAAAATAAAAATGCATGAAAAAGAAATTAAAAAAGAGATGCAAAGAGGCCACCAATTTTCTTTATGATGAAATCTCTTTAACTTTGGAGAGTACCACGGAATTCAATGAACGGAATAGACCAACAGGAGAAGAACATCGAAGCACCACAAAAAGGGCAGCAACTAGAAGCAAGCAATTGTTAATTGGAATTGAAAATATATATGTAACAACAACATGAAGGAATCAAAAGAATAATATGTAGCAACTAGAAATAAAGGGAAGTGAAGTAGTTACGTAGAGCAATTTGATTGGAACCAAATAACTCCAACAGTAGCGATGGATAATATAACTTTGGAACAGTAAGTGGTTCATCAATAACAATAAACAATTGAAATTTAAATAGATGAATGCAACAATAAGGAAACTGATTTGAATTAAATAGCATGTAGCAGCATGGTGATTCACATTTGGAAAACAATAATCATAAAAAATGGTAGCGATGGAAAAATAAGGGCAACTAGATTGTAAACATAAACGCAACATTTATTATCATTAATGTTGTGTTTATGCTTTCAATTTCTTTCCTAAACACAACATAAATTAATTGATTAGGGAAGAAATTGAAAGCATAAACACAACATTGACTCAATAAACTAAAAACCACGATTTATTCAAAAAGACTTTAAATTAAATATTAAACTAATAAACATAAACCAAAAACTTAATTAAAAATACTCTAAAAATATGATAGGACGACTATCATCATAATATACCTCTTAATGTAATGTTCCCGCGTTTGTTTGTTTTCTCTGTCAATTCAAAAGGAGGCAAATGTGGGTGAGATAAGGGTGATTAGTGAGAGAAGTGGTATGGAGATTAAATTGGTGTCGACAACCTTTTAATTGGAAGTTGGAGTTAATCCATAGCCTTTTGGTGTTTGTAAAGGTGTAAGAGGGTGGGTGGAGCATGATTCTTGTGTTTGGATTCCGGATGGGGGAGGAGTGTTCTCGGTGAGATCCTCATGAAAGGTGTTAGAGATGGGGGTACTTTTGGATGTTGGGTTGTGTAATTTTGAGGAGGGTGTTTTTGGGTATCTTTGGAAAAGTCTGGCACCATCAAAAGTGGTGGTTTTGCTATGGATGTTACTTGATCGGATTCCATCGCGGGCGAATCTTGCAACATGTAATGCGTTGGATCCGAGTGTATCATCTAAATGTGTGTTGTTCTGTGTTGGAGTGGAAAAATCAATTCCCTTGTTTTTGAATTGTCATGTTGTGGACAAATTAAGTTTGGTCAAAGCTGTTGGCTTGGTTAGATTTGGTAACTCCTCCCAATTTGTATGTTTACTTTGAATGTGGGAAACACTTGGCGACAAATAAGAAGGTCCAGAAACATTTCTGGTTAATTTGGCATGACGCGATTTGGATTATATGAAGGGCAGTAAATGATATGAATTTTAATAGTAAAATTAAGGAGGTGGATGAGCTTGGGTTGTAACTAGATTTGGTGAAAGAAGGTTGTAACTAGATTTGGTGAAAAGAGGTTGCAAACGAGTAGAGATAATTTCAATTTTTCCAAATAAAGGGACATCACCATTACTATAGTTTTAGTGTATAAATATACAATTAATGTCATTAGTTTTAAATTATATCAAATCAACTGAAATGTAACATTCATTTACAAACCTTGAAGTTTGTCATCAACTGATATGTGTAGCAATCCCACCGTAAGGAATGTCAAAGTACTACAAACGTTAAGTATTGCCACAACATTGGCCCAAAACAAATACATCAATGTAACATATATCAACATAACCTTACTAAACATGTTTTCCATACATTGATTGTTGTCATCAAACTTCCATTAGGCTTGTGCAGCCTCATATTTTGAAATTTGGTGATCACAATCATGTATTGTGTATATTTAGGAGAAAATGTTCACAATCCACAGAATTTGGCTTTCAAACTCCACTAAACTTTGACTGCCCAATTTAAAGTTAGAAAGTCAATCCAATGAACTGAGAACAATTTCAAAAGGATTATTGTGGTACATGATACATTAAACATTCATGTATATAGTCGTGAGTCAATGTTGTGTCAATTTTTATCATCATTGATTAAAATAGAGAGAAATCTATATAAGAAATATAATGTACAGAAAGGGGGAAAAATGGATTTAGAAGTTTGAAATGAGCAATTAGTGGTTTGAGAGAAAATTAAACGAAGGGGGCTTATTTGTATGTGAAGATAGGTTGGAATGAATTTATTTATAGGTAAAATAAACTCAATACTAAGTGAACAGACGTAGAAAGGCACATTTTTTGAATGTGAAAGGAGTTAGGAAATAACAGGGCTGAAGAAGAAAAATAAACACAATCACAATACTAAGTGAACAAAGGTAGAAAGTCATATTTATTGAATGTCAAAGGTGTTAGGAAATAACAGGGCTGAAGAAAAATAAGCACAATCACGACACAAGAATATAACGTGGAAACTCCAAAATCGAAGAAAAAATCACGACCGTTGTCTAAACCGACAACCAGAGAATTATTACTATGTGAAAATTTTTACAACACATAGACTTCTCTAACTCTCACCCCAATGCCCCAATACAACCACACTCTCACAAAGCAAATATTTAAACTAAGTCAGATATAAGTTTAAAATGTTACTGAGTGGTGCATCTAAAAACAAAGAAACTAGGTTCAATATATAGCTTTGATCTCCCCCTTGCTTCCCTAAACTATGCGATGTTGGACATAATCACCAATAACTAATATTTTTAACTTCCTTCTTTATTTAAGAAACTTGACAATCAAACCTAACAAAAGGAAGAAGTTGTATGCAGAGTAGGTAAGGAGAGGTTGAAAGGTATAATTCATATACGGGAGGTTGAGTATAACTTGTACTCATATAGAATTAGATGAAAAGAGGTTAAAAGGAGCTTTCAACCCGAAAGGATGTTGAAGAATAATATGTATTTTTAGAGTAAGGATTACAAAGGAAGAAAAAAATTATTTCATATTGTCCAAGAAAAGTAAGCAATAAATAAATTAGAACATTTCATCAAAATTTGAAGCATATCATTATTTTGATTCATGTGGTTTATTCTTTGGCCATAAAAATGAAATTTATTTCTTTAATTTCATTTTCAAGAATTGAAGTAATTAGTCGTCCAGTAAAAGGATAGAGTTTTTTATTAAAATGAAACTAAAAATAGGAAAATATTTCCATTCGATTAGTTTACTCAACTCATGAGTTGATCCATAAATCTGTTGATTTGGAATCACAGGATGGGTAGATGTCACAGATGATGAATTGATTTCGTACCTATGTAACTATATTTTTATTTTTGTTATGAGTCACCTCTTCCATCATGTATAAATTAGTTTTACCATTGGATTAATAAATTCGATTATTGAATCAATGAAATATCATGAGACTTGATAGATAAAATAATGAAAGGAAAATGTTAAGGAGTGCCTTCAGAGTACTCTTCAAGGACCATAAATAGTAAGTTTTTATAAAACGTTTGTATTCAATGCATTGGAAATTGACATATTTGACTTTTTAAAAAATAGTTTCTTAATTTAGAAACAAGAGTACCCCGTGGACTACACTCTTAGCAATACTCATAGTGGAAAATACACACTTATACAACATGATGCAAGACTATTTTACTTGTTCACATTAGATAAAACATCTAAAAGACATATTAGTTATTGTTTTAAATATCGTATAATCGATTTAACTTACTTTCCAAAAGAACTTCATACTACTAAAGACTATTTCCCCAAGGAACCAAAGGGTTAAACAAAAAATTCTTTAAAGGTAAAATCATATAATTCTAATAGTCAAATTCAAATCAAATTTTTCTTTTCTGTTATACGTTCTTTGTTTTTACCTAATTCTACTAAATGGTATTAAAACAATTATAAAATTATTCTAAACATTTAAACGAAAATTGAAATCAATTTTAAAGGAACAAATTAACAATGAAATTGAAATCTTTTTACCATTGATTTACCTAGAAAAAAAATTCAAAGTTGACATTAATCAAACAAATAGTTTCTGCTAATTTTTTAGTGTTCTATAATTTGACAACTGAATGCAAACTCAACTCTTTTGGTTTTTAGTAGAGTTCAAAGCTGTAAACAAGAACATTATTCATATAGTATCTGAATTGAACTCTTTTGGTAGTCCATCATCATCCTCATCACTGTATCCATCTCATTCTCTTATTGAGAGGTGGTTCTTTCATTTCAGGCCTACACGGAATATATGATTGAAAATGTGAGTATTTGATATCCTTATGGATGCCATTAGGTACCACCATTATATATTCAAGTCCGATATAGATGATATGGTTTTTTTTTTTTTTTGTGGGAATGATTTTTCATTATGGGAATGTAAGTAAAAACCTACATATCAAAGGTTGTAACAAGAGCGCACCACTCTGAAGACTTTTGTAATGCTCGAACTTCTTCATAAAAAAGAACATGAGAACACGACACGCATCTTATCGGGTTGGTTGATCAATAAAGCGAAGTAACATTTCGAAAGAATATCCAAAACCAATACATTTCAACATTAAATTTTTGGCTAAATTACACATTTAGTCCCCTAAATAATTATGGAGTTTCGTTTTGGTCCCTTAAATAATAAAAGGTCTGTATCGGTCTCTTAATTCTATCTCCGTTTGCCAATTTGGTCCTTTCTGTCAAATTTTAACTTTTAATATCTAATGTGGGCCAATATTTTAGATGGTCTACCATAGACTTATTAATTTTAACCGTTAGATCTTTTTTCAAATAGAAAACCGTCGGATTTTGAAGGGCTATGAGATCTAACAAAATACCATCAACATCTAAAAAAAATTTATACTTACCTTCATAAGAAACCCAAAAGAAATAAAAGCATATTCACATCAAAATTATTCAAGCATCTTCAAATTTTTTGAATGTTCATAATTATAATCATTTTTTATCATATAAGTTATTCATCCCTTCTCAATTGATCTGAAATCCGTCATCGTTTTAGGTTGTCAGAGAAGTTAAAGCTGTGTCTGCAGAGAGAAGGAAGGGAAGAAGCATAAAGGAAACGAGGAGAGGCAGTGGTACGAGAAATGATATACGTTTTCGTGAGAGAGATAAAAGGACATGGTTTTGTGAAAGGGTGAAGAAAAAAATAAAAGAAATGTGGAGTTGCTTACTGTGCTAATCACCATGTTCATTCAATTCTGCTTCGTTGTTCATTGTCTCAATCTCAAAACACATAAAATCATTTAATTTCCTTCCAACAATTTAATATAGCATTTTTTTTTTCGGGAATTAGGGTTGATATATGACATTAATTAAGGAAATAATTTTTCTGGATTTTTTTATGGAAATAATTTTTATCTACGAAGTTGATGAAGATGAAGAGAAAAGGATGGAGACAAGTAAGAAAAAACTAGGTATATTGATTGTTCATAGTTTGATACAATAGACCTTCAATCAAATGGTTAAAATTATATCATAAATATTAGACGTTAAAAAACCAACGGATGTGACCAAATTGACAAATAGAGGTAAAGTTAAGGGACCAATACAGACCTTTTATTATTTAGGGGACCAAAATGAAACTTCATAATTATTTAGGGGGCCAAATGTGTAATTTAACCTAAATTTTTTAGGCTTATAGGTTGGAGTTGGAGTTACATGAAACACATATCGCTAGTGAACTCGAAGAGAGCTCGTAATCAATATTCCAAACAATATTTCAAGTTTGATGTTTATGGATTGCTTGACAAAAAGGGTTAGTTTTACATAGTTCCATAATGACAAAATCACAATTAGCTTAGAGGAATTGTTTTTTTTCCCCTCCAAATTATCAAATAAAACACAAGGGTTTGGATTTGCATGTTAGGAACATTTGAAAAGAGAGACTATCCATTCCATAATTGAGCATATGGATAATAATTCTTCACCAAAGTAAAGAGCTCAGTAAAATCATCTATGGTTACACAGATTCATTAGTTCACCTAGATAAAGGCATGATACTATAAGCAAAATCACTTAGATAAATAAGTCTTTCATTGTTTTTGATAGATGCTTACTTAGAAAATATTTTGTTGGATTTGTTAAAGTAATTGTGACACTCTTTAGTTTAAAGCACTAATCTACTGTTTTAAATAACCGCTAGTTTTCAATAAAAACTTGCTACTTTTAGTTGCTTTAACATATGTAATATTGCACATGTTAGACAAACTCTTTATTACGTTTATTTATTCACTGTTTTATATTTCTTTGTGCATAATCCATACTAGTTGAGTAATTAATATATGTGGCAGTTTGTGAGGGAGAGCATGCATGATATATGGATGCTTTGTCTTTGCTTACTACAAGGAATGTGCAACATCCATGTGGTTGTTCTCCATTTCACAATCAATCAATCAAAAATAAATTTAATTGCAAATACATATTATATATAAAAAGAAAAAATCTCGTACAAGAGTACAAACATAAACAAAAGTTTGAGTACAAGAATTACTCAAGCAATAACAAAAACAAAGAATCTCTCCCATGAAAAAATAAGATCGAAAACTAAAACAACACCAAAAAAAAAACCAACTATTCTCCTATGAGGAACACTTGACTACCGCTGAACAAGCAAAAACTAGAACAAAACCCCTCGATCAATCAATCGCTAGACAAATCCGCCACAAAACACTAACGGTGTTAACACATAATAGGTTCATGATCCCACTCATAGAAGACAATCCATCAATCAATATTTATTGACCACCATTTTATGACTAATTTGGTAACTCAAAAATCTTATTCATGAGAGTTGTTTCATTATATCTACTTATAACCTTATAATCCACAAACACCATTTGATCGTAGTTGATTTGCTTATCAGAACTCATTGAATCCGAATTGCTACCCTTCTCTTCAAAACCCTTTTGTACCGAGGGATTATCCCTCTCTACTTACATTAGGGGAAACACATTGATATTAGAGAGAAAATAGGCATGAATGATAACATTTAATATAAGTGACATACAAATTTAAATTAAATAAATCAATTAATATGTATAATTTATTTTAAAACTTTTTAATTTTGGCATTGCTTGATATGTGGAAATTTGATCATTTGTGTTGTCACAACGTCAAAATATTAATGGTGATTATTTGCAAAACATTGACCCATAACCGAATCCATGAATGTAACATGTATTTCCATAGTCTTGCTAATATGTTTTTTCATATTGATTGTGGTCATCAAACTTCAATACAACCAATTATTTTTTAAATTTAGTGATTACAACCATGTATTGTGGACATATTTTAAAGGAAATGGTTATCATTCACCGATACAGTGTAGTAGCCATCAAACTTCTCTCAACCTTATATGGTGAACTAATTTGAAGCTATGTGCTCAAAGCCATGTATACTAAACAATTTTAAAAAGATTAGTAGGATACAACATGCACTCATATATATAGTTGTGAACCACGATTTTGGAATTATTAAATTATCATCATTGTTAAAAGAAGGAGATAGAGCAATCTATCTATATAATAGAAATAAAATCTCATTTTGAATTCAAGAAGTTTCATGTAAATTATCATTTAAAAGAGGAAACCATATGTATAGAGATATTATAGTTGAAAAAAATTACTGATCAGAAACAAAAACAAAAACTCATTCTAGATTTACAAAGTTTGAAATGAGCAGCTAGAGGATTCAAAGAGAAGGAATAAAGGGAACTTGTTTATATGTGAAGAGAGGTTGCAAAGAGTTTATACGTAAAGGGAACTTGTTTCGCATGGTTGTGTACAAAATTTATAGCTTTGTGACTTATGCTAACAATCTTTTTTGTTTGTGATCTTTTTGTAGTGATTTAGCTAATATACATTGATTATTTATAGATAAGTACTTTTGTTGTTATTTTATGTGATGATATGTATCAAAGTAATGTGGATGATTATGGAACTTAATACTTTTTTTTGGGAATGTTTGTTGATTTATTCCAACAAAATATGTAATAATTTTAATATTCCAAAATTTAAATAGAAAAAGGATTTCACATCAGTTACAATTAAAGCGGAGGTGAAATATGTAGTTCTCAGTTCTCACTACAGGGATCTGAATTCAGTGATGTGAAATACCAGTTCAGATTTAAAAATATCAATTACAATATAATATATCACATCAGTTGGTGGTCTAACCATGGTGGAAAATTACTTTTCCCATCCGGTGTGTATCCGATGTGAAAAGGTGTCGACATACAATATAACCTTTCCTCACATCGGTTCCAACTCGATGAAAAAAGTCATTTTCACCCGATGTAAAAACCCATTTCTATAGTAGTGTGGATAGAATAGGCACGTTTAATGTGAAAGATAGTTGTAACTAGATTTGGTGAAAAGAGTTGCAGGAGAATAGAGATCATTTCTTTTTCTTCAAATAAATAGACATCATTATACTTCTTTTTTTTTGAAAGATAGACATCATTATACTATAATTTTAGGAAAAATGTTATGTATAGCGACAAATATATCAAGAATGGATCACGACAAGTGTATTTCAATTTTATTAGGGTATTGGCCACGTGATTTCCACTAATCAAGGAGTTATGCCATCAAGCCATTTTCATTATAACATGTGCATCGTGATTGTTTCGCTATGATTTCCGTCGGGATGAATAGCATTGCTGTAATTTTAGTATATAAATATTCAATTAGTGTCATAAATTTTAGAAATGTATGCATTTATATCCTTTATTTACTTATGTAAAAAAAAGTCATTTATTTATTTCAAAACCATAGTAAAAGATAGATACTTCACATCAATGAAATGGCCTGAGTGTACCTTTGCTAAAAAAAATAAAAAATAGATACATAATTTCTTTAAAATAAAATGGAGAGGATATCAACCGGCTGCAGAGGTAGCTTTAAAATGTGATAGGGGAATGAAAAATAACTTTTACCTTTAGAGTGAGTAAAATAACATTTTAATACTTTAAATTGTCAATTTTCAAACTTTTAAGAACATCAATTTAGCTAGTCCAATAATGTGACTCAATTTAGTCATTAGTCATTTTCAGTATAATTTTAAAGGTTGTGCGGTTGTGTTTAGTATAAAGGGTTACTTTGAAAATTTGATACTAAATTTTCTCACACTAGCAATTTCAAAGAACAAAATGATGTTTCCTTCAACAAAAAAAAAGAACAAAATGATGTTTTATTTGTTTTAGAGTAGACAATGACATATTGCAAAAAAAATTGTATCCCCTCTTTAAATTTGATCTATTGTCAAAAGAAGGCATTAAACATTAAGAAATTTCACCAAATTTTGATTTATATCTTGTTTCATCTGGCTTAATTTTCTCATGATGCTAATATATAAAATATAAATTAAAATTAAATAAAATCAACTAAAATGTAGCATTCATTTATAAACCTTAAATTTTAACATCAATTGATATAAGTCACATCATACGGAATGTAAAAGTACTATAAACATTGATTATTGCCACAACAATGTTCAAAACAAAATACATGAATGCAAATATATCACGATAACCTTACCAAGCATGTTTGCCATACATTGATTGTGGTCATCAAACTTCTATTAGGCTTGTGAAGCCACATATTTTGAAATTTGGTGATCCCAATCATGTATTGTGTACATATTTAGCAGAAAATGTTCACCATACATGGGTTATGGCCTTCAAACTTCTCTCAGCGTTGTCTTGCCAAATTGAAGTTAGAGAAGGCCAAACCAATGAAAAGCGAACAATTTCAAAAGGATTATTGTGGTAAATGATACATTAAACATTCATGTATAGAGTCGTGAGCCTTTGTTGTGCCAATACTTTTTTACCATCATTGGTAAAAATAGAGAGCTTTCTATATAAAAAAAAAAGAAGATATTATGTAGTAGTTTTAATGAGCAGCAAGTTGTTTGAGAGAAAATTAATGACGGGAGTTTATTTGTATGTGAAGAGAGGTTGAAATGAATTTATAGGTGAAAATATGATGAATAGTAGATTTTTTAGAGTGTGAATGGACTTTGAAGGTAACTTCGTATTGTAAATTAGGTGAAAAGAGGTTGAAAGGTACAATTAATATGAAGTGAGATTGAATATAACTTATACAGAGTAGGTGAAAAGAGGTTACAATGAGCTTTCAACGTGAAAGGATGTTGTAGAATAATTTGTAATTTTAGAGTAAGAACATATTTCGAAAGAAGAAAAAAAAAATTACCCAATACCGTCCAAGAAAAATAAGAAATAAATAAATAAATTTGAACATTTCATCAAAATTTGAAGTACAATATTATCTTGTTTCAAATGGTTTAGTTATTCTTTGTCATAAGTGAGGCGCATCTTCCATCACATATAAATTAGTTTTACTATTAGATTAATAAATTCTATCATTGAATCAAATGAAATATCATAAGATTTATAGATCAAAAGTGAAAAGCACACGTATGCATAATGCATGACTATTTTACTTGTTCACATTAGGTAAAGCATATCTAAAAACGATAGTAGTTAATGTTTTAAATATGTATAATCAATGTTATTAACAATTGCTAAATATGTTGGTAAAAAAAAAGTTGCTAATATAGTAGTTAGAACATAGTGCTTTTATATTCGAACACAGGATCTAACAATTATATGTATTCCTTAAAAAAAAACAATTATATGTGTAAATTATAGTGATACTTTTCAATTCGTCTAAAAACAAAAATAAAATTTCATTTTTAAGATAAAAGGAGAAATAAATTAAATTAAGATAAAAGAGAATTAGAGAAAAATATCTGAAAATTAAACGTAATTTTGATGCTTTAAAATGAAAATCTTACCTAATTTGGCCTAAGTCCCCCCTCGTTTAAAACAAAAAACTTACCTAATCCATGATAGTAAATAAATGTAAACACACTTTTACCCTAGTATTTAGTTAGCTATGTACCCATCATTCAATTCGTCAAATGACATGTCCTATTTTTACATTAATTTTTTTTTTTTGTCAAGTAGTCTAGTAGATAGAGCTCATACAATTAAATTATGGAAAAATAGAGTGTTTAATGTTCGAACTCTGGCCCTTGCATATAATATGCAATATTCCTACCAACTGAACTAAACTCACAGAGATATTTTTACATTAATTTTATTTAAAAATAAAATCAAATTTTGAATGAATTTTGCATCATGTATTAAACAAAACTTTATATCCACCAAGTGATTGAGATCAAGTGGTTAATGGACTCCACTAAATAGTGAAATGTTTGAGAGAACTCTAGTCTAATTCATGGGTGAAACAATTATCGATCAAACTTTGCTTATCTTCTGGCCAAACTTCAAATTATTGTGGATCTTATTTCCCAGGAACGCGAGGGTTAATACACAAAGAAAAACTTAAGGTAACCTAATAATTTACCAAAAATGTTGTAATTTATCATATAATTATAAATAACAAATTCAATTCAAATTTTTCTTTTCCGGTTATACTACAATTGTTTTTACCTAATTCTACTAAATAGTATAAAACAATTATAAAATTATTCTACTCATTTAAACTCAAATTGAAATCATTTTAAAAGGAACAAATTAAAAATGAAATTGAAATCTTCTTAAAAATTCTCTCCATCAATTTACCAAAAAAAAAAAATCAAAGACGAAATTAATTAAACAAATGATTTCCGATAATTTGTTTTGTGTTCTATAGTTTGACAAGTGAATACAAAACTCATCTGTTTTTGTTTTTAGTAAAGTTTAAACCTACTCAAGATAATGAGCACACCAAGATAGGACAAGAACATTATTCATATAGTACTGTCTGTTGAACAGTGTGAGCCAACTATACAATCATTTGTATCCGAATTGAATTATAAATCTTCATCAACTTTCGACATGTCTCCTCCTATTAGTATAGAGAAATGATATTTGAACATCTATTTTTAATAACTTTTGTGACAATCCTCTCTCTCTCATACTCTCATTATATTTTTATTCTCTCTCTTCCTTTTTCTCTCTCTATTGTTATTGTCCAATAAAAAGAGAGGAAAAAATGTTGTCACTAAAAGTTGTTGGAAAGTGGATGTTAAAATATCATTCTTCATTAGTATATAAGAATCTTCCGGTAACTGATTTTGTTGGTTCAAATGATCAATAGACATATTTATTTACCAAGTCCTTAGGAGTACCGAAATTAAATATATCTTTGAATATTCTTAGACTATACAACTTTCTTAAGGATTATATGATTGTTCTCTAAGGACTGAGTTGCTTCTAAACATGGACAATGAGTATTGAATTGCTTCTTAAATGGGACAAACCTCGTTTTATCCACATGCTTTTATGAAATTTAGCTGGAATTAGAGCTAGTGATTTCTTAGACTAAAAAAATGGAATGCGTAATGCTTTGCCCATCTTGAAGAGTTGCATGATTTCCTTTGTTGCCTTTTCAAATTCTTCATTCCCCTTTCATGACTATCTAAAACTACTGAAATTGTTTTGGCTGCTGGTAGCACTGAAATTGCGTTGTAGTAGACCGCGAAACCGCAATAGCCCGCGATCACGGCGCTATTGACAACATAGGATTTGGTTGATTTTAGTTTGTTCAGTTCATAATATCTCTTTTGTACATATGTAAGCTCAAGCCAGCTTTGAATTTGTTTAGATGATTTCAAGTAAAAACCGTTCTAGCAGAACAATATTTTTTCTGGAAAAAATGTGCTCTGGCGAAAATTGCACTGTTCATTCACCAACCTTGAGCCACTTTCCTTCACCTTGAGGTTCTATTTTCTCACCCAAACCGACACACTTTTTCACAGCTTTTCATCATGAATCAAGTAAATATCCCATGGAAATTCCTAGATGCTTTCACCAATGAATCAATCCCTGAAAAACCCGAACCACAAAAAACCAAAAAATCATAAAAAAGCTTTGCGCAAGCACTGACTTCTAGTGTTTGTGATATTCCTTCATCACAGTTGCCAGTTCCAGTGATCAAAGGTGATAACTTTTCAATTTCAATCCCTGAGGAGGAGTATTTGGTAGGAATAGAGGAATGCAAGCACAACTTGCACGGTAGGGTTATTTGGCCTAAGGGTTCAACCCCTTTGACTGTTGCTTCCTTGCGCAGTAAGTTAGCAGGTGTTTGGAAGGATCTGGATAGATGGGGAGTTTCATCCATTGGTAGAGGATATTATGAATTTGTCTTCTCTTCAATATAGGACCTAAGAAGAGTCAGATCATCTGGATCTTGGAATTTGGAGCCAGGATTGCTGAAATTGTTTACATGGACAAAGGATTTCAAACCAGAACTTCAACAAAATAGCTCAGCTCAAGTGTGGTTGAGGATTTATGGTCTCCCTCAGGAATATTGGAGGCCAAAGATATTATTTGCTATTGCAAGTAGTGTTGGTTCTCCAATATGCACTGATGTAGCAACTGCAAAGCCTTTAATGGAAAGAACATTTGGCCACTTTGCAAGAGTATTGGTGGATATGGATGTCTCTGAACCTTTGAAATATAATGTATTGGTGGAAAGAATAGGGTACGCCTTTTTTTGTTGATTTTGATTATGAGAACATACCAGACTATTGCACTCATTGTAAAAGTATTGGTCACCATGTGGGAGTCTGTAAAAGAGTTAAGAATGTGGAGAACAATCAAGTTGAGAAGCCAGTTACAAAGTTTCCAATCAATGGTACAAACCAGGCTTTCGTGCAGGTCAAGGATGGAAGGAAGGACCAGAACAAAGGTAAAGAGATTATTAATTTGGAGGTTGATAATGGAGAAACAATAAACAACCAAATGGCAGCAACAGAGAAAAACAATGAAGCAGGCCCTAGTAAAACAAGTCATGCTGAGATACTTAAGGAACAAGATAAGCAACTAGAGAAAGAAATAAATGCTGAGATGTCAATGGCAGAT
>Ga0315915_1005008_pt1 | contig 16586 bp, 11 predicted proteins | sample MpolbnodulesMG_FD_207738 | JGI IMG/M metagenome (GOLD analysis project Ga0315915, IMG submission 207738) | Medicago polymorpha root nodule microbial communities from Los Angeles, California, United States - branched nodules | ecosystem: Host-associated > Plants > Roots > Nodule | place: USA... | reverse complement strand
CCCAAGAAAGCATGCATTGAGTTACAGGAATGAAGATCATGCCACAACCACAAGTGAGCTTGCTGATGATGTTATGAAAGGTTACTTTGCTGTTCTTGCAAAGAAGGGTGTAGAAACTAGAAGGTTTATTGTTGGGTTAGATTACTTAACTGATCCTGCTTTTTTGGGATTGCTTGATGATGCTTGGGAGGAGTATGGTTTCAGACAGAAGGGAACTCTTGTTGTTCCATGTCGGCCGATCGACTTACAGAACATTCTAGATAGTCGAAAAACTTAGAGAAGCAGGGATGCAACAAGTAAATTAAGATGTTGGAATTGTATCCTCGAGTCAAGATTATGCGAAATGGATAGCTTCATTTACGAGAGAGATAAACACAAAGATGAGATTGGTGGGATTCATTTTTAAAATTATTTTCAAACATGAATCTTATCAAATCCTCCTTTGTATCCGTTTCTCTTCGAATGAAGTCTTCTATTTCTTTTGAGAAATGAAGAAGATCCGGACGTCATATCCACTGTGGGAGAAGAACAACTGTTATAGGAAGAATATATTTATTTTACGGCTATACTAGGTACTAGCTAGGAATATCAAAGATATTTCTTGGTCAATGTATTAAGTTATTATATTTATGCACTTCCCACCCTTCTTGTGTTATGCATCGATCAATGTTTTTCTGTTTGAGATGCTCAGGTTCCATAGAGTTATATAAAGTTTTAATTTATCATATCCACTGCCACTGATTTACGAAGAATTGTAAAAGATTGGTGAATTCCACAACACCTTGGCTAGAAGGAAACTGGTGGGCCTATATTATATTGCAACGCTCTTTATTATGCATAAAAGTAAGAAAATTGCTCTTCTCCCGTCAACATTTGCTCACTCTCAACTGAAATTTCTAAAATACTCCTCAAGTGATTTAAGTCGCGTAGGTGTTAAACCCAACGTGACTTAAACTGAAATAAAAACTATGTGACTTAAGTCACGTTGCAATCCAACGTGAGTTAAGTCACGTTGCATATCCTTTTAAAGATAAGACATCATTTCCTTATTTCATATCTAAAATCTCCAAAAACTCTCTCAAATCAACCAAATCCCGTATTTCTTCAAGTTCAAATCAAACAACACACCAATAACAATTAAGTTTTCATAATCAAACACCATTAACATTTTATGTTTATATGTTACATTTTTCCTTTTAAATTAGAAATTGTTTAGTTTAAGGGTTTGTTTAAATTATGATTTTTTTTGCAAGAAATGATACAATGTTTACATGTAAATGACTTATATTGCTTAATTGTTTAGATGTTTGCAGGTTTATGTTGTAGTTTTGAGTTTTAGGGTTTATGTATAATTTGCATTGCAAGTGTTTGATAAAACGTTTGAATGAGTTTTTCATTGATTGTTTAATTTCTTATGGTGTAGATCTGAAACAATGGACAATTTGTTCAGCGTTCAAGTACACTTCAATGGTTGAAACCCTTATTTGTTCATGGTTTAGGTCAATGTCACGTTAAAGGATCTGAAGGTGATCGATAACGCACTCCTGGCCTTGTCCACCATCTCGGTCTTCTTCGCTCGTGACATGGTGACCGATAACGCACCTTCACCCTTCAAAGCTTTCTCACACTTTTGTTGTATTAACACCGCTTCCATCTTTACCTTTCATAACCCAAAATCGTTATCTCCGGTAAACTTCTCAATATCCCACTTCGAACCCATCGTACTTGATTATCCTTTGACCCTTGCCCCACGGTGGGCGCCAATTGTTGTGAATTTGATGAAAAATCACACCAATAACAAACTTGATGTGTGGAGCAAGTGATAATTAAGCAACCAAAACAAAGTATATGTAACAATTATAAACACAAGCCAAAAGTAGGAAAAACAACGAGAGAAAAAGAAGAGAGAACACAAAAGAATCTGTTTACCCAGTTCGGTCCAAATTAACCTAGTCTGGGGGAGAGAGCAGCCCTCCGTTTCACTATATTAATGATGAGTAACTTTACAAATGAGATATCAATGGGTTACAAGAATAAGTCTCCCGCCTAATTCTACCCAAATCCCCAATCTTTTCCCGTGCTCCGATGTTTTATGAATAGAAAGTGCCAATTCTTGTCCAAAAATAGTACTCTGATTTTTCAAATCGTGCTCCAATTTTGACAGCTTCAGCAAACTTCAATTTCTCCAATTTTGAGTCACTTTCACAACAGTTTTGCCTCTTGCTAAAATTACATTACATATACTCTGTCTTGATTCTACCCAGAAGAAATCCATATGTTTTTAGGGCTTATTTCCAAGTCTCAAACCTCCCATTTAACTATTCCCTCGACTCTGCAAGTAGGACAAATCAGTTGCAAAAAACATGCATCTTGGGCTCGCTGTTGGATGTCTTCCATAAAAAGTCCAAAACTAAGGTGAAAGATAAAGGTTTAGTATTGATAATCATATAGATGGTAAGAATTCTATTGATGAATACTTTTGCAAATGTACCGAATTCTTGTTCAAGTAATAATATTTATAAGTTATTCTTCAAATGGATTGTTTCAATTTCAATTAAGCAGTAATATTGTACTAAGGATGTGTAAAATTGGGGGATGCACAAGGCATACAGTTGGTTCGATAAACTAGATTTTGATAAAATTGGGAAATGATAAGTACCGCTTCTAAATTACTACAATTGATAGTATCATGATTTAACAAAATAGCTAACCCTAATGTCTTGGCGCTTAACCCTATTCTCCAATAAAAACCCCGTAGTGTATAAGGTGAGTCCATGACCTTTGAAGGTTTTACTTAGAAATTTAAATCCTTTGTCATAAATACAATAATACGATATTTCTAAAACTATTACGTATGGCTCGAACAATTAATGTTAGCACGAGTCTGAAAAGTTAGGGTTAGTAATCATTCGAAACCTAGATCGATTCACGAACATTCGTAAACACATGAAAAGCGTTAAGAACAAAGTTTAGCTGAATATGAAAAAAATCAATTGCCCAAAGAAGTACTCAACATATTACATGGTTCAAATTATATCTAGGAAGAAGTTCATATACTTTACCTAATCATATAAATCTAGCTACTCATAATCAAAAGAGACATGTCAATAAGATTAAGAAATTACACTCGAGTAGATGATAAAGAGGTTGGTGAAATCTTGTTTCCAAGTTGTTTCCCCAGCCTCCACCGTATGGAAACATACATGTGCATCCTGCACAATAGTTTGCGCATTGCGCACAAGTTGCCTGCAACTTCTGGGCTTTCAATCATGTGTATTGTGCAGCTTTCCTACGTATCACACAATGATTAAAGTACCACACATAGGCCATGTACAGATCAACACACCTCACTCGTGTTCTTTTATTCTTTTCCCCTTTCTCTTCACCATAACGTTCGTGGTGGCTATACCCAAAGAGACACATTAATTCTTCTTGCAAAAAAAATAGTATGATCAAAGACTTGTCTGATTAGGGTGATTAGACATGGTTTCAAAGTATTCTTTGCATATATTCAGTACAATGCTCATTTCTTTACTTCTTGCTAAATTCTACTAAAACAAACCTAACAAGGACTCAAATGACTGTAAAATGACTCCTAAAGGACCATAAAAATATGGCATGATAGACCGTCATCATCTATGCTAATTGTTATTCGGTAAGAGAAAATCCCATGATACCAGATGAACGTTAAGATCTTTAGATAAGAGGACGTCAAGTGCGCTATGACTAAGATGCTATCAATGATTATTTGAAAAAACCTTATGATGTTCGCCATGAATATTTTTTTGATTGATTCTTATGGACAACAAGTTGTACAAGGGAAATGAGGCAATAATTTGATTGCTAATGACCTCTGAGAGCTTGGAAAGACCTATGCTTATCTTATTTGACAACTCACAAAATTGATCATTTGATTTAACTAATGCTTAGAAAAGAATTTTCAAATAAAGACCTAGAATAATTCATCCGTGGATACTAAACTTTAGGAATAGGTTTATCCATTTAAGTTTACAATCACAAATCACTGATGCATCGTAATGTTATCATATTGGTTAACTGAGTGAGGGATCAAAAGTTAAGCCATATGAAAGATCTAACGTCGTTTGTGAAGAATTAAAAAATACGAAAAGCGACATGTGAAGATATTAATGATAACTAAGAACATAAATAATCAATTGTAAGTATACATTAGAGAACTGTTTTACGAAAGTCTAATTCCAACAAGTTTACTAATACGTTAATTCAATCATTTTTATCATCGTTTTATTTTATGGACAAAGAATCTACCAAAACCCTACGTTGAAACATAAATGTTGTTGAACTGAGAAAATATAGAACAAGTCTCCGTCTATACAATAATTAAAAATACTTTGATGCCACTGTAGTTATCACTAACTATGCCTAACTTTGGCCAATTCAAGGTTAGTTGTAATACTTCATGACATCTTATATCTCAAAAGTATTTATAACTAGTTATGACCAACCAAAATACGGGCAAATTTGGTCCGGAAATTAAGTACTTTTTTTTTTTTAGAAAAGAAATTAAGTACTTTTAAAATAGAGAACTGCCGCAATTCAAATATGCGAAAATAGAGTTCTAAATAATAATAGAAACTAACTTTAGATACTGGGTCGGGATTCCAACATAAGATTCTCAATTTTTCACCTCAAAAAATATGAATTTCTAACCGATAGATTTCTTGTAAAGAAAAAAAAAACCAACCTCAAATGTTACAATAATAAGGGCCGATTCTATACAATAAAAAGAACTATATACTGCCATGACAATCACTTTGTATCTCATCTAAACACTCTTGGTCACTTCATATCTTTAGTCTTATTCTCTTATTCGTTTGTCATCGTCATCTAGCCGCATAAATGATGCGTAGTTAGCCATAAGAACAACAATGTAGATTATCATTCTATCACATATGACATCCTTTAAATCTTGTAAATATCCAAATATATGGCAGAAATTTATATGAACCACCAATATAACTGACTTAATATCACCACAAATATCTTTATTTTAGGGGTTAATATTATCACAGTATCTATTAATATCGCTCATTTTTGTGTGTTTCAATTAAACATAATATATGGATCAACACCCCTTTAAAAATATAAAACAATATATGGAGCAAAAATATAACTGGTTTGTGCGAAGAATCTAGTATATGTATATCTGCAAGTATTCTTTCGTGCGAATTTCCATGACCAATGTATATTATTTATGAAGTATGAACTGTACTATGTATGTTCTTGTCCTCAGGCCCCTACTCTCTAAGCAGACAACGAATTGAAAGTGTGTTTGTATACTAAAGCCCCCATTATCATTGCAGATATTACTAGTACCAGACATTTATCATTCACTACTCATAATTTATCAATCATCATTTCCCTTCCCATTGCCATTTTCCTTGATCTTACCATATTGTGGGAACATGACAAAGTGCAACATGAACCACAAAACCATGTACCGACATATATTAGTATTAAGATTTTTCTTAACACTTTTACGATCTTAAATTGAATACAGAACAGAGTTAACTTGCTTGTAAATAAATTAATATAAATTATAAATCTTGAGAAAATCAATAAACTCTCGGTTTTATAGGTTCTACGAGCTAGATCACAAATAATTTTGATATCATGATAATCCATATTATATAGTTCAATTCATTTTGTTTGATACCTTAGTGAAAAAGTCCTTGCTTTTTTAATATAGTTTTTTTTTTATTTTCCAACTTTTTTTTGGTATGTTGAATGTACGAATGTACAAAGAAAAAAAGCACATCAAATGTTGGCCAAAAAAATCCCAACAAACAACAAAAGATCACCTGCCAAAAGGCACTAAAAAAGAGCAATGATATATGAACAACCATTGATGACAACTTTCAAGACAACGTCATTTTCCTCTATTTCTATTGGTTAAAAATAATAGAGAGAGAAAAAGGAAGAGAGAGGATAAAAACATAATGTGAGTATGAGAGAGAAAGTTATCCGAAAGTTGTTGCAAAATGGTTGTACAAATATCATTTCTCCTAAACAAAACCACCAACACAAGAAAACTCTTTCCTTCCCTTCCAATGGTGATATGTCCAAGTGGCTTGTTAGGCTTGAACCATCTCATACTATTGTTTTGTTTGGTGGTAAAGGGCTTGTGGCTTTTGAAGTTGTAGTGTCTAGCTAGTTAGGTACACGTTTATTCACCAATTTTTTGAATGTGGTGCTTGAGAAGATCTTGGAATATTTTTTCTAAGGTGTGTTTGGATTGAGGGTTTAGGAAAGAAAGGGAGGGGAAGACTCACTTTTATTTTTTAAATTACGAACAATGTAAAATGTTTTTTTAAAATAAATTAAGTATTTTTAAAGTATTATATGATCATTTATCATGTAGTTAATTCAATTTTTTAAGAATCATTTTATAATGTCTGTAATTTAAAAAAGAAAAGTAAACCCTTCTCTCTCTTCCCCTTCTAAACCCTCCATTTAAATACACCCTTAGGACTGACCCCGATATCTTTGGTTCCCTACAGTGAATTAAGGGAATGGTGTCCTCATAATGAATGAAATTGTTTCTCCTTCCGTTTTTTGTTGCAAAATCATAAATAGACATGTAACTTACTACTATTAGTTAAAACAATTTATTTAATTAAATGTGTTTATTTAATTTAATTCTCTTTAAAAAAAGTGTTTATTTAATTTTATCAATAAAATATTTACACATACCGTTAAGAAAAATTCGGTGCCCCTCTATACACACTATGTGCACAGTATTAGAAAATAATACGCCCTTAAATATGAAGCCTTGGGCGGTCGCCCCTCCCTCCAGTATCTAGGGCCACCACTAGTTGCCATAAGTTATGCATGCTATTTTAATGATTTGCTCCTCTCTCACGGCAACAAAGTATGTACAAAGTTATTATGGATGATACCTAGTTGATCCTTTCGGTAGTCATACATACTTGTATAATTCGATTGAGTTTTATAATTCGAATGTACTAGCAAGACCTTGTTTCTTAGTAATTTCATAATATTTTTATTTTAACCTAATTTTAGTAATTTCTGTTTTTGTTTCAGTTTATTATTTTCAGCCTATTAGGGTTTTGTTATTTCTCTATTTAAACTTAACAGTTGTAGCTTAAGAGACAACTTTTATTCATTCAATAATTTCAACTGTTATTTCTCTGTTTTCCTAATTTCACAAGATTGTCGCTTGTAAACTTGTTTTTCAATCTAGGTTTAGCGTTTGCTAGCCTACGCTTCCGACTGCGTCAATTGGTATCTAGGAAGGTTTCTCCTGTTCTTTTCCTAACGTGATCAACCATGGGAGATCAACCGATGATGAAAATCACGACTTTAACTGCGGCCATCAAAGCTCTGTCAGATCAGATGGCGATGTTGACAACTTAGGTTGACGACGACAACAACAACAACGCCAACAACAACAATAACGCCGCCGACAACAACAACAACAACAACAACATAAACAACCCGAATAGGGGGAGGACTAATTCTGGTTATTAGGGTTCATAATAACAACCATACTACTTATATGTACAGAATATCAAAACATACTCGTGAATCTGATCTAGAATACTGTGAGCGTAGATATTACACAAAGTTGAAGGATGATTACTACCGGTTTAAAATCTCTGATTCGATGTATCGTTGTCCGTTTTGTTACTACAATGATTACTCCTTGACCGACCTTTTGAGACATGCTTCCAGAATGGCAGGTAACTCGCGTAAGACGATTAAAAATATTGCTAAACATTTTGTTTTGATAACGTATATTCAAAGGTATCTTAATGTTAAAGTCGATGAAACATTTAACAACATCAATAATGACACAGCTGAAATAAATGATGCTTCTGTCGTTTGGACTCCTATGAGTACGAAGGACAAGACATCAATTATAGATGCTACATCGTATGTCAAAAATAAAAGGGGTTCTGATATGATTGGTGAAGTAAGCAGCAAACAAAAGGTACACCAAAGTGCTAGCTCTCACAGTTCAAACCCAACTCTACAATTTATTGAAAGTGGTAGATATTTTGATGTTTCTGATAATCTAGAAGTTCTACAAATATATAGCATGAAGCCATGAACTGATCGGCAACCTCCACTAGTCAAATACAACAAAGAAGTTTCAACATCACAATGGAAACCAATAACTCATCTCTTAGTCCACTTTCGCCACTGCCGAAACCCCCAGATCCATCACCGAAAGCGCCAGATCTGCCTATAACTCAGCCATCACCATCGTCAATCTCTGTATTATCTCTAGTAATTTCCTTCCCACCTCCACAACCACCGAAACTCATAAATTGAAGGATCTTTGGGAAATTTAAGAGAGAATACAGAAGAGCACAAAGCAAAAAGTTGATAAATTTATAGGAATCAAAAACATATATATTTTTTTTGATAAGGCCAGAACAAATGACATAAAAAAAAGAGTGGCTCCCAACTAAATTGGTACCCAACTCTAATATTTTGCCAGATGCCCATAAATATTTTTTTTAAAAAAAAGGAAAAAAATACATAAAAAAAATTGGGGGACATAAACCTAACCAGTTTATCCATAAAATAGAGGTCTACCCAAACGGGTGATATGAAAATTAAAAACAACACAAATGGATTATAACAGCCTCTTAAGTAGAGATCTAGACCGCGGCTGATGGACATAGCCAAATAAGATCCTCCTTCTGACGCGGGGATGAATTCACAACCACCATCCAGAAACATCTGGATCAACACACCAGTGCGTGCCTTATCAGACCTTGAATAACGACGACAACCTTGAGGATGACGACGACGGTAGGTTGGGAATCCAAACTGAAACTTGATCGTCAGAGAGGAAAATGTCTAATATGCCATGTCTACTCTACAAATTGAACGAACCAATTAAAGACAAGCATGAGCCTATCTTTTTAGGGATGGGGTCTGAATGAACCGGCAACACGGACAAAAATTAAATCCACGTACCAACAGCCCCTGCAACAAATCACATCAAGCATTTTCAGCCCTTTCGAGCCCAACAGACCCCGCACACCGCGAACCACACTAGCATAACAGTGACGGGTGTCTGGAATATAACCGCACCAAACCAGCCATATCAGTTCAACCAGATCCAGATCGATGACCTAGATTTTAAACAAAATCAATAACTTCCCGACATATTAGATCCAAAGATTCTGCACAACAGAACCACCGAGGAACGATGGCGCCATCTGCAAAGCTTAAAACCCACAATCTCACGAACCAAAGAGAGAGCTAAGAGATGAGCGAACCCAATCGAACGCGATAAAACCACCACCGCCTGAAAAGCAGTGACTCCAAAGGAAACCGACCCTTGCGGGTTTTTGAGAGGAAACAGACCTTCTGTCGAGAGCTGCGACATTGTGGGTCGCCGGAGTTTGCAAGGCAGCAGGCTAGAACCTCTAACATGCCAAACCCACCAGAACAGAAGTCATTAGTAGATCTAGCAAAGGGGTGATGTGGAGGGCCGAAACCACTCATCACACCACTGTGTCGTTGTGGCTACATCGTGCTGTGATGTTTGGATTGAGGGATGAAGAACTGGGCTAAAAAGAAGGAAGGTCAGAGGCGGTGGTTTAATGAATAGAAAGGCGGCTGAAGAGAGGAAGGTCAGGGTGAATATTTTGCTTTTACAAACCATACATCATAGAGTTTTGACCACGTCATCATATTTAACCTAAAAATATTTAACGAATGTCGAATGTTTACTTGTTTGTTTTTTGACAGAAAATGTTTACTTATTTGTTAATTCTATCATTTTTACCATCGTTTTATTTTATGCTCAAACAATCTACCAAAACCATACTCAACAATCAACCAAGACCCTACATAGAAACATAAATGTTGTTGAACAGAAGACAAAAAATATAGCACAAGTCTTCGTGTGTACATTAATAACTAAAATTAAAACTATTTTAATGCCACTGTAGCTATCACCGGCCCTGCCTAAATCAAATATTCAAAGTTGTGATACTTCGTGTGACACCTTATATGTCAAAAGTGTTTATAAACTAGTTATAACACAAGCACAAATAAATTTAGTCCATAATTCAAATACTTTCGAAATAAAAAATTGCCGCAATTCAAAAATGCAGAAATAACAAATAAAGAATAACATAAACTAGCCTAGATTGTTACAATAATAAGATCCGATTCTATATAATCCTAAATTACTGCATTCCATAAAAAAATATTAGTTCTCTCAAAAAAAAAAAAAAATATCAGTCAACCGACACGTCGGCGTGTTAAGCAATAAAAAAGATAAACTATGTATTGTTATGACGACATGACAACTTCGTATTTTTATGGATGTATTGTAGAAATTCTCTTTTTTTTTTTGTTGGTTCAATAGCCCGGTGGCTAGATAACACTTTTTAAAGTGTGAAGAAGTGGGGAATCTGGGGTTCAAACCCCAACCCCTGCAAATATTGTCCCTGGTAGCTACTAACTGAATTACACTTATAGGATAGAAATTCTCTTTTTACTATTAGTCTTAATCTCTTATTCGGCTATCATCTTGTCATACACCCTCGGCAGAATCTTCTTTTTCAAGGGATATCAGAAATTTACATGAACTACCAATATAACTGACTTAATATTATCACAATATCTATTGATATATAGCTATTTTTGTATGTTTGAATGTAATGTAATATATATCCATTCAAAAAAATTAAACATAATATATGGACCAACAATATAGTTGGATCGTGTAAAGGATCTAGTATATATATATCTGCAAGTAGCCAATCAAGTGCTCTTTCGTGCGAGTTTTCATCCATGACCAATGTTTTATTATTTATGTACTGTAATATTATGTTCTTGTCCTCAGACCCCTACTCTCTAAACAGACAATGAAAGTCTGTTTGTCCACTAAAGACCCCATTTTCATAAGAACCTCAACTTCTAAAACATTTAGCTTCTCCTTAACCCAATCTTGATTTAATTGATTCACTAGAGTCTCCATAACAGGTTCATCATCATTCACACATAACAGTTTAAAATGAATCAATTTATGATCATCCTCATAATCAACCGTACAGGTATCCTCAACTAACACAAAATCAAGGTCCTCAATAATCTGAATCGAATATTTATGTCCATTAACCCATATATCTTCTAAAATATTTAGTTTTTTTTTCTTTCAAAATTTTGGTAGTAATAAGAAACCAAGGAAAATCAAACCTTTCTTTGTTCTGATCGTCAATCTTTAGTAACCTCCCTAAGACCGATATTAGTTCTACAAAAAAATCCACTATTCCAAGCGTGAATAAGAATAACATAACATCTCGCCCAAGCCCATCTTTCATACTGAACAAATTTGTCCTTCGACAGAGGCCGACAATCGTACAAATAGTATTTAGAAAATTCAGGCGCTTCATTAAAGACTGACATCACATCCACATCCCCATTATGATAGAAAAAAACATTATCCCCTCCCATAGCTATAACCTTGAACTGCTTAAACACAACATCTAAACAATATTGTTGTAGCGTAGGAAAACATGTATCATTTCTAACATTAGCTGTCAAGCCACTGCTTGCACATTAAATATCTTCTGTTCCAGATTGGGCTATGCTCAATCTGGCTCCGCTTGGGTCTGACCTGAGTTCATTGTGCAGACGATATCATACGATGGACACGACCTAAAACACACCAAATTACAGTACGGGATGAGGTTTACACACGATGTTTGAGGGTTGACCGTGCCTACAAGGGCCGAAGGCGACTCTCATAGTCGAGGTTTACCCATGTTCGTACGAACAAGTACGATTAATACTTGTTAGGATAAGGTTCGCCAGCTAAGCTCTGCCTAACTCCTATATATACCCAAGCATTGCCTTGGGAAATGTATGATACTTTTTATCCTAAATTTGTGACCTCTTCTCTTGAAACCCTTACTTAGTTGGGCGTCAGAGCAAGTGTAGGTACACAGCCCCCTACGTCTCATCGGGGGCTTACGATCAACCATCTCACCAGAATCATCAGCTCACCACAGCTTAACAGAACTACGCTCACAACGGACAAGTCATCGGTTCAACCTCTACATGCAGCAACTCCACCATCCTCTTAGGTCAAACCTGATCATCTTTAGACAAAGACAAAATACTCTTTCCGATACCACCTGTTCTTGAATTCTATCATAAGGTAATGCTGCCTCCTTTTTCATCTTCGACACAGCACCAACATAAGATACTCCTTTGACAACATAAGATACTCCAACCATCTCCCTACACATTCAACCACCCCACCCCATCCAACATCACCATCTTCTTCTTCCTTTCTTCCTCACTCCTTATTGCTTTCTCTTTCACTCTCTCCAAAACTTTCTTCCTTCCCATACCTCCATCTCCTCTTCCAATCTCTCCCTCGGATTTTTTCCTGCACCAACTTTTACATTTTTTTCTCCCTCCTGTCTAAGACTTTTTTCTCCATCACCCAAACCACCTCCACTACGAACGCTATTCCTAAAACTATCAAATTTGGCCATTTTTGTGAATAAAGAATTATCTCGAAATAACACATTGTTAAGAGATTTGTTCAATTTTTCAACATGACATACTTTGAGAAACTTGGCAAAACCAAATATATGACCTTTAACATTAAGGTTTCTTAAAACATAAACATCTGCAAGCATACCACATACCTCCAACCCCCTCCTCAAATTAACATATAATAGATGTTCTCGAATATAAGCAAGATAAAAAAACCACCGGTACTTGAGATGTTCCCTCTCCTTTGCCATGATCACAAGATCACCTTGTTGTAACTTTTTGCACTCGGTTTGCATTACCATATTTACGATGAACAACAACATGCTTTTGAATTACTGAAGAACCCACCCTAACCAGCGACCTCCTTTCATCCCTCTCTGATTGTGATAGCAAAAGAGAATGTTCACGTTCACACCAGCGAACATGTCACCTTCCCCGAGCTTAAACCTTCGTAACCCTAGCCGAAGAAAAATCAGACATAACATGTCTCCCTGTTCGATCACATGACCTTCCCTGCCTGTACCGAATTGGCCTGAATTCATCTTCCCTGCCAAATCCCAATTGTTTGTTGCTCTCTTGTTGCAGACACTCTCTATGAAAATACGGTCTCATAGCTTTTCTACGTCTATTACTCATCTCAGTGCTTTCTCCTATATCCCATCCCTTTTGGGCCTCCCCTTTGGGAAATGTATGATGCTTTTTATCCTAAACTTGTGACCCCTTCTCTTGAAACCCTTACTTAGTTGGGCGTCAGAGCAAGTGTAGGTACACAACCCCCTTACGTTTCATCGGGGGCCGACGATCGACCATCTCACCAGAATCATCAGCTCACCACAGCTCAATAGAACTAGGCTCACAACGGACAAGTCAGCGGTTCAACCTCTCAATTCAGCAACTCCACCATCCTCTTAGGTCAAACCTGATCATCTTTAGACAGACAAAATATTTTTTCCGATACTACCTGTTCTTGAATTCTATCATAAGGTAACGCCGCCTCTTTTTTCTTCTTCGACACAACACCAACATAAGACACTCCTTTGACAACATAAGATACTCCAACCATCTCCCTAACACATTCAGCCACCCCACCCCATCCAACATCACCATCTTCTTCTTCCTTTCTTCCTCACTCCTTATTACTTCCTCTTTCACTCTCTCCAAAACTTTCTTCCTTCCCATACCTCCATCTCCTCTTTAAATCTCCCTCGGATTTTTTCCTACACCAACTTTTACATTTTTTTCTCCTTCCTCTCTAAGACTTTTTTCTCCATCACCCAAACCACCTCCACTACGAACGTTATTCCTAAAACTCTCAAATTTGGCAACTTTTGTGAATAAACTATTATCTCGAAATAACACATTGTTAAGAGCTTTGTTCAATTTTTCAACATGACATACTTTGAGAAACTTGACAAAACCAAATATATGACCTTTAACATTAAGGTTTCTTGAAACATAAACATCTGCAAGGATACCACATACCTCCAACCCTCTCCTCAAATTAACATATAATAGATGTTCTCGAATATAAGCAAGATAAAAAAACCACCGGTACTTGAGATGTTCCCTCTCCTTTGCCATGATCACAAGATCACCTTGTTGTAACATTTTGCACTCGGTTTGCATTACCATATTTACGATGAACAACAACATGCTTTTGTATTATTGAAGAACCCACCCTAACCAGCGACCTCCTTTCATCCCTCTCTGATTGTGATAGCAAAAGAGAATGGTCACGTTCAGACCAGCGAACACGTGACCTTCCCCGAGCTTAAACCTTCGTAACCCTAGCCGAAGAAAAACAAGACATATATAACATGTCTCCCTGTTCGATCACATGACCTTCCATGCCTGTACCGAATTGGCCTGAATTCATCCTCCTTGCCAAACCCTAATTGTCTGTTGCTCTCCTGCTGCAGACACTCTCTGTGAAAATCTGGTCTCAACGCTTTCCTACGTCTATTACTCATCTCAGTCCACTCTCCTATATCCCATCCCATGTCATATCCCCCCACTGAACTTCTCATCTGGCAAAAAAAGGGTATTGACGTAGTGATCGTAGGTTAGCTCATGTTTGTCGCCTCTCTCTCTCTCTCTCACTCAAAGAAACACGCCGCAAAAGATGTAATTATCATTCTATCACATTTGACATCCTTTAAATCATGTAAAGATCCAAATATATGTCAGAATCTTCTTTTTTAAGGGATGCCACAAATTTATAGAACCACCAATATTATTGATTTTTTTTTTCAAGGGCAATATTACTGACTTAATGTTTATCACAATATCTATTAATATCGCTCATTTTTGTATGTTTAAATTTAAAATAATATATCCGTTAATATACGGAACAACAATATAGCTGGATCGTGCGAAGAATCTTGTATATATATCTGCAAGTGGCCAATCAAGTACTCTTTCGTGCAAGTTTCCATGACCAATGTATTAATTATTTATGTACGTAATATGTATTTTCTTGTCCTCAGACCGCTACTCTCTAAACAGACAATGAAAGTGTGTTTGTATACTAAAGGCCCAATTTTCATTACAGATATAACTGTATAATTCAATAAAACAGTTAGCTATATAGGGGCCGGAGTGGACATACATTTCTCATTCACTCATAATTTATCAATCATTATTTCCCTTCTGATTGCCATTTTCCTTCATCTTACAATATTGTGGGAAGGCAAAGTGCACCATGAACCAGAAAACCATTTACCGACATTATGTTAGTAGTAAGATTCTCTTTAATAATTTTACGATCTTAAATTGAATACATAATAGAGTTAACTTTCTTGTAAATAAATTAATATAAATTATAACTCTTGAGAAAATCAATGAATTCTCGGTTTTATAGGTGTAATTGGCTTGTTGATTCAGAAATAATTTTGACATCATGATAATCCATATGTATATAGTCAATTCATTTTGTTTGATACACCTAACCAAAAAAGTCCCTCTGCTTTTGTAATAGTTTTTTTTATCACTACTAAAAAAACAAAAATTAGTGAGGGATCTTTAGTGAGGGAAAACGTGAAATCCCTCTCTAATTCCATCACTAAATTTTGCGACCAAGGAATTTGTGAGGAATTTCATTTTTTCCGTCACTAATTTCCCTCGCTAATTTTGCTTTTTCTAGTAGTGTATGTCCATATGGCTTGTTAGGCTTGAACCATCTTATACCAATTTTTTGTTTGGTGTTGTGAGGGCTTTTGGCTTTTGAAGTTGTAGTTTCTTGTGCGCAGGGGTGGAGGGGTGGTCACGAGGGTGGACGAAAGCGGCGGTAGTCTAGGACACCATTTTCCTAAAGGCATCAAAAATATTAGTTTTATATAATAGTTAGTAATAAATATATTTTTAATATGCTGTCATTAACTTTTTTGAAAATGTATTTTTAGTGAACCTTAATTTGAATGAATCTTTTGCAACAAAAACACAGGAAGAAATGTATTTGAATATATTTTTAGAGAATCTTAATTTGAATGAATCTTTCTCCTAATTTAATCCATGTAGTTATTATTTTTTTAAAATTTAAAATATATTAATCATAAGCATCAATTTATCTTTCTTTAAAAAATGACTTTTTCAAAAAATGTAAAGGATTTTATCATTTTCTTCTATGTTTTCAACCCTACAAAGTCTTCCCTTCTCCTCACTTCCAAACAAAGTCTATAGCGAATTGGGGGACCGATGTCCTCATCATAATCAATGAAATCGTTTCATCCTAGCGTTATTTTTTTTCTTTTCAAAATCATTAAAATTCTTTTTATAAGTAAGGTGTTTTTAAAAAAATTATTTTTGATAGAAATAAAAAAGACTACGTAAGCTATCTTGTGACATAGTAAAGTGGTAAAAAAAATTAATCGATTGATCAAGGGTTTTGTAGGGAGACTTAATTTGAATGAAGCACCCAAGGACCGTTTGTGTGCGCGTTGGCGATTTTTTAGTTTACTGTTATGAGATGCGAGTGGGTTCAAGGTGTTCAGTCTTTTTCAGCGCCATTGTATTTCTTTTCTTTGCGCCTTTGTATGCGATGCGAGTTG